>Ga0302292_1001355_pt1 | contig 15858 bp, 16 predicted proteins | sample III_Fen_N2_1_FD_194553 | JGI IMG/M metagenome (GOLD analysis project Ga0302292, IMG submission 194553) | Peat permafrost microbial communities from Stordalen Mire near Abisko, Sweden - III_Fen_N2_1 | ecosystem: Environmental > Terrestrial > Soil > Wetlands > Permafrost | place: Sweden: Abisko...
TAACGCCCATCGCCACCGGAAATTCAGGAAGAGCCATGTTGATCAGCGCAACCTGTAAGCCAAGATTATCGTCAGCCGGATCGTGAACCAGAATATCGTCGCGGGTGATTCCATTTTCGCCGATTTTCGCAACGGTCAGTTTCCCATTCACAAGTATCAAGCCTTTATCTTCTTGTTCACCAAAAATCATCGGCTGACCTTTTTTTAGGAACAACTGACGTTCGGCGCGGAATTTTGGATCAGATACAAAATCATGAATTCCATCGTTAAAAATCACACAGTTTTGTAATACTTCCACAACTGAAGTTCCTTCATGTTTAGCGGCATCAGCCAAAACTTCCTGTGTATGTTTCACGTTGCTGTCGATTGCACGGGCAAAGAAAGTTCCGCGCGAACCAAGAACAAGCTGTCCGGGAATAAACGAGTCTTCGATGGTTCCAAACGGTGACGTTTTGGTAATCTTGCCCCGATCAGAGGTAGGCGAATACTGACCTTTGGTTAAACCGTATATCTTGTTGTTGAAAAGTACCAGGTTTAGGTTAATGTTACGACGCACCAGGTGAATAAAATGATTTCCGCCGATAGCCAGTGAATCACCGTCGCCGGTCATTACCCATACGGTTAGTGCCGGATTTGCAGATTTTACACCCGAAGCAATGGCAGCAGCCCGGCCGTGAATGGTGTGAAATCCATAGGTGTTCATGTAATACGGAAACCTTGAAGAACAACCAATTCCGGAGATAACGGCAAAATCTTTGTGCGCGATATCCATATCGGCCATGGTCTTTTGCACCGCATTCATGATGGCATAATCGCCACAACCCGGGCACCAGCGAACTTCAGCAGCGCTTTTGAAATCTTTGGCAGTATAATTAAATTTTGTCATGATTAAGCCTCCAGTAATTTATCAAAGTTTTCAACTAATTCGTGTACCGAGAAAGGCAAACCTTTCATCTTGTTTACCTGGTGATATTGAAATTCAGGTAATTTATCGCGCAAATAACTGGCAAATTGTCCCAGGTTTAATTCGCAAACAACTATTTTTTTAAACTTGCTGAAAACTTCCGCTGTATTTTTTGGTAACGGTTTAATGTAATTGAAATGCGCCAAACTAACCTTCTTTCCGGCATCCTGCATGGCTTTGACCGAACTGATCATGTGTCCGTAAGTTCCACCCCAGCCAATCACCAGTAAATCTCCTTCAGATTCTCCTGAAACTTCAAGTTCAGGAATCATATCGACCACTTTTTCGACTTTCGCTGCTCTGATCATACTGTTTTTATGATGGTTCTCCGGATCTTGATTTACACCACCGGCATTGTTCTTTTCCAATCCACCAATGCGGTGTTCGAAACCTTCCATTCCCGGAATGGCCCATTCCCGGGCAAAGGTTTCAGGATCGCGGTTGTATGGTAAGAACGTTTCAGGATTTTTTGCTTTTCGCGGAGTAATTGACGGAAGTTCGCTCATGGAAGGAACCCGCCAAGGCTCGCTGCCGTTGCCCAAAAAACCGTCAGTTAAAAGTACCACCGGAACCATTCGTTCCAACGCAATTTTTGCTGAAAGAAATGCGTAATAAAAGCAGTCGGAAGGTGTGCTGGCGGCCAATACAACTACCGGACTCTCGCCGTTTCTTCCGTATAAAGTTTGTAATAAGTCTGATTGTTCTGTTTTTGTTGGTAATCCGGTCGATGGCCCACCACGTTGAACATTAACAACAACGATTGGAAGTTCGGCCATTACTGAAAGTCCGAGTGCTTCTGATTTTAATGCGAAACCTGGTCCTGATGTGGAAGTAACTGCCAGATCGCCGGCAAATGCAGCTCCAATGGTGGTACAGATTCCTGCAATTTCGTCCTCAGCCTGAAATGATTTTACCCCGAGATCTTTTCGTTCGGCCAGGGCCTGTAAAATGTCTGTAGCTGGGGTAATCGGGTAGGAACCAATAAAAAGTTCAAGTCCTGATTTTTCAGCAGCAGCAAGAAGGCCCCAAGCCGTGGCATTGTTGCCACTAATATTGCGGTAAATACCTTTTTCTATCGGTGCCGGATGAACAATGTATTGCGGCGTCATGTGCTGCAAATTCATCCCATAGTTATACCCGGCATGAAGAACAACGAGGTTTGCTTCTGCAACTATAGGACTCTTTTTTCCAAATTTCGACTGGATAAACCCTTCGATGTAATCCAATGGACGATCGAACATCCAACAGATTAACCCAAGTGCAAACATATTTTTACAGCGCAAAATACTCTTGTTGTCGAGTTCCAGATCCTTCAGACTTTCTTTAGTCATACTGGTAATTGGAACCGGAATCAACGCGTAATCATTGAGCTTTAATTCAGTAAACGGATCGTTTGTTTTCAATTGCGCTTTCTCAAAATTCTTTTCATGGAACGAGTCAACGTCGAAAATAATAGAAGCGGCCGGGTTTAAAAATGCTGCATTAGCCTTGAGCGCAGCCGGGTTCATAGCAACCAGAACATGGGCTAAATCACCGGGAGTAGTAATTTTCTTTTTCCCGAATTGAACCTGAAAACCCGATACACCTCCTACAGTTCCTTGTGGTGCCCTGATTTCTGAGGGATAATCCGGAAACGTTGAAATGTCATTTCCGAACAGTGCCGAAGTGTCTGAGAATAGTGTTCCGGTCAACTGCATCCCATCGCCCGAGTCCCCGGAAAACCGAATTGCAACTTCTTCGAGTTCTATTACTTTTGCATCTTTCATTTGATATATTGTTTTAATATCGATCGTTTTGCTTATAATCTAATGCTTGTATGGGTTCAAAAGTAATAGATTACAATTTTTGATAACTATCTCGAAATTGGGTTCTTTTTTAACGCACCAAAAATAACCATTATTTAACAAGCTTGGCAGGATTATCCTATTTATTTGAATTGACATTTATCCACTTGAATTTGAAAAAAAATAAGCTCAGAGTCTCAATAGTCGAGCTTTTTTACGAAAAGACAAATTTCAGATTTCAAATACAATGATGTATTTGCTGTTTCTGTTGTTAAAAATCTTCAAGCATTTACCTTGTGTTTCATATCTTTGTTATTCAATTTAAAATCGATTCAAAAAATGGCACTTATAAAAACACTTTTGGGAAAAACGCCGGAATTTGGCGAAAATTGCTTTTTAGCCGAAACAGCAACAATAATAGGCAATGTAGTAATGGGAAATGATTGCAGTATATGGTATGGCGCTGTACTTCGTGGCGATGTTCATTATATCCGGTTGGGAAACAATACCAATGTGCAGGATAACGCTGTTATTCATGCCACTTATCAGAAGTCTCCAACGAATATCGGGGATAATGTAACTATTGCTCACGGTGCCATTATACATGGATGCACCATTCACGATAATGTGATGATAGGAATGAATGCTGTTGTGTTGGATAATGCAGTAATTGAAAGTAACAGCATTGTGGCGGCTGGTTCAGTGGTGAGTAAAGGAACAGTTATTGAGAGTGGCACTGTTTACGCTGGAATTCCGGCAAAGAAGATTAAAGATATTGGGCCAGAATTGCTTGAAGGTGAAATTAAACGCATTGCCAAAGCATACGGAATGTATTCAAGCTGGTACAAAGAAGTCTAGGCTTCGACAAGCTCAGCCAACAGCCTTCCTATATGTTGAAAAGCGGCAAATTCTGATGAGGAGTTCGCCGCTTATCTTTCGTTATGACATGATCACTATCTCCATTTGGGCACAACAGGAATCCTTTCTCCGTCGGCAGTTGTGTGTTCTTCCAGCGAATTTTCTTTTGATTGGACAACCATGTAAATCATCGTTTCATCCGACGAATTGCAAATACCTCTTTTCCCTTGCGGTGCAACCCTGATAATACTACCCTCATTGATCTTGAAACAGTCGTCGTCAACTTGATAGAATCCGGAACCTTTCAAAATGAAGTAGGTTTCTTCATTTTTTCGGTGAATATGAAAATAGGGCTGCTCGCTGTGTGGCAGCAGCATATTAAACGAAATTTCAGTACCTGTTGCATCGGTTGCATCTTTCAGGAATACTTTACCCTCAATCAAAGTATTTCTTACCGGATGAATCAAACTATAATCCATTAATTCATCCAGGTTACCAAGGTTTACTGCGGTGTAATTTTCGTTTCCTGATAGTTTCTCAATTTGTTTCATCGTTAAAATGTTGTTTGTGAATATTCTGCCTGTTAAGTGAAGTATAACAAATGAAAACTATCTTTTATCTGCAAAAAGAATTCTGCAAAGAAATTAATCGACAGTAAAACGTAAATCTCTGTTGTCAAATTGCATTTCCTTCAGTATTCTGTCAGTGAAAATTCTTCTGCTAATAAACCGCTAAGGAGAAATTCTATACATCAGGTTAAATTAAGATGAAAAATTCGATGAATTTGGTGACAGAAAATCGATATGAATGACGGGCTCAAAAGTTTACTATTTTTACCGACTTAAATCTGATCTTCATGAAACTTGAAATATATCCAAATACGCGGGCACTAATCTTTGACCTTGATGGAACACTTTCCGATTCGCTACCTATACATATTGCAAGTTGGCACTCAATATGTTCAATCTTGAAGTGCACGTTCGACGAGCGTATTATTATTGAAATGACTGGCGCTCCAACCATCAAAATTGCTGAACGGATCAAACGTGAACAAGGACTGGAAGTTGATGCAGCTGAACTAGTCAGGATGAAACAATACGAATTCAGGAAAAATATTGACCTCATAAAGCCGCATGACGCTGTTATTTCGTTGATGAGACGGTCGTATGGAAAGATTCCAATGGCTGTTGGAACTGGATCAAGCCGCATTAGCGCGATGTTGCAGTTGAAGGAATTAGAGATTGATCGGCTTTTTGATTATATAGTGACAGCTGATGATGTGGTCAGGCATAAACCTGATCCGGAAACTTTTCTGAAATGCGCTGAATTGATGGGAGTTGAGCCAGAGTTTTGTCAGGTTTTTGAAGATGGAGAGCTCGGAATGCAGGCCGCGCAAAGAGCCGGAATGATACTTACGGATGTTCGTCCGTTTGTAACCAATCCTTTTGCTGATTCGGAAAACTAATATTCAATTTGGGTTAGTTTTCCTGAAGTAAATATTGCTGGAACATCTTTTCAATTTCGAATTTGCTTATTCCCTTGCCAATAAATACAAATATATTTTCAAGTGGTTCGTAAGGATTTGTAATTGACCCTTCCGAAATATTGGTCATTCCACCAACCGATTGAACGATCCCTGTCAACGGATTATTTTCGAAATTTACCAATCCTTTTATCCTGAAAATCTGTTTGCGATAGATAGATGCAAAATATTTAAACCATTCCCGAAAACTCTGTTCGTTTAGGTATCCGCCAAATCTGATCGTAAAGCTATGAAAGTCAGATGCCTCAGGTTCGCAGAAAAATGGTTTGCGAAGCTTTTTGACAAATTCATCCTGTATCTGGGGCAAAAGCATATACAGATTAGATGAATCCAGAAAGGCAAAATTTGTTTCAACGATTTGGGCTGTTTTGTTTAGTGCTGATATTTTTTTACGGATATAAGCGAGTTTTGAAGCATCCGCATCGTCAACTTTATTTAGAATAATCAGATCGCTTAACATGATTTGCTTCTGCTGTTCAAAGTTACCAATCTCTTCCTGAAAGTTGACTGAATCAACCAAACAGATTGTTCCGCTCAATTCAAATAAGCGCTCCAGATCCGGATCCTGAAAAAATGGTTGAATGATTGGGCCCGGATCTGCAATGCCGGTTGTTTCAATAATGAGTTGCTCCAAATGATCGTTCTTTTTGACCAATTCCTGAAGGGCAAGCGAAAATTCGTTGAAGATGCTGCAGCAGATGCATCCGTTGTTAAGTTCTATGATACTTTCAGGATTATAATTGGCTATAAGTTTTGAATCAATCGAAACATCGCCGAATTCATTCTCAATTAGTCCGATTTTTACATCATAATTCTGTAATAGCAGGTTGTTTATAAAAGTAGTCTTTCCTGATCCAAGAAAGCCGGTAACAATAGTAACTGGTATTTTAGGTTTTACTGACACAGTGATTTTTATTATCTAAGTAAACTATGAAAGCCATAAAATGTCTCCTATTAAAGTTAAATCATTTTTTTCATTAATTTTTTACTGAACGATGCTAAAGTTTATTCCGTCACTATATTCTTAAACAACTTTTAACGTTGACCTTTATGGTGAATTACCGTGCTCATGTAGTCAGAAATTGTTATCTTATAAAGTGCATAAAAATGAAATATCCAGAAACCCTGGTTCAATCCATCGTTAAAGAGAAAGAATAAATTGGAATTCACGATAAAAACAGATTCAATTTTTACCAATGAAAATTGTTTTCATCGATAAACACATTTCTTCAGTTGGTGTAAAATATAAACTAATCGTTTACGTCTTCGTTATTAAAGGCAATAAATTTTGAATACGAAAAATGAATAAGCTAAAAGTGTTTATTACAGGAGCGACCGGAATGATCGGAGAAGGTGTTCTGCATGAATGCCTGCATCATCCGGAGGTTGAGAAGGTGTTGGTAATAACCCGCACTTCAACTGGTTATTTGCATCCAAAGCTGACAGAGATCATTCACAGTGATTTTTCGGATATTTCTTCGCTCAGCGATAGTCTGACTGGCTATAATGCCTGTTATTTCTGTCTCGGAGTAACATCTTTAGGTAAGAATGAAGCTGACTACACCCGACTAACCTACACATTGACACTAAACTTTGCATCCACTCTGGCTTCCCTCAATCGCGATATGACTTTTTGCTATATTTCGGGAGCCAGTACCGATAGCACCGAAAATGGGAGAACGATGTGGGCGCGCGTAAAAGGCAAAACTGAAAACGATTTGATGAAGTTGCCTTTCCGTCAGGTATATAATTTTCGACCGGGCGGCATAGAACCATTTTTGCCCCTGAAACCAAGCCAAACGTATTACAAAACCTACAAATATGCCGGTTGGTTATTTTCAATCATGCAAATGATAGCTCCGGGAATGGTGATCAGATTAAAGGATCTGGCGGCGGCAATGATTAATGCTTCGTTGATAGGATATTCGAAAAATATTCTGGAAATGAAAGACATGAAAATGCTAGCCAAAGTCATACCTTATTAATGAAAAAAATAATGATAATAATTCTTTCTGTTTTGGGGTTGATAACGCTGGTTACGCTCCTGTTTATGAATCAGGCAAGTTTCGGAAAAGCCCCGTCAGGAGAACGCTTGAAGCGTATTCAGCAATCGCCAAACCTTCGTGACGGAAGTTTCCAGAACCTGAGCTTTACGCCCACATTTGCCGAGGATGTATCGAAATGGGAAATGATCCGTGACGGCATTTTTAAAATCAGCAAGCGAAAAACACCTTCAATAAGTTTGCCGTCGGTAAAAACCAATCTGCACATACTTGATCCGGAAAAAGATGTTTTGGTTTGGTTCGGTCATTCCTCGTATTTCATGCAAATTGATGGCAAGAAGATACTGGTCGATCCGGTTTTCTGTGGAAATGCCTCGCCCGTTTCATTCATGATCAGTAGTTTTAAAGGCAGCGACATTTATACTCCGGAAGACATGCCAAACATTGACTACCTAATTATCACTCACGATCATTGGGATCACATGGATTATCAGGCGCTACTAAAACTGAAGCCGAAAGCCAAAAAAGTAATTACCGGTTTAGGTAACGGTTCAAATTTGGAATACTGGGGATTCGACACGAAAAAGATTGTCGAACTGGACTGGTTCGAACAATCGGTTCCAGACTCCGGATTTGCTGTAACAGCCACTCCCGGAAGGCATTTTACGGGAAGAACTCCGAAACGTAACCAGACGATTTGGTGCTCATTCGTTTTGCAAACCCCATCGAAGAAAATTTTTATTGGCGGCGATTCGGGTTATGACACGCATTTTGCAAGAATTGGCGACGAATATGGTCCTTTCGATTTGGCCTTGCTCGAATGTGGACAGTACAACAAATCGTGGAAATACATTCATATGATGCCGGAACAGACCGTTCAGGCAGCTATCGACTTGAAAGCAAAAACATTGATGCCGGTTCATTGGGGCAAGTTTGCACTTTCGCTTCATGCCTGGGACGAACCCATCCAACGTGTTACCAAAGAAGCTCAACGGTTAAATGTTCCAATCATTCATCCGCTGATTGGCGAATTGGTGGATTTGGATTATTTCGGACCAACGTCGGAATGGTGGAATGGGATTGATTGACAGATTTTGGCTTGAAAAATAAGGGCTGGTTTGGGTATCCAACAACTGACCAGCTTTTAGAAATTTATTGATTTTAACTGAAGGTAATACAGCCAAAAATAATAATCAAAATTCCCTGTAACATCAATGTTCCGTCCAATATGCCATAATGATAAAATGGAATGTTCCTGAAACAATTCATTTTCAGGAAAAAGTAGGTTGTTATTCCTGACAGGCTCATCGCCGCAAGCATGGTCCATTCTTTTACAGGAGTATAATGAAATGCCGAAATCAGGAGAAAAATCAGGAGAAAGATATAGGAAAGCTGTAGCGATATTTTTTCACCCAGAAGCATAGGTAGGGTTTTCAGTTCTTGTTCCCGGTCGGCTTCCAGATCACGGATGTCGAAAGGAATAGTAATCGCAAGAATGAAAAAAAAGCGCTCAGTCAGCATTAACAAAATGTGTGTTTGGCTGAACGATTCGGGCGATTGTACAATGGGCAAAAGAATCGTTGAAGCCGACCAAACGGCGGCAATCACGAATATTTTCAGGTAAGGTATTTCACGCAGTCTGAAAAGATGCTTCCTGTTTCGTGAAACCGGAATAGAATAGAAAAGGGTAATCGTAGCAATGGGAGCAAAAGTTATCATTACCTCCTTGTTTGCCAGCAAGGCAACCACACCGAATCCCACTACGGAAATTAAAACGAGCAGATAAAAGGCTTTCAGATTTTCGTTTACCCAACGATGTTTTTCAGATTTCAACGCATCCTTGTTGGTGAGCACTGTAATCAGTCGGTGAAGGTTGTATTCGAATAGGGTAGCGAAGAAAATGATAAAAAGGTACGGATGCCACTGTGGGCGTATCCCAAGCTGTACCTGAGTGGCCACGGTCAGCGCGACTGCAACCAGAGAAATGTAAATGTTAGACTGAATAAAAGCCGCTATTAATCTCAATTCCCGTATAATTTACACAACCAATCCAACCCAATCTTAGCTACAACTAAGTCTTGTTCGGATGCGCCACCTGAAAAAACAGCCAAAACATATCCAGAGTTCACTTTTTGAATCAATCCACCCTGATAACCCAACTCTCCGCGATAAATAGTACGGACACCACTTCCACTGTTCTGGTGTGTGTCAGCCATTTCAGATGCTTTGGAGTAGGCAATACCCAGCATATTGTCTTTTTCATTGGTCATATGGCCAACCACTTTCATCTTCGTGATCCACGATTCTGATTTTTCGCCTGGAATGAATCCAATAATGGCAACTCCTTTGATCGAAATTTTTTCGGCAGCTTCCTGAATCATTGCCAGCGCCTGATCAGCATTTTGAGTGAAAATTTTTTCACCAGAATTTTTGGATTTTCCTTGTACTGTCATAATTGATGAAATTGAGAAAAAAAGGATAAGAAATAATATTGAATTTTTCATTTTTTGAGGTTTCGTTAGTTTAAAAAATGATTGAGTTGATAAAGATAGCTAAATTTTAAAAATGATTTTGAGTTTGCCAAATTAACCTTATCCCTTAAAATTGATCGAATAATTTTTTGGACTCAAATTATTTTCTGTTGAAATGACAATCCCAGAATTCGAACAAATTTGGACCAATAACTTAATGGTGGAAAGGAATAAATTAATAGTTTTGGACGAGAATTTCCAACACAAAATCGATGAACTCTTTACCTGAAATTATTATCCGACCGATTCAACCCACTGACAATCCTCATTTGGCATTGATTGTCAGAAACACCTTAGCCGAGTTTGGTGCAGCAAACCCTGGTACTGTCTATTTTGATTCAACTACAGACACCTTGTTTGAATTGTTTCAGGCGAAGAATGCTGCATATTTTGTGGCCGAATCGAATGGAAAGATATTAGGGGGTGGTGGCATTTATCCAACCGAAGGTTTGCCCGAAAATACCTGCGAACTGGTAAAAATGTATCTTTTGCCTGAAGCTCGCGGTATTGGACTGGGTCGAACGTTGATTGAGAAATGTTTGGAATCTGCCACAGGAAATGGGTTCAGGCAGGTTTATCTGGAAACACTGGATGAGTTGCATTTAGCTTTGAAAATCTACGCCAAATTTGGGTTCGAATATTTAAAAGCGTCAATGGGCAATTCCAAACACTTTGGTTGTGGTTTGTGGATGCTAAAAAAATTATAAGCAGGGTTCTTCTGAACGCAATTTAAAATAGGTAATATATTGAAACTGATTGGTGATTTTTATTACTGTTTCACGATCCTCAACGCGATATAAGGTTTAGCTGGTAATTCAATCAGACTGCGTCCAGTGAATACTTTTTCTAATGGCTTTATGGTCATGTTCCAGGTATCAATAATTTCGACCTTGTATGAAGCGTCTTTTGGAAGGTCAATAACAACACTTCGCGGTTGAGCATCATTCAGGTAACCCAAATAGAATTCATGATCAATGCCAATACACGAAAAAGGCATCCATGTAAATAATGGAATAGGTTTTAAATAGGGTGGAGCAGATTCAATAATTTTCCGGAGAAACTTAATTCGTTCCGGACTTTCACCTTTTAAATTGCCACCCTTTGACCACCAAAGGACATCGGATGAAACTTCAGGAAGTTTTATTGGATTTTCGGTAACATAGGTTTCCCCGTGCCCAACAAACCCTCCGTTTGTAAATCCTCTCCAGAATTTCTCTGTCATCGATTGCGCAGTTAAATTACCCCACGACCAGGGAATATTTCCTTCGTAGCGGCATTCATCAAAAACAACGGGCTTTTTATATTTATTCCTGTACTCTTTTGCCTTGTACGTATCTTCACCCTGAATACTTGCGTGAGTGATATATGGATTGGTATGGTCGAATATGATAGAACCATTGTGAATGCCAATCAGGTGATGAAATTTGTCGTTTTTTGCAAAGCGTTCAATATAATGATTCCAGTCGTTGAGCGTTTTTTCCTTCATAAAATCATACTCATTGGCCATGCTCCACCAAACGTTTTTATAGGCAGCAAATCGGGCAATGATGTAATCAATATACAGGTCATCAGTAGTCCGGTTCATGGTACTGAAACCCCATCTGTCGTAAGGGTGAAAAACAATCAGGTCGGCCTGAATCCCTAGTGAATCAAGCTGCTTTATTCTTTTTTCGATATTCCTGAAAAAGGCAGGATTAAAGCGGCTAAAATTCCAGTCTTTTGGCGGCGTCCCCTCAAATGGATAGAATTTAGGGTCATTATGATTCCAGTCGTAACTTTTCGGAAAAATGCACATTCGCATCTTGTTGAAATAGCCTTTTGATAGTGTTTTGATTGTTGCTTCGGCCAAACTGTCGCCCTGATGTACCCAGCCGTAACAGGTTGTACCGAATGAATTGTGCGGAGTTCCGTCGGCATAAGCAAAATAATAGGTGTTCTTAACCTCAACCGGGCCGTGATTATCCTTTAGGGCCGAAGTGCAAAGGAAACTACCTTTCTTCTTATCCAGTTTTTTGACGTTGCTGACGGTCTGATAAAGCCATTCTCCCTCTTTTTGAGGCATGAATCGGATCTTGTACGCGCCATCGCCATCATAAAAACCCGGGACTGAAATGGTGTCAGAAGCATTTATAAACTGTCCGGTTAATTTTACATCCGTAAATGGATTCCCGTCTGTAGGCCCATTAAGGGTCAATTCAAAGATTTTCCATTTCTCAGTTTTTACTTGGGCAACCAATGAAAGACTGCATAAAATCAACGTTGTAAATAAAATGTGTCTGGTTTTCATATCAATCAATTTCAAATTAGGACTGTTTATTTTTCTATCCTGACGAACTTCTGTTTTAATCTTCGCACAAAGCTATTACCACTTTTCCTTTGCTAAATCAGGCCAAATGTGTTGCTCATAAACCTGTTTGATGTTATCCATTTGTTCTGAAGTTAAATCTGGCAGTTCAGTTGCCAAATTGTTCGAAAGAATCTGGTCGGGACTTGAAGCGCCGGGAATGACACTACTAACTTCAGGAAACATTAAAATCCATTTTAGTGCGACTGCTGCTAAATTCGTATTTAGTGGGAAAAGTTTTTTTATTTCCTCAACGGCTGCCAAACCTTTCGCGTAATCGATTCCTGAAAATGTTTCGCCTTTATCAAAAGCCTCACCATTTCTGTTGAACGTCCGATGATCGTCTTTGCCAAAAGTAGTTGAAGGCGTAAATTTTCCGGTTAGAAGTCCGCTGGCCAAAGGGACTCGAACGATTATTCCTACGTTTTTCTTTGCAGCTTCAGCAAAAAAAAGTTCCGAAGGTCGTTGTCTCAGCATGTTGAAAATAATTTGCACTGTAGTTACATTTTCATATTCAATGGCTTTCAGAGCTTCATCAATCTTTTCGACGCTGACACCCAAATTGAGTATTTTCCCTTCTGTCTTTAACTTATCAAACAGCTCAAATATTTCGGGGCGATAGTACGTTTCGGTTGGCGGACAATGTAATTGAATGAGATCTAAGGTTTCCAACCCCATGTTCTTCAGACTATCTTCAACAAATTTTCTCAATGCATCGGGCTGATACGATTGATCGATATGAGGTGAAAACTTCCGGCCACATTTAGTCGCCACATATATCCTTTCGCTGCGTGTTCTCACAAGACGACCTACCGCTTTTTCACTCTCGCCACCACTATATACATCGGCAGTATCTATAAAATTGACACCATTATCGATAGCAGAATTCAATATGGAATCGGCATTACTATGACTAAAATCACTTCCCCATTTTCCTCCAACTTGCCATGTTCCTGTTCCAACTTCAGAAATTTCAAAACCTGTTTTTCCTAGTATCCGCTTTTTCATCAATTGTATATTTAGTTTATAATTTTCAATATTTTGGTATGCTATGCTTGCCTTTAGCTTATTTCCATCCCTTCAGAATTTTTGAAATATAAATATTGGCATCAATTTCATGATTTGCCTTGGCAATTCGATTCAATTTAGAATTTGAATAATCCGACAAAAATAACTCGACACTTTCAATAGGTACATTCACATCATCTTCTCCATGCCACCAATCTATCTTCAGCGAATGATCTTTAATGATCGAAAGCAAACTGTCAGCTAAAATAAAATTAAATTCATCATAGCAGGCTCGCAAGGCGATCTCTTTTGAATTTGCACCAGCTTGCCTAACAATTTCATCCAAGTTTGGAAATTGCATTGCCGAAGCTTCAAAATCTTTATAATCTCCTAAAGCGCTTTCCATGATACCTTTTGTTATTGCCTTATCCGCATATTTAAAATATGCTTCCTTCGGAACCATTCCGCTAATTATCCCGCAATGTTTTAATTTAAATTTTGAAGCAATTAAAATTGAGAGTGGAGCTCCTCCACTAACGCCAATGATGCCAAAATCGTTGTTTTTAAGGCCTGCGTCTTTAGCTAGTTTAAAGAGCATTTCATCAGTTAATTCTTCATTTACTGTGCCTCCAAAGCCCGGTCGGTTGAATGATATGAAATTATACTGAGACTTAATTGAATCCGGGATAAGGTTCAATATTTCTTTTGTTGATGGCGTGCCGCCTAAAATACAAACGGTTGGTTTATTCGTATGGAATGTTCCGGTACAGCCAAAAAGTGTTGTTAAAAAGCAAGCAATAAGAAATAGACTCTTTTTCATAATTGAGATAAATTCAGACCATTAAGTCGAAATAGAAAAATTTTATCAATGTTATTTAAAATCTGCCATTAAGCTATACGTGAACCAAATAAGTAATTCAAATTTAAGTACGACATTATTTTATTTTGATTAATTAAGCAAAAAAAGGGCTTGTAAAAGCCCTTTTTAGTTATTGTCAAGCAAATTCTTTTCAAAACCTGCTACTTTTTATCATACACCATGGTTGTTTTCATTTCTGTGCCATCCATGCCTGGTCTTGTAGACGCAATGGAAAGTGTATTTGCATCGGTAAGAGACCAAACCTCGGTTGAGGTCATATCATTGCCATTAAAAGATCTCGAGGTAACAATTGTAAGAGTTTTGCCATCAGCCGACCATTTTGCAGTCGATTTGCTTTCGCCCATACCTGTAGTGTTTACAGTCTCTTTTCCATCAAGCGTGTATTTGGTTGTAGTTTTAGTTTCCTCACCATTCCGGTTTCTTGTTCTTTCAACTGAAAGTGTAGCGGCATCTTGTGTTGCAACAAAATTGCCACCGCCACGGAAACCACCGCCGCCACCGCCGCCGCCAGGACCACCGCCGCCAGGACCGCCAGGGCCACCGCCACCAGGAGTGCCCAAATTACTTTTTTCGGCATTCATTGCCCACGTTCCTGCGAAGTTTGTTTTGCCGCCTTGTGCATTTGCCATTGCAGGTACAATAAACAAAAGAATAACGGTCAACGAAATTAACTTTAGAAAATTCCTGTGGTTAATCATTAAGCTTTCAACGTTTTTTTTCATAGTGTAAAAATTTAAAGTGAACTGAAAATAAATCAAAATATAATTCGAAATAAATGTACATTAATCACTAAAATAAATTTACCAGTTTCGTCAAAACATCCTGAAATCACCTTGTACCGTTACGAAAATTGGTGCTTATAAAGTTAATAAAATATTAAATGAATGCAACGCTACTTGAAATTGAGTTGAATTCAATGCTCTCCAACTTGGATAATACAGTATTAGCTGTTACTATTAGTTGGGTTGATATTCATATGGCAGAGTATCTCCAATGCGTTTTGTTACCATTTCTCCTGACCAGACTGTAGCTGAATAATCGTAATAGCCAGATTTCTCAAAATAAACTTTTGATTTGCGAAATTCGATATTGCTTAGAGTTCTGCCATAATATATATTCAGTTTTAAAGGGTATTTAAGGTAGTAATTATACGAAATAAGTGAACCTTTGAGGCCACCAACTTCTTTAATTACTAGATCATCATAGCTAAGATTTTTATCCTCAGTATTTCTAACATCAAATCCGGATGAGGTTAAATCATTTGCCCAAAGTGCCCTGAAAAAGTGCATTCTCGATCCAAGGTAGCTGAGCTTCCTATTGTCTTCATATAACTGCTTATTCGTTTCATCAGTTGTAAGATCTTCGTTGAAGATAATATTTCCGCTATAAGAAAAAGATGCATTATTTTTGTAATACTCAAATTTATCCAGGTAAAAAGAAATTTTGTAGCCCATATCTTTGTTGTAAATAAGGATTGGCTTCGAAGCAAAAGCTTTCAGTGTATCGTGATCGGAGCCATAATTGAATGTAATGTCTTGCTCGTTTATAATTTCGCAACTCTTTGCTATGGCTGTCATACCAAGAAATTCTTCTTTAAACAATCTTAAATATGCTTTTCTTTTGCGGGCAAGAGATTTAGCTGCAACGACAATTTCATTCATCTCAATAGCCTTAGGTTCCAAATAAATGATTAATGGTTTATCAGCCGAAAAATCAGTCAGAGTGCGGGAATAATATCCAATACAGCTTATCGTTAATGGCATTGAAGCACTTTTTGAGATATCGAGTTTAAAATCCCCGTTGATGTCGGAGGCAGTTCCCACGAAAGTTCCGTTAAAATAAACTGTGGCAAAGCAAATTTTACTTTTGTCTTTTTTATCGATTATGGTTCCACTAATCACTTGATTATAAGCTGAGATATTTAAGCTGATGAGTAAAGTTAT
>Ga0302292_1001358_pt1 | contig 15825 bp, 9 predicted proteins | sample III_Fen_N2_1_FD_194553 | JGI IMG/M metagenome (GOLD analysis project Ga0302292, IMG submission 194553) | Peat permafrost microbial communities from Stordalen Mire near Abisko, Sweden - III_Fen_N2_1 | ecosystem: Environmental > Terrestrial > Soil > Wetlands > Permafrost | place: Sweden: Abisko...
CCATCCAATCATAATTGTATCCGACATTATTTCACGCGAGGTACGGATAATACCACCAGCAATATTGTGATCGAGGGTAGCAATGATATTTACTTTTGTTTCGTTTGCCGAAGCTAATTTCACCAACGACTCCAGATTTTTTCTGGCATTCCTGAGATTTTTCTCTGCTTCTTCATTATTAGGCACCACCGAAAGAACGGTAACCGGATTTATTGATTTTTTGTTTTTCACAAAAACTGCAAATTCGAGCAAAGTTTCCATATTGTCCAAATTGGCAATTGGGATCATAATTTGTTCGATGTTGTATACCGGATATTCAATTGCCGGTTCCTCTTTTTCCGAAGTCAGTATCCGGCGTGAAGCATTTTCTGTTATCAAGGTGGCCGTAAGGCAAGTTACCAAAATAAGCAAGATAGTACCATTCAGCGCATTTTCGTCGATAATACCAGTCTGAAATCCAACTAAAATTACAGCCAATGTCGCAGCGGCGTGCGAACTGCTTAACCCGAAAATAAGTTTTCGCTGATCAGATGAATACCTGAATATCTTACTGGTCGATGCAGCGGCGAGCCATTTCCCGATTAATGCTACTACCGATAAAGTTACCGCAATGATAACAGCTGTCGGTCCATTCAGCAGTACTTTTACATCGACCAACATGCCCACGCTGATCAGGAAAAACGGGATGAATATGGATTGACCTACAAATTCGATCCGGTTCATCAGGGTCGAAGAATAGGGAATAAGTTTATTCAGTGCCAGTCCGGCGACAAATGCTCCAATAATGGGTTCAATACCAGCAATTTCAGCCAAAAATGCGGCAAAAAACACAACTGAAAGCACGAAAATATAGTGCGATGTTTTTTCACTTTCCAGTTTTTGGAAGAACCATGCGGTAATCTTTGGAATAATCCAAAACATAATTGTTATAAAAATAGACAATGAAATAGCCAGTTGGATCCAAAAGGACAAGTTTAGACCTCCATTGTTTGAACTTGTAATGATTGCCAAAAGTATTAGAACCGCTGTGTCAGTTAGTATTGTACCTCCTACCGTGATGGCAACAGCTTCATTTTTCGAAATTCCGAATTTGCTCACAATGGGGTACGATACCATGGTGTGGGTTGAGAACATACTTGAAATTAGCAAGCTGGCAGTAAAACTGTAATTGAGGAAATAGTAGCATACCGGAAATCCAATAACAAGGGGAATCATAAATGTCAGGAATCCGAAGACCAAACTCTTATTCTTATTGCGCTGAAATTCTTTCAAATCAAGTTCCAACCCGGCAATAAACATGATGTACAATAAGCCAATGGTGGAAAAGAGTTTGACTGCCGAATTTTGTTCTAGAACATTTAATCCATGAGGCCCAATAATCACTCCTGAAATAATTAATCCGATGATTCCGGGGATTTTTAGCTTACGGAGTAATATTGGAGAAAGCAGAATAATAAATAGAATGACGGCAAATACCAGAACGGGGTTTTGGAATGGTCGTTCAAATTCGCGAGCTATTTGATTAAAAAAATTGCTTGTCATTCTTAATCAATTGATGGTATTGATGCCATACAAATTTTCAGCAAGATAGCTGAATAAAGTTATAAAAAAGACTATTTTATATGGGATTTTGATTCGTATTTAGTACATGGAAAAGACAGGATCGAGATGCTTTGTCCAAGTGATTTTGGCATAAATAGATGCAGAAAACTATTTTTTTTAATCAAACATTTATTGCCCAGTAATCTTCCTGTAATGTTTTAATTACTACTTGCAGGAGTTATCAATTCCAATGCTATATGCAGGAGGCTATTCGAAAAGTTGATATTTCAGTTATTTCCGATTTTCACCTGGCAACCCACGCCAGTAAAGCCAAGCCCCTGCTCAAATACTTAAAATCGATTCAGCCCAAAACTTTAGTACTGAATGGCGATATTATTGATTCGTGGCGGTTTAGCCGAAATTATTTCCCGAAATCGCACTTGAAGGTTATTCGTCAAGTGTTAAAAATGATCGAAAAAGGAGTTCAGGTGGTTTATATCACCGGTAACCACGACGATGTTTTCCGCAAGTTCAACAATACCAAGCTAGGAAATTTCAGCATAGTCAACCAGCTTGAACTGAATTTTGATGGTCAAAAGACCTGGATTTTTCATGGCGATGTTTTCGATCACATCATTCACCATTCACCCTGGTTGGCCAAACTGGGCGCGGCTGCCTATGGTTTTCTAACCCTCTTAAATAAGTTCATTAATGTATTTCTGAAGGTTTTCGGTGGAAAAGAAATGATTTTGTACAAGTCGATGAAGGACCGGATTGCAAAGCGTAAAGCAGTTTTGACCAATTTCGAAAAGGCCATTGCCAATGCAGCCATAAGCAAAGGTATCGATTTGATGATTTGTGGACATACACATATTCCGGTTGATAAGCGGATTGATACAGATAAAGGTTCAGTCAGGTACATCAATTGCGGCGATTGGGTCGAACACTTCTCTGCAGCTGAGTGCATTGATGGCGAGTGGAGTTTGAATTACTATCAATCGGAAGTGGAAGAAGATGTTGAATCGCCCAGTGATGAACTTTTTATCCCGGACAAAAAGCAATTATATAAGTCGATATTAGAGGAACTGGCAGTAGCAGCTTTCTTTTAAAAAATTACATAATTAGTTGTCAATGAAAATTTTATATGCCATACAAGGAACAGGGAACGGGCATCTTGCACGGGCTACAGAAATTGTGCCTATGCTAAAATCGATGGCTGATACTGATGTTTTGGTTAGCGGTACGCAAGCCGATCTGAAAGTTCCGTTTCAAATTGATTACCAGTTTTCAGGATTAAGTTTTATTCTTGGCAAAACAGGAGGAGTGGATATTTGGGAAACGGCTAAAAAAATGCCTATTGTTCAGTTTATAAAAGACATTCGCAATCTTCTGGTTGAAAAATACGATTTGGTGATCAGCGATTTTGAACCTGTTTCTGCCTGGGCGTGTCGCCTCCGCAACAAAGAATGCATCGGGTTAAGTCATCAGAATGCAGTACTGCATCCATCGGCGCCCAAACCAGAATTTAAAGAATGGATTGGGAAACTGATACTGAAACATTACGCTCCTGCAAGTTTTAAATATGGGTTCAATTTTAAACCCTTCTCTCCTCATATTTTCCCTCCTGTCATTCGTCACGACATCCGTAATGCTGAATTAACCCAAAAACCACACTACACGGTTTACTTGCCGGCCTATAGCGATCAGCAAATTCAGGATGTTTTATCCAGCATTACGGATATCGAATGGCAGGTTTTTTCCAAACATTCAAAATCAAAATATATTGTCGGTAATTTGCATTTTCAGCCGGTTTCTCTCGATGAATTCACCAAAAGTTTTTTGAGCTGCACCGGATTAATATGCACGGCAGGTTTCGAAGGCCCGGCTGAAGCGATTTTCATGGGTAAAAAGCTTTGTGTGATCCCAATGAAAAAGCAATACGAGCAATATTGCAATGCCGCTTTCCTGAAATCAATGGGCATTAACGTACTTAATAATTTTTCTGATTCTGGCTCCGCAATTCAGTATTGGATTGAAAATTCAGAACCACTCCAGATCCGTTTCCCTGATATGACCAATGTAATTCTTTCGAATATCATTTCCAGACATGGTGACTTGCGAAAGGTGCTATCTTTTCAGTCTTAAGGTACTCCCTTCTCTGGAAGATATTTCCAGAATCGTTTGGGTAGAAATTGACAGTGGACTTTATCATTTCTTCGCTCTTCGATGCAAATGCTTTTGAAATATTGTCTCCACAAGCTTTGAAATAACTTTTCATCATCAGCCAAAAGTGAAGTGTGTAACTGTCCGTTTTGAGTATTCACTTTCAGATCGTCGAATATCACGCGCGAAACAGTTTTCAGATCGTACAAAAATCCGTAATTGCGTTTTAGGTCGTAGATAATCCACGACTGGTCGGCAAAGCGGTCGCGGAAATGCGGTATACATAGCGGAAGAACGTCGTACATTGGAGCGTAAGATGCGTAATAACTGCCCTCAACGGTCTTCTGAAACCGCGTAAACATATGAATGCGTTGTGCTTCGCGGCAAACCTTCTGGTGCAGCTTGTTTACTTCAACCACAACAGGTAGCGAAAAATTTGTTTCTTCATTTTTGGTCGATTCAATAACCAAACGGATGTATTTCAACAGTACTAAAGGAGTATCAGGCAATCCTGACAAAAACACACGATAAATTCGGTGGGCATTGTCTTCCGATGAGTGCTTGATAATACCTTTCCAAACTCGTTCTGCTTTTCGGTCGTCGGTTACAATTTCGGTAGTTGAGGCAAACAAAACGCTTTGGCTTCCTTCTCCTGAAAGGATTTCATCAGGAAACTGTTTCCGGCTGTAGCATTCGAAAACCAAAGTAAGCAGGCCTTCAAAAGTGTTATCGAAAGTGAAAATGTTCATGGATTACGAGTTTCGGGTTACGAGTTTCAGGTTACACACAATTCGTAACTCGCATCCCGCGATATTTTTTACTTTCAATTATTTCAGAACTGACATCATCGGGTAAAACAATTTCAACTGTACGGCGGCATCACTTCCCAATGACTTTTTATCAAGCAAGAGTTGGCGTACAATTTCAGGTTTCAAATCCTGAATGTTTTGCGAGCGGAGTTCGTTGCAGGTGATGAAAAACTGCGCACGTTTCATTACCACTCCCATTTTTTTGAGGTGCGACGAGTTAAGTCGGTTGTGTTTTCGCGCCATCAATATCAACTGTACTGATTTGGTTCCAATTCCAGGAATCCGCAATAACATTAGCGGATCGGCAGTATTGATATCAACTGGAAAAAGCTGAGGATTGCGCAGAGCCCATGTCACTTTCGGGTCGAGTTCCAGATCAAGGTTCGGATTTTCAACACTGACAATTTCATTACTTCGGAAACCATAAAATCGCATCAGCCAATCGGCTTGGTACAAGCGGTGTTCGCGGCGGAGTGGGGGAGTGCTGACGGTTGGCAAACGGCTGTCGTAGTTGTTTATGGGGATGTAACCCGAATAGTACACTCGCTTTAAATCACGCCGAGTATATAGGGCTGATGAAAGTTTCAGAATGGTGTGATCGGTATCATTAGTTGCTCCGATGATCAGTTGCGTGCTTTGTCCGGAAGGACTGAAAAGCGGCGCATTCCGGTGGCTTTTCCTTTCTTCTTTTGATTCCAGAATACCGGTTGAAATCATTTTCATGGGTTCCAAAATGCTTTTGAAATTTTTATCTGGAGCCAAAATTTTCAAATTGTTCTCAGTCGGAATTTCAATGTTCACGCTCAATCGGTCGGCCCATCTGCCTGCATCTGAAATGAGTTGCTGACTGGCTCCCGGAATGGCTTTCAGGTGAATGTAGCCGTTATATCGATGTTCGGTACGTAGCTTTTTTGCAACCGAAACCATTCGTTCCATGGTGTGGTCGGGATTAATCAAAACTCCGGAACTCAGGAAAAGTCCTTCGATATAATTTCGACGGTAGAATTCGATGGTCAGGTTTGCGATTTCGTCTGGAGTAAAAGAGGTGCGTGGAATGTCGTTGCTTTTACGGTTGTAGCAGTAGGCGCAATCATAAATGCAGTAATTGCTGAGCATGATTTTCAGGAGCGAAATGCAACGGCCATCCTCGGCAAAACTGTGACAAATTCCCCATGCAGTGGCATTGCCAATTCCTCCCTGCGTATTACTACGCTTTGTTCCGCTCGAAGCACACGATACATCGTATTTGGCAGCTCCGGCCAGAATTTTCAATTTTTCAAGACTGCTTTCCGAAATCATTTTTCTCTTGTTTTATGACAGCCAGTTAATCAATGGCGCCTAAACAAGATAATAGAACTGAGCGAAAAGTATTCGTAAACTATCTTTTATTTATTGAAGAGAACTAATTTTCCTTTGGTTAATGGAAAAAGAAAAGAGGCTGAACTCTACGAGACAGCCTCCTGAAATTAAATTGTTTTGGAAGAATTTTAATTTTATTTCTGGCTCAGTGCTTTCTTAATTGCAGCTTCAGCAAGTGGTTCCATTATTTTATATCCTGCCATGTTGGGGTGAACACCATCGACGGATAATTCTTTTTTCAGTCCGTTGCGATCATCAACCATCGCCGAAAAATAATCGAGATATACGATTCCATTAGTATCAGCATATTTTTTAATCATTTCATTGAGCTTAACAATCTTTGGAGCTGGTTCTAATCCAGGTTTCCAGGGATAATCGAAAGCAGGTAAAACTGAGCTCAGTACTACTTTTATTTTGTTGGCTTTTGCCAGTTCTGTCATCGAAATCAGGTTATCCATGATCATTTCGAGGGTTGAAGGTCCTGTATTTCCGGCAATGTCATTAGTTCCGGCCAAAATTATTACCAGCGCTGGCTTCAGGTTAATTACATCTGGTCTGAACCTTACCAGCATCTGAGGAGTGGTTTGACCGCTGATCCCCCTGGCTATATATGGTTTGTTGGCAAAGTAATCGGGATGAGTTCGAATCCAGCCTTCAGTTATGGAGTTACCCATAAAAACTACCCGTTTCTCACCCGATGCAGGGAATCCCACTTTAGCATTATCGTCTTTGAAACGAGCTGTGTTTGCCCAGTCCTGTGCCTGAGCAATGCCAGTCAAAAGCAGCATTGCCATGATTGCAAAAGTCAATTTGTAATTTTTCATATTCGAATTATTTTAGGGTGATCATCATTATTGTCATTCAAAACAAGGAAGGCCACCTGTTTGTTGGCAGCCTTCCGGGGTTTTTGGTTTTTCAAATAAGGTAATACCAAATTAGTATTTTATCCGCATTTGGATGTTCCACAGTCGGGACAAATCAAACAGCCTTCCTGGTAGACTACGTTTTTCGATCCGCATTCGCCACAAATGGCACCCTCGGCAACTGTTCCGTCTGGTACATATTTCTTCAGAGCGCGTGCCACTCCGGCTTTCCAACTGTTGATAGTATCGTTGTCGAATTGAAGACTGGTTACCGTATCAACCACTTTGTGAATTGGCATACCGTGACGCAATACTCCCGAAATCAACTTGGCATAATTCCAGAATACCGGGTTGAATTTGTATGAAAGTCCTTCAATGGTTGTTCTGTATCCTTGTTTATTGGTGTATTGAAAATCGTAGCGTTTTGTTCCATCCAGATTCACATTTTTGATGATTTTGCCATTGACAACCGAACGTGGTAGCAGAATTCCATCTTCATCGTCAGAAAGCCCTGTAAAAATCTCGTACGGACGTCCGTCGATGGTTCCGATGAAGGCCACCCATTTGTCTTTGGAATTCTGGAAACGAACAACATCAGCCTCCAATTCAATCGGTCGTTTAGTTGGGAAAGCACTGTCGGCCTTTTCTTCAACTTCTTCCTCCTTTTTGTTCGAAATTAGTACTCCTGAACGCGAACCATCACGATAAACAGTCACACCCTTACATCCGCTTTTCCAGGCTTCGAAATACAACCTTCCAACTAGTTCTTCATCGGCATCAGCAGGTAAGTTGATGGTTACGCTAATAGAATGATCGACCCATTTCTGGATTTTCCCCTGCATACGCACTTTGTTCATCCAATCAACATCGTTTGAAGTAGCTTTGTAATAAGGCGATTTAGCGATCATTGCATCCAAATCAGCTTCAGGATAATTCTTTTTCAGTTCAAATCCGTTGATGGTCATCCAATCCTTGAATTTATGATGGAAAACCACATATTCTTCCCATGAATCGCCAACTTCATCAACAAAGTCAACCTTTACATTTTTGTCGTTCGGATTTACTTTCCGGCGGCGTTTGTAAACAGGCATAAATACGGGCTCAATTCCTGAGGTGGTTTGCGTCATCAAACTGGTTGTTCCGGTAGGAGCAATGGTTAACAAAGCAATATTCCTGCGACCATATTTTACCATATCCTGATACAATTGCTCGTCTGCACCGCGTAACCGTTTAATCATCGGATTATTTTTTTCGCGATCGGCACTGTAAATTTTAAATGCACCTCGTTCTTTGGCCATGATGACCGATGAACGATAAGCTTCCAACGCTACAGTTTTATGAATTTCTTCGCTGAAATCGGTTGCGTCATCACTGCCGTAACGGAGTCCAAGCCCAGCAAGCATGTCTCCTTCAGCAGTAATTCCAACTCCTGTACGGCGGCCTTCTTTGGCTTTGGTCTGGATTTTTAACCACAAAGAGCGTTCAATATTTTTGATTTCCTGATCTTCAGGGTCAGCATCAATTTTTCCAATGATGCCATTGATTTTTTCAAGTTCAAGGTCAATAATGTCATCCATCATTCGCTGTGCAACCTGGACGTGTTTTTTAAACAAATCGAAATTAAAGTGTGCCTTTGTGGTGAACGGGTTTTCAACGTATTCATAAAGATTCACAGCAATCAAACGGCAGCTGTCATATGGGCACAATGGAATTTCTCCGCATGGATTGGTTGAAACCGTTTTGTAGCCTAAATCAGCATAACAGTCAGGAACCGATTCTCTGATAATCGTATCCCAGAAAAGAATTCCGGGTTCAGCGGATTTCCAAGCATTGTGAACAATTTTTTTCCAAAGGCTATCGGCATCAATTTCTTTGGTGTATTTTGGATTTTTAGCGTCAGTCGGATATTGAGTCATGTATTTTTCACCGGCTTCAACCGACTGCATAAAATCGTCGTGTATTTTAACTGAGACGTTCGCTCCGGTAACTTTGCCTTGTTCCAATTTTGCATCGATGAATGATTCAGCATCGGGATGTTTAATCGATACAGAAAGCATAAGCGCACCACGGCGGCCGTCTTGTGCCACTTCGCGGGTTGAGTTTGAATAGCGTTCCATGAACGGAACAATACCGGTTGAAGTTAGGGCTGAATTTTTAACCGGCGAACCTTTGGGGCGGATGTGTGAAAGATCGTGTCCGACTCCTCCACGGCGTTTCATCAGCTGAACCTGCTCCTGGTCAACTTTCATGATTCCCCCGTATGAATCGGAATGGCCCTCATTCCCAATTACGAAACAGTTCGAAAGAGAGGCGATCTGAAAGTCATTGCCAATTCCAGTCATCGGACCACCTTGCGGAACGATGTATTTAAAGTCTTTCAGAAGTGCAAAAATCTCATCTTCGGTCATTGGATTTTCGTAATTCTTTTCGATTCTTGCAATTTCTGACGCGAGTCGTCTGTGCATATCATCCGGAGTAAGTTCGTAGAGATATCCGAACGAATCCTTCAACGCATACTTATTTACCCAGACCCTTGCAGCGAGGTCATCTCCCTTAAAGTAATTCAGCGAAGCCTGAAAAGCTTCATCCAGAGAGTACGTTTTTTTTTCTGTTGGGGGCTCGACTGCCACGTTTTTAAATGTCATAATTAAAAAAATTGAGCTTTAATAATAGATAATAGGTTGCAGATGTGAGGTGAAATAAGCTTACATCTTGTTTGTTTTGCTGTATGCAATATAACACGGAAGTTTAAAAAAATGAATACGAATTTTGTAAATAATTACAAAAGTTATCAACTTTAAAATGTTAGTATACTGAAATACAGCGCTATAACATTTTTGATGTTACAAAAAGTTTACAAAAATATTAATCGGATTTCGAACAGTTGGTTTTGTTTTTTCAGGAAATAACTTGAAGGTAAGTGTATTGGAAAAGATTGTTGTTTGATCGACTAAATCAAAATGCCAAACTTATAACTTGTTGAAAACTTTATTTAAGATAATTTGTGAAGCACCAAGATTTTGGTTGATAAAGTTGGAACATTCTTCTGTTATCGAATTTCTTTTTTCATTGTCTGACAGTAATTGGTCGAATATTGAATTCAAAGATGAGGAATTGTTTATAGGAAAGGCTATTCCTAAGTTCACCATCGTTTTTGCTTCGTTAAACTTATGGTAATTGGGTCCAAACACGATTGGCATTCCGAAAATAGCTGCTTCGAGCGTATTATGTATTCCAACTCCAAACCCTCCTCCAATATATGACAAATCAGCATATTTATAAATGGAAGATAAAATTCCGATGGTATCAACAATCATCACCTGTTTGTTCATAACCGAATTCTCAGTCGCTTCTGTATAACAAATAACGGTAGTTTTCAACAGATTTATTAACCTTTCAATATTTGCTTTCTTCGTTTCGTGTGGGGCAATGATAAATTTGGTTTCCGGATGACTGAGGATATACTTAACCAATAATTCCTCATCAGGTTTCCAAGTGCTCCCTGCAACAACTAGAAGGCTGTTTCCTTTGAATTTTTCGACCAACGAAATATCTTTTCCGTTTCTGGCAATTTCGGCAACCCGGTCGAAACGAGTATCTCCAGCTTTAGTCACATTCTTAATGCCAACTTGATGCAGCAATTTGACCGATTGGCCGTCCTGAACAAAAAATTGTTCAAAACTGAAAAGCATTTTCCGATACCATTTGCCCCACGGCATATTTTTGAAGAACAATTGGTTTTCACGAAAAATAGCTGAAACCAAATAAAGCGGAATATTCCTTTTCTTTAATTCGGTGATGTAATGGAACCAGAATTCGTATTTTACAAAGAATACAATTTCAGGACGCACCAAATCAATCAGCCTTTCAGCATTTCTTTTGGTATCGGCTGGTAGGTAGCAAATGAAATCAGCAAAGTCATAGTTTTTCCGGATTTCAAATCCTGAAGGAGAAAAGAATGTCAGCAAAATCCGATATTCGGGATATTGTTTCCGGATGGCTTCTATAATTGGCCGACCTTGTTCAAACTCCCCCAGCGACGCACAATGTACCCACACGATTGGTTTGTCGTGTTTAATTTTAGCTTGAAGTTCGTCAAATGTTCGCCTACGTCCGTTGCTGATTTGCTTTGCCTTGACGTTGAAAGGGGCTGTCAATCGAATCAGGATAGAATAAAAAAATATAGAGAGATTATAAAGGACGTTCATTCAGTTTTCTTTTTGAACCGGTAAAAGTAGTGATTTGCTTTGAATTACCTTGATTGGATCAGAGGCTGGCTAAATATCCGCTGTCTTTCTTTAACCTGGGCATCATTGAAGCCGCAACTGCCAGTTGATCACATCGTTCATTCTCCGGAATATTTGCATGTCCTTTCACCCATACGAATTTTACCTGATGTTTGGGATATATTTTCAGGAAACGGAGCCATAGATCCTGATTCTTTTTGCCTTTGAACCGTATTTTTAACCAATTCCATATCCAGCCTTTTTCAATAGCGTCTACTACGTATTTCGAATCGGAATAGATTGTAACTTGGGAATTTTCAATCTTTAACGCTTCCAAACCTACAATTACTGCCAGTAGTTCCATCCGGTTATTGGTTGTCAGTTCAAATCCATCCGACAATTCTTTTCGAAATTCTCCTGAAAGAAGAACCGTACCGTATCCCCCTGGACCGGGATTTCCCTTTGCGGCACCGTCAGTATAGATTGTAATGTTCAAAAGATAAGGGTTTAAAGTTCTGGTTTGAATAAATTCAACTATTGCATTAGTCAGTTAATCCTAAGTTGCAAAACAAAAGACCCGCTAAAAACGGGTCTTTCAAACATAATAAATTAGCTATCAGTCGACAATTGTCATTTCATTAATAAGATTTTGGGCTCCACCCATTTTATCTATGGTCCAAAGCACAAAACGGATATCAACATTGATGCACTTCTGTATATTATTTTCGAAAGCGATATCTCCGCTCATGGCCTCCCAGTTTCCGTCGAAAGCAATTCCAATTAATTCGCCTTTCCCATTCATTACCGGACTTCCGGAGTTTCCCCCGGTGATGTCGTTATTGGTGATAAAACAAGTCCGAAGGGTTCCGTCAGCATCAGCATATCGACCGTAATCTTTGGCGTAGTATAATTCTTTTAACTTAGCTGGTACGTCAAACTCAGTGTCGCCGGGGATTTCTTTTTCGATGTACCCTTTTAATGTGGTAAAGTAGTTGTATTGAACGCCATCTCTTGGAATATAATCACCTACAGTTCCGTAGGTCAACCTCATAGTTGAATTAGCATCAGGATAGAAATTTTTACCAGCTTCCATTTCCATTAATCCCCCAACAAAAAGCCGATTCCCTTTTTCAAGATCATCGGTTGTTTTACTCGTTTCGGTAGCAATGACTCCTACCATCTGGAAAATTTCAAGAGAAGCCTGAAATAGCGGATCCTTTTCAAGTATCTTAGCTTTCGGAGCCTCAAAGAAATGAATCAATTTTTCCTGACTTCCAAAGATTGATTTGGCATATAATTCTTTCGTGTATTTTTCAAAGTCGTTACCGTATTTTGATTTTACGGTTTTAAAGAAATCCGGGTAATATTTAGGGTCAACATTTTCCTCGTATATTTTGAAAAGTGCCGCCGATATTTTCTGATCGGTTTTCGAATCGTAATCTTTATAGAAATCATCTAATCCACTTTTAAGTCGATCGCTAACAAGGCTAACCCTTGCAGAATTTTTATCTGATTTTAAAGCTTCTAACAAAGGTCGGGTACGGTAGGCATAAGAATAGATTTCAGGACCGCGAACCATTGACTCTACAATGTAATCATAGGCTTTTTCGTCGTCAATGTCTTTGTATGAATTGGCTATGAGAGTCAGAGCCTGGCCATATTTAGCCTTCCGCTTCTCATCGGCGTTTACCCATTGAGTATACTGATCTTCCAATTGTCTTTTCTTTTCCAGAACGTTTAGATGTTGTAGCTCTTCGTTTTGTCCGATACTGTATTTATAATAGTTTGCGCTACGTGCATATTTGGATGAATACATAATTCTTGCTTTTCGCGAGGTATTCATAAATTCCTGCATGATGCTTTGCTTTGCTTCGCGCACATTAATACGAATCGGATTGGTTACATTCATCGTATATTCAATTCCGTATGAAGTTTTATATCGATTTGTGCTTCCCGGATAACCCAATATCATCGCAAAGTCATTCTGTTTATACCCTTTCAGCGAGATAGTCAAATGATATTTGGGTTTATAGGGAACATTGTCTTTTGAATAAGGCGCCGGTTTCCCATCTTTTCCACAGTAAATGCGAAACATGCTGAAGTCGGCGGTGTGACGTGGCCACATCCAGTTATCAGTATCGCCTCCGAATTTTCCCATTGATTGAGGTGGAGCTCCAACCAGACGAATATCGCGGAAAGTCTCAGAAACAAATAAATAATACCTGTTGTCATTATATAAAGACTGAACCCGAGCTTCGTATTGGGTATCCCCGATAGCTTCTTTTTCAATTTCTTTCGATATTTCTCGAACTTTCTTATCACGTTCATCTGCGCTCATCTGCTCATTTAATCCTGCCAAAATTTTCTCCGAAACGTCTTCGAAACGGATGAGGAATGTAGCTGTTTTGCCTGGATTGGCTAATTCTTCTTCTTTTGTTTTGGCCCAGAATCCGTTTTGCAGATAATCGTGATCGACAGAACTGTGTTCCTGAATTTCATCAAATCCACAGTGGTGGTTGGTCAACAACAGACCTTCATCTGAAATTATTTCAGCAGTACATGACCCGCGATCCAATGCAACAACCGCATCTTTTAAACTTGCATGGTTAATGCTGTAAATATCTTCAGCATTAAGTGAACAACCCTCTTGTTTCATTTGGTTGATATTCAGCTTTTCAATCAAAGCAGGCAACCACATCCCCTCGTCAGCTTTTACCATTGCAGGCATAATAACCTGAATGAATGCGACAATTGCTAAAAAACGTTTCATTCGATGACTCATAGGTAATTAATGGAAAAAATAAGAGGACAAAGATATGGATATATGGTTATCTGCAAATCATTTTCCGGAAAGGCTGTAAAAAATCATGTTAAAAAAATAGGGCTTGCTATAAAGCAAGCCCTTAGATGTATCTTTTAATTCATTTTCTATCTTTTTATTAATTTCATAGTCTTTATTTCAGTATTATTAAAAACTTTAACCAGATAGCTTCCAGAAACTAATTTAGATAAATCAATTGAAGTACTTGTATTTATTAATTTCTGTTGCAGTATTAGGCTACCACTAGCAGAATATATTGATAATAGAGATGAAAGATCCGGTGATTTACCCAAGTCGATGGTTACCGATTCAGAGAATGGATTTGGATAAACTTTCATTGCTAAATCTGATAGCTTCACACTTGAAGTTAATATAGGAGTTACCGTAATTGAAACTGTTGATTGCTGTGAATCTTCTTTACCATCATTTACAATTAACCCAAATGTATAAGTTGTAGATGTTATTGTTGCAGGAGCTATAAATGTTGGATTCGCAGTTGTAGTTGCACTCAAAGTAATCCCTGCAGGAGCAGTCCATTTATAAAGTAGAACATCTCCATCGGGGTCCGTTGAAGCTGTGCCATTGAGAGTTACAAAAGCTGCTACTTTTACTGTCTGTGCAACACCAGCATTTGCAACAGGTGCTTTATTCACTTGTTTGACTGTTACAGTTACCTGGGCAGTGGAAGTAAGCGAACCATCACTTACCATTAAGGTGAAAATATACGCCTTGTCGCTGGAAACTTCAGTCGTGGTAAAGCTTGGGGTAGCCGTATTTGCACCAGTCAGAATAATCCCTGCTGGAGAAGTCCAAGCATAATTCACAACATTGCCGTCGGGGTCTGTTGATAATCTTCCATCGAGAAAAACAGTTGCACCTTCGTTTACCGTTTGATTTGTTCCAGCATTGGCAATTGGAGGATGGTTCACATTTTTAACCGTTATAATTACCTGATCGTAGACTGAATTTGTTATACCGTTGTTCACATATAGCAATATTTTATATTTGGTTTCTTTATCCACCTGTGGCGCTATAAAAGTTGGTTTTACAGAAGTCGTATTGCTAAGTGTTATCCCTTCAGGTGCCTTCCATATATAAGTCAATGGTTTTCCAGAGGAATCGTATGAATTACTTCCATCTAAGGTAACTAAAGCTCCCTCATCCACAATCTGATTAGATCCCGCATTAACTATAATCTTTGATGCGGCAATAACTTCTATTATATTTTCAAAAATAGATTGCCGTTTGTTTGTTGCAGTGGCATCCGACAAATAACCAAGCATAATGGTCTTACCACTATTTGCTCTAACTATAGCTGCATCTCCATTTTCAAAAGTTGCGAGTACCTCTGAACCTTCAAGTGCTTGGAGACCTGTTGAAAAGGTTCCCCATATAGTATTTGTAATAACAAAAGGATTTGTTATTCCGGCCGATAAATTCGCATCTCTTAAATTCGCATCAGTGACAGTAATTGTGTTAAGATTATAATTCCCTGAAAGACTTGCTCCAAATAGATTGGCAATAGCCGAATCTGAGTTAGTCCAAGTTGCAAAAATCATATTGCCTCCTGCATTTATAAAATTTTGAGCAACAGTAATATTAAAACCACTGCCTGACGCTGAGTTGTTCTGTGCAAAAGCCACTGCTAGGATAAAATTTCCGGATGCCAGTTTTGTGTTAAAATCGGCCCAACTAGAAGCTAATGTGGTTGTATAACCAAGGGCGCCCAATCCATCAACCACGCCATCATTCCCATTTACATAGTCAACATAAACTAGGGCATCATTTGCTAATGCTGTCTCTTCGCTAATAATTGCAGCCGATTTTAAGAGCATGGGAGCCACTTTTTCAGCTAGCCCCTCATAATAATTTGGGCCAGAGTCATTGAGTTTATTACTTTCCTGACCAAATGAGAAGGCAGAAAACAAGATACTAAAAACAAAAAGAATGTAGAATTTTTTCATAATATAAAATTTATATACTCCCACAGCTTCCAAAAAATATTGAAATGTAGTATAGGAGCACGGGTTAATAATAAGTTT
>Ga0302292_1001361_pt1 | contig 15814 bp, 7 predicted proteins | sample III_Fen_N2_1_FD_194553 | JGI IMG/M metagenome (GOLD analysis project Ga0302292, IMG submission 194553) | Peat permafrost microbial communities from Stordalen Mire near Abisko, Sweden - III_Fen_N2_1 | ecosystem: Environmental > Terrestrial > Soil > Wetlands > Permafrost | place: Sweden: Abisko...
GTCTGAAAGCACTATCTTCAAGCTCGTTAGAAAAAAATGGCAACATATCCTTTTGGTCTGAAATGGGCGACAAGATGGATTATTACTTCATTGCAGGTAAAAATATGGACAACGTAATCAGCGGTTACCGCACCCTGACCGGCAAGGCCAGTATTATGCCGAAATGGGCTATGGGTTACTGGCAAAGTCGTGAACGTTATAAAACGCAGGATGAATTGCTGAATGTCGTATATGAATACCGCAGACGAAACATCCCGCTTGACAATATTGTGCTTGACTGGAACTACTGGCCGGAAAATGCATGGGGAAGTCACAAATTTGACCTCGCCCGGTTCCCTGACGCAAAGGGTATGGTAGATTCGTTACACAAAGAAAATGCTCATATCATGATTTCGGTATGGCCGAAGTTCTACGTCACAACCGAGCATTTCAAACAATTTGAACAAAAAGGCTGGATGTATATGCAGGCTGCAAAAGATAGTATCCGCGACTGGGTTGGTCCGGGATATGTCGGATCATTCTACGATGCTTACAGCCCCGGTGCACGTAAGCTGTTCTGGAATCAGATGAAAGACAACCTTTACGTGAAAGGATTTGATGCGTGGTGGATGGATGCTTCCGAACCAAATGTAAGGGATTGTACCGATATGAATTATCGCAAAAAATTGTGCGGACCAACAGCTCTTGGTTCATCATGGAAATATTTCAACGCTTATGCGTTAGAGAATGCCGATGCCATCTACAACGGACAACGTGAAACGGATAACAACAAACGTGTCTTTTTGCTTACCCGTTCCGGATTTGCCGGTTTGCAGCGCTACTCTACCGCCACCTGGAGCGGCGACATAGCTACCCGTTGGGAAGATATGAAGTCGCAAATATCGGCAGGACTCAACTTTGCCATGTCGGGTGTTCCATTCTGGACTATGGATATTGGCGGTTTCTGTGTTGAAAAACGTTATGAAGAAGGGCAGAAAACATTTGACAAAACAGGTCTGGAAAATGCAGATCTTAACGAATGGCGTGAATTGAACCTCCGTTGGTTCCAATTTGGATCGTTTGCTCCTCTTTTCCGCAGCCATGGACAATTCCCTTACCGCGAAATATACAATCTTGCACCCGAGAATCATCCGGTTTACAAAAGCTTAGTCTATTACGACGAACTCCGTTATCGCCTTATGCCATATATCTACTCATTGGCAGGTATGGCTTACCACAACGATTATACGCTGATGCGTTCGGTGGCAATGAGTTATACGGATGACAAACAGACTTACAGCGTAAGCGATCAGTTCCTGTTAGGTCCGGCATTAATGGTTTGTCCTGTTTACAGCTACAAAGCCCGTAATCGGGAAGTCTATTTTCCTGCCGGAAACCAGTGGTACGATTTCTACTCTAACAAACTGATAGATGGTGGACAGAAAGTAAGTGTAGAAGCCCCGCTCGAACATATTCCTCTTTTCGTTCCTGCCGGTACTATCCTGCCAGTTGGTCCGGTGATGCAATATGCTTCCGAAAAGAAAGCCGACAACATCGAAATCCGGGTGTACCAGGGCAAAGACGGTAAATTCAGCCTATACGAAGACGAAGGCACAAACTACAATTACGAAAAGGGTGCTTTTTCTACCATTAGTTTCGAATACAATGATGCAGAAGGTACGCTTACCATTGACGACCGCAAGGGCAGCTTCGAAGAAATGCTGACCAACCGGACTTTCCGCGTAGTTTTCATTGGTAAATCAAACTCAGAGCCTAAAACTGTTCAGTATAATGGTTATAAAACGGTTATAAAATTATAAGATCAAGGTATAATGAACCAATGTCCCTTAATTTCAATTTTAAAAGTTGGATAAGAAAAGACAATTACTGTCTCAAATCTTTAATCACATGAATGGCATAAAATAAAGAAAAACAAGAGCAAAGTCTATTTTTAAACCTTGCTCTTGAATGAAAACTCTTTTTTTATGGTTTGATTTATTAGATCGTGATGACTTCAAATATACACCTTTGGAGCTGATTTTTTCAAATCAGCTCCTTTTTTTTTCTAGAAAGTTTTATCAAACAACAATATAAAATAATGAAATAACACATACCAAAAAAGGTAGAGATCCTTTCGTTGCATACTAAAACAGTTGTTTTCTTGTTGACAAACTTGTACCTGAATAAATACAAGTTTTATTTTATAGACCATTGCCGCTATAGCTCCAATAAGTAATTGAAACTATATAATGTCGTATTTCTTAATTCTCCCACTTTCGTGTAAATTTGTGTAATTCGTGGTTTAATGATTATTTAAAACCACGAATTGCACGAATTCCCACAAATTAATTCGAGAAATAATTTGTGGAAATATGAATTGTCACGAATGAATATACGACATTTAATTGTTCGTCCTACTTAAATACCTAAAAATATAAATAATATCTCTAATATCAAAAGTCAAAATTTAATATTAGACTTATTTTTGGTGAACCTAACTGAAGTTATTTCTATAATAAAACAGAGGATTATTCTACTTTTTAAAAAATATTTTATCGTATCTGGAATACTTCTGTTGTGAAATGTAATATATTTGCATTCGTTTCATTTTGTTTGTGCAAAGTTTATATGAGATAGATTGTGTTAAGAAGGTGAATTTGAGATTATGGTTATGAAGAGCAATATGACTATCGGTTTTTGCTCTCAATAGAAAATTCTCAATTTCTAAAATGAAAAAATTATAAATTTAAATTTACTTGACTTTAGAAATTATTTTCCGAATGAGAAATCCTGTATTAAACACTTTAAAAACACAACATGATAAATTTGTTTTTTTTGCGTCTATATAGTATTTTCCTTTGACTCGGGAAAATAAAAAAAACATTAAAATAAATTATTTTCGCATGAGAAAAAATATATCATTTTTGTTACTGGGAGTGTTTTTGTCTGTGTATTCTATTAATGCTCAAGTCAGAAAAGTATCTGTAGCAGATAAAAATATCGATTTGAATAAATCCGGCAAAGTGATTTCTCCCGACCTGTTCGGTTTATTTTTTGAAGACATCAATTATTCAGCTGATGGTGGACTTTATGCCGAACTGGTGCAAAACCGCTCATTTGAATATAGCCCAACCGAACGAAAAGAATGGAATCCTTTTTCATCTTGGGAATATATTACAACCGGATATTCTTATGGACGAATTAATGTGGAAACCAAGTCCCCAATACATCCAAACAACCCTCATTACATGGTAATTGAGATTGAGCATGTGGGTAAAGAAGCGAAATTCACTGGCGAAGCGGGCGTAGGCTTAAAAAATCAAGGATTCGATGGTATTGTTGTACGTTCGGGCGAAAAATATAATTTTTCAGTGTTTGCACAACAGTTGTCTGATGCTCCAATTGCATTGTCGGTAAGCTTGCAAAACAAAAAAGGGGAAGTACTTGCTTCAAGCTCAATATCTACATCTTCGAAAAACTGGCAAAAATATACTACAACATTGACGGCTACAGCAAGCTACGATACTGCCAGTTTGGTTATTTTGGCCAAGACCGAAGGTAAAATTGCGTTAGATATTGTTTCTATTTTTCCCGAAAAGACATTCAAAAACCGACCCAACGGATTACGTGCAGATCTGGCACAAATGCTGGCGGATATGAAACCGCATTTTATCCGTTTCCCGGGTGGTTGCCTCACGCATGGCGATGGTTTAGGGAATATGTACCGTTGGAAAAATACTATTGGTCCAATCGAAGAGCGCAAAGAGCAACGTAACATCTGGGGTTATAACCAAACTGCCGGTTTGGGATATTACGAATACTTCCAGTTTTGTGAAGATATTGGCGCTAAACCTCTTCCCGTATTGCCTGCCGCCGTTAGTTGCCAGAATACAGGCGGAACATGGCAAATTGGTGGAATAGGCCAAAAAGCAATCCCTATCGACGAAATGAAGGATTACATTCAGGAAGTATTGGATTTAATAGAATGGGCAAACGGTCCGGTAACTTCAACCTGGGGGGCTAAACGTGCTGCAGCCGGACATCCTGCTTCTTTTCATCTGCAATATGTTGGAATAGGAAATGAAGATAAAATTACTCCCGAGTTTGAGCAACGTTTTAAACTGATTTTTGATGCTGTAAAAGCCAAACACCCGGAAATTACCGTCGTTGGCACTGTTGGTCCGTCACCCGATGGTGATGATTTTAGCAAAGGATGGAAAATAGCCAATGACCTGAAAGTTCCGGTTGTTGACGAACACTATTATACCAGTCCCGAATGGTTTATTTCCAATCAACACCGATACGATAAATATGCCCGCAACGCAACCCGGGTTTATCTGGGCGAATATGCTTCGTGGGGGAATAAATTGCGGAATGCTATTGCGGAAGCAGCTTACATGACCTCGCTCGAACGCAATGGCGACGTGGTACACATGGCATCGTATGCTCCTTTACTTGCCAAAAAGAATTTCACCCAATGGAATCCCGATATGATCTATTTCGACAATGTAAATATTTGCCTTACACCAAATTATTATGTGCAAAAATTATTTTCTACCAATCAGGGAAATATCTATTTTGACAAGGTAATCTCGAAAAATGAAAAAGATTCTACCTTAGCGGCCTCGTGTGTGCAAGATACCAAAACAGGTGATATTATCCTGAAAATGGTGAATTTCGGAAAAGAATCCAACCCTATAAAAATCAATCTTGGCAGTTTCAATAAGATTATGTCCGTTGCTGAGCAAACAGTTCTTGCCGGAAAAGGAGATGACGAAAACACATTTGAAAATACGCAAAAGATAGTTCCGGTCCAATCAGCAATTAAAGTGAGTAAAACCTTTGAGTATGCTGCCCCAGCCATGTCGCTGACTATAATTCGAATAAAAACAAGTAAAAAATAAAACAATGAATTCAAAGACTTTTGGAGTTATCCTCTTATTATTCATAAGCGCATTCAATGCTCAGGGACAAGATAAATTATATTCTAATACATTCTTTCTCGGTGATGTTCAACTCTTGGATGGTCCGTTTAAAAAAGCTCAGGATCTGAATATTAAAACCCTGTTGCAATACGACATAAACCGGTTGTTAGCTCCTTATCAGAAAGCTGCCGGGCTGGCAACGAAGGCTGGTAACTATCCAAATTGGGAAAGCGATGGTTTGGATGGGCATATTGCCGGTCATTACCTTTCTGCAATGGCCATAAATTTTGCATCAACAGGTGATCTCCGTTGCAAGGATCGCATGGAAAGTATGATTAATGAGCTTAAGAAATGTCAGGAAGCAAACTCTAAAGACAGTAACTTTATCGGATACCTTGGTGGCGGACCTAACGCAAAAACCATTTGGCTTAAAATTAAAAATGGGAATCCGGCAGCTATCTGGGATGGTTGGGCGCCGTGGTACAATATCCACAAAATGTTCGCCGGATTGCGCGATGCATGGTTGTATGCCGGTAATGAAACTTCAAAAACTATGTTCCTCAAATTATGTGATTGGGGAATAAGCACCTGTGCCAACCTGTCAAATTCCCAGATGGAGGCCATGCTGGCAAATGAACATGGAGGAATGAATGAAGTGTATGCGGATGCCTACCAAATAACCGGTGAAAGTAAATACCTGGATATGGCTAAACGATTTTCTCATAAAGTTCTCCTTGACCCTTTAGCAGCGAAAACCGACAATCTGGATAATATACATGCGAACACACAAATACCTAAAGCAATAGGTTTTGAAAGAATAGGAGAACTTTCGCACGATAAAAAATATACAGAAGCTGGTAGTTTCTTTTGGGAAACTGTTACGACCAAACGAACATTAGCATTCGGAGGTAATAGTAGAAAGGAATTCTTCCCTTCAGCAGCTGCTTGCGAAGACTTTATTAACGATGTAGAAGGCCCGGAATCGTGCAATACTTATAACATGCTCAAGTTGACTGAAGATTTATTCCGTGTCAACCCTTCTGCAAAATATGCAGATTTTTATGAAAAAGCTGTATATAATCATATTTTATCAACTCAACATCCTGAGCATGGTGGTTATGTGTATTTTACTCCTGCACGTCCACGCCATTATAGGGTTTATTCTGCTCCCAATGAAGCAATGTGGTGCTGCGTTGGTAGTGGAATGGAAAATCATGGAAAATATAATCAGTTTATTTATACGCATAAAAATGACTCGTTGTATGTAAACCTATTCATAGCTTCTGAATTGAACTGGAAAGAAAAAGGAATAAAAATCACTCAGGAAACTAAATTTCCTTATGAAGAGCAGACTAAACTGAAAGTTACAGGAGGTTCATCTAAATTTAAATTAATGGTTCGGTATCCATCATGGGTAAAAGACGGCGATTTGAAAATTATTATAAATGGTAAACCTGTTTCGTACAATGTGGCTTCTACTTCATACATTGCTATTGACCGAAGATGGAAAACAGGTGATGAAGTTCAGATTTTGCTCCCAATGCACAATACTGTAGTACAATTGCCTAATGTGGCTAATTATTTTGCTATAATGCACGGTCCAATTTTACTTGGAGCAAAAACAGGAACTGAAGATTTAAAAGGTTTGGTTGCTAACGATAGCCGTTGGGGACATATTTCAAGTGGAGAAAGATTGCCAATTGATAAAGCTCCAATCATTATTGAAGATGATTTTTCGAAAATAGCCGATAAATTAATTCCTGTAAAAGATAAACCATTAACGTTTATCGCTCCTGAAATTAAATTAGCGAATCCAATAAAAGTTGAATTGATGCCTTTTTTCCAAATTCACGATTCACGATATATGATTTATTGGATGACACTTACTAATAATCAATATAGGTTTTATGTGGATTCTATCTCAAATATGGAGAAGAAAAAATTGGATTTACAAAAACGAACTATTGATTTTGTGGCACCTGGCGAACAGCAACCAGAGGCAGATCATTTCATTCAAAAAGAAAACTCGACTACAGGCAATAAATTTAATGAATTTTGGCGTGATGCTCGTAATGGTGGTTTTTTCAGCTATAAAATGTCTACTAACTCAGAAACCGACTTGTCGTTAATTGTGCGCTATTGTGGTGCCGAACAGGGTAGTAGAAAGTTTGATATTTATATTGACGATGAAAAATTAATTACTGAAGATAATACTGGTCGTTGGACTCAAGCTAAATTTCAAGATGTAGAATACAGTATTCCCAATTCTATGATTAAAGGTAAAACAAATTTTAGAATTAAATTTCAGGCTCTTCTAGGAAACGCCACTGGTGGAGTTTATTACATTCGTCTGGTTAGGACGAGGTTTTAGAAATATCTTGTTGTAATTACACTATTTATCCTTAAATCTTATATATTTTGGAATGCACAGAATAGTTAACCTTGTTGGAAAACTTTCTCTTGAGAAAGTGAGATTGATTTGTAAAATTGTATCAAAGAGGCGATTTGCCAAGACAAGATACATCCCAAGAATAATCATGACTGTTTTTATTCTTTCTATTGGAATAAATGCAAGTGCATGGTTGGGCGGTGTAACACCAAAATTGCATGTTGAAGGTCGTTATCTAAAAGATAACCAAGGTAATATTGTAAATTTACATGGCGTTGCTATGACTCCTAGCCCATGGTTTAACGGTGAGGGATCTCGTTGGAATAATTATGATGTAGCTGGATGTCTGAGTTACAATAACTCGGTTATGGATAGGCTAACCGACACTTCAGCAGGATGGTATTTAAACTACATAAGACTTCACATGGATCCTTATTGGTCAAATACACCGGGCGTGCAAACGACAGGTGAGAATGATATTTCGGCATTTGACTTTGATAGATTTAAAACTGCAGTTAGCAACGTGATTATTCCAATGATTAATCACGCAAAATCGAGAGGAATGTACGTAATTCTTCGCCCGCCCGGTGTCTGCCCCGAAAAAATTGCTGTGGGTGATAATTACAATAAATATCTTTTGAAGGTGTGGGGATACATATCAAATCTGCCAGAACTGAAGAATGCTGAAAACGTGATGTTTGAATTAGCTAATGAACCGGTTCAAATAATGTTGCCAGATGGTACCTATGGAAGCAATTCTCAGGCTCATTTTGATCAACTAAAACTGTTTTTTCAGCCAGTAGTTGATATAATACGTGCTAATGGTGCTAATAATATTCTTTGGATACCGGGAACAGGTTATCAATCCCAATACAAAGGTTATGCAATTAATCCTATTGACGGAACTAATATAGGTTATTCTATACATATTTATCCCGGATTTCTGAATGGTGGACCTGATTACAATGCCTTCAAGAGTGGTTGGAATGAGAATGTAAAGCCGGTGGCTGATTTCGCACCGATTGCGATAACCGAAGTTGATTGGTCGCCTCAGGTGGGAGTAGATGCAAATGGCAAATCCTATAATATGGGAACTTGGGGTACCGGTACAACCGGTACTGCTGTTAGTCCGGGTTTTGGTTACAATTTCAAACGAATAATGGATGAATCGGGCAATGTAAGTTGGAATTTGCTGGCTCCAGAAGGTTTGATTGATAATGGAGACCCAACAGGTGGAATTGCTTTCAATAATAATCTGGAAGCGTGCGCTAACGCTTGTAATACATGGTTTAAAGACTATTCGAATGTGAATTTCGCACGTCCGGACTTTGTTTATCAGTCGCATAGCGATAATGGCGACGGAACTTATACTAATCCGTTAATATCTGCCGATTTTCCAGATCCGGATGTTATCCGTGTGGGTAATGTTTATTATATGGTTAGCACAACTATGTTTACTTTTCCGGGAGCTACTATTCTGAAATCGTACGATTTAGTTAATTGGGAGTATTGTAGCAATCCGTTGGAGAAGATTGAATCGACAAACTGCTATAATTTGGACGGTTGCAACCGTTATGGTCACGGACAGTGGGCAAGTAGCCTCAAATATAATAACGGCAAATTCTACCTTCATTTCAACACCTTAGACGAGGGAAGTTATCTGCTTACTGCCACTGACCCTGCAGGTCCATGGACGAAGAAGAAATTGTCATCTTCTTTCTACGATGCAGGTTTGTTTTTCGATGATGATAGCAAGGTCTATATCGTTTATGGCATCAATAACTTACATATAGCTCAGCTTGATGCAGATTTTAATGTGGTTAAAGATCAGGCTATAACATTGGGGGCAATACAATCAGGTTTGGATAACTCGGCAACAGAAGGAAGCCATCTGTATAAGATTAATGGATATTACTACATTTATGCAACAACTGGTGGTTATTATGCTAGTCAGGTAGCTTATCGTTCAACGTCAATTTTTGGGCCTTATGATGAGAAAGAGGTCTTTAACAGCAACCGCATACATCAGGGTGCTTTGGTTCAAACCCAGACCGGCGAGTGGTGGACGATGTTATTTGCCGATAAAGGTGCCTTGGGACGTTTCCCTAATTTACAGCCTGTTACATGGGTTGACAATTGGCCGGTAATTGGGGTGAACGGCACAGCGGTTACTACCAATAAAAAACCGAATGTGGGGAAAGATTATCCGATAACAACGTTTCCAACTAACGATAATTTCAGAAACTATCAATTAGGAATGCAATGGAGTTGGAATCATAACTCGGATAATTCTAAATGGTCATTAACAGAACGTCCTGATTACCTTAGATTAAGAACTGTGAATGTTGTAGACAGTCTTCATAAAGCAAAAAATACACTTACGCAACGAATATTTGCCTATCCACAAGATTTAACTCATTCGTATGGAATAATAAAAATGAACATCAAGAATATGACTGAAGGAGATGTGGCTGGTTTAGCTGTTTTTCAGAATCCATATGCTTATATTGGGGTCAAAGTTATAAATGGTCAGAAGAAACTAATAGTAGAAAATAATAAAGTACAAGAAATTGGACAAACACTTACTGATTCAGTAATTTATCTTAGAACCATCGCCAATTATAGTGCTAGTACTGCTGGTTTTTATTATAGTACTGACAATGTTACTTATACAAAATTCAGTTCTGATCTAAACATGAAGTTTGATCTATCGGTATTTACCGGAAATAAGTTCTGTCTTTTCAATTTTGCCACAATCCAAACGGGCGGATATGTGGATATTGATTGGTTTTCAACAGAGAGTGATTTTACTCAGGATAAATATTATGATAACTCATTTGTAGGATATAGTGCTGATGCATTAACTCTTACGGATCTTGTAGTTGAAAATAAAGATATTACATTGTTGACTGGTAGTACGGCAAGTTTATCTGTTAAGGCTTTGTATGCCGATGGTCATACTGAAGACATAAGCATTGGTGCAACTTATACTAATCCTAATCCTGATATTGTAAAGATAGTAAATGGTCAGATTATTTCCAAGGCAGATGGAACTACAACTGTGACAGTAAGTTATAAAGGTGCTTTGGGTGATCCAAAATCAGTTGATTTACATATTACTTCTTCAACTTTCCCATTGGTCAGTAGTATTTTTAATCCATCAATCTGGACTACAGGAACTTTTGATCAGGCAACTAAAACATTGATTACAGGTCAATGGGGCTTTGGCGGTTGGAGTTACAGCAATGGAGTAAATCTTTTGGTTTATAAGTATCTGGTAGCTAAACTCGGTGCTGACAATACGAGTAGTGTTTCGTTCCGTCTTTTTGATGAAAACAGCTACTGGACTAAACCGGCTCAATATGATTTTGGAACTACTCGTACGGTTGTTGTAACTCTTGCTAGCATGTACAAATCAGGAACTACAACCAAATTTGATCCTAGCCATGTATACATTGTTGGATTTTGGTCTTCTGGTAATCAGCCGATTGTTATTGATAATGTATACCTGACTAACTCCGACACTTACGATCCGACTACTGGAATTGATGAGGTTTCGTACAAAAATGACCCGAATGAAATTGTAGATGTTTATACTATAATGGGAATCAGAATCCGGTCACATATAAAAAGAGCACAGGCAATGCAAGAACTACCAAATGGTTTGTATATTATCGGGAAAGAGAAAATTTTAATTATTAATAAGAGTCATTAAAAAATCAATATATATCAATATTTAAAAATAATGAATAAACCATTATGGCTTTGTTTAGTCAAAGCTAAGATGAAGAAGATCTGGATCGTTAAGACCTTGTTTGTAATTTTTTTTGAGTACATAAATTTTGAGTGCATAAGTATTAGGAATATTAGGTGTAATTGAAAAATTTGGGATGGTTTTTGTGCTATAAAAATTTAACGATAAGTCTGTTGTTCGGTGCATATTTGTGTAAGTCTAATAAAAATAAAAAATAATCAATGAAGAAAATCTATTCAATTGTATCTCTGCTCATCGTATCTGTATGCTTTACGATGCTTCCTGCTCAGACTAAGCTAGCACAAAATCCAATAATTTACGCAGATGTACCCGATATGTCGATGATTCGTGTTGGTGATACTTATTACATGAGTAGCACCACTATGCACATGAATCCTGGTGTTCCAATCATGAAATCGAAAGATTTAATAAATTGGGAAATAGTGAATTATGCTTATAGTACTCTTGGTGAAATGGATGAGTTAAACTTGAATAACGGTAAGAACAATTATGGAAAAGGATCATGGGCGAGTAGTATTCGTTTTCATAATGGGCTCTATTACATTTCAACATTTGCGCAAACAACAAATAAAACATACATTTTTACAACAAAAAATATTGAAAAAGGTCCCTGGATTGAACATTCATTTAAGCCTTCATACCACGATAATTCCTTATTTTTTGATGATGGACACATTTACTTAGTTACAGGTGCCGGAAAACTCAAAATTCTTGAATTGAAAGAAGATTTATCGGGAGTGAAAGAAGGAACTGAAAAGGTACTTATTGAAAATGCAAGTGCACCAGCCGGAAATATTGGGCTTCAAGCCGAAGGATCACAGTTGTTCAAACATGATGGCAAATACTATTTATACAATATCTGCTGGCCAAGGGGTGGTATGCGGACTGTTCTCGTTCATAGGGCTGATAAGATTACCGGACCATGGGAAGGTAAGGTTGCATTTCAGGATCAGGGTGTTGCTCAGGGTGGAATGATAGATACTCCTGATGGAAAATGGTTTGCTTATTTGTTTCAAGATCATGGGTCGGTAGGTCGTATTCCTTTTATTGTTCCTATGAAATGGGAAGATGGTTGGCCGGTTATTGGTGTAAACGGAAAAGTTCCTGAATACTTAGATCTTCCTGCAAGTAAAGGTATTATGCCAGGTGTTGTGGCATCAGATGAATTCAGTCGTAAAAAAGGTGAACCTGCGTTACCACTCGTTTGGCAATGGAATCATAATCCTGATAACAAGCTATGGTCTGTTACTCAGCGGAAAGGCTATTTACGTTTGACGACCGGACGTATTGACACATTGTTCCTTCAATCCAGAAACACATTGACCCAACGTACTTTTGGTCCCGTATCTTCAGGTATAACATCTATTGACGTAACCAATATGAAAGATGGCGATTTTGCAGGGCTTTCACTTTTGCAGAAAAAATTCGGACAAGTTGGAGTTAAGTTTGCAAATGGTGTGAAATCGATCGTAATGGTAAATGGTGAAAGTCGTAGACCAGTTGAAGCTCAAAACGTTCCATTGAATCAAAAAATTGTTTATCTGAGAGCTGAATGCGATTTTAGGAATAAAACCGATATTGGATATTTCTTCTATAGTCTGGATGGGAAATCATGGATTCCAATAGGTTCGCAACTTAAAATGGAGTATTCAATGCCGCATTTTGTTGGTTATCGCTTTGGTTTATTCAACTATTCAACCAAAACTCCGGGTGGTTTTGTAGATTTTGATTATTTCCGCATAAAAGATAAGATTACAAAAAAATGAATTTTATCAATAAACTAATAAGCTGATTGATAAAATATGGTAACTAAATTTGATATACTGTAAAATGAAAGATCACAAGTGTTATTTCTTATTGAGTATCGCAATTATATTGTCTTTACTTAGTCTCAATGCTCAAAATCCGATAATTCGCAATCAGTTCAGTGCTGATCCGACTGCAAGAGTTTTTAATGGGAAAGTTTATCTTTATCCATCGCACGACATAGTTGCTCCAAAAGATAAAAACTTAAGAAAGGACTGGTTTTGCATGGAAGATTACCATGTGTTTTCTTCTGAGAATCTTACTGATTGGACTGATCATGGTGTCATTGTTACGCAAACAAAAGTTCCGTGGCTCACTAAAACAAACTATGATATGTGGGCTCCAGACTGTGTTTACAAAAATGGTAAATACTACTTTTATTTTCCGGTTGGAGGTAAAATAGGCGTAGCCACAGCCGACAAACCTGAAGGTCCTTATACTGTGTTGGATAAACCGGTAACAGGTATAGGAGGTATTGACCCTTGCGTACTTTTGGACAAAGATGGTTCGGCGTATATTTTTACAGCCAGAGGACGAATTAGTGTTGCTAAACTAAAAAACAATATGATTGAAGTTGATGGAGATGTTCAAACAATTGCTAATCTTCCGACCAAAGGACTTATTGAAGGTCCGTTTGCCTTCCAATTCAATGGGAAATATTACCTCACTTATCCTCATGTTGAAAATAAAATTGAACGTTTGGAATATTCTATGAGTGATAGCCCCATGGGACCTTATAAACCAGTTGGTATCATTATGGACGAATCCGCTTCGGGCTGTTGGACAAACCACCAATCTATTGTCCAGTACAAAGATCAATGGTATCTTTTTTATCACGACAAAGATTACTCTCCCAAGTTTGACAAAAACCGTTCGGTTCGCATCGACAGCTTGTTTTTTAATACCGACGGAACTATTCAGAAGGTGAAACCTACTTTACGCGGAGTGGGAATAACAAAAGCCACTGATAGAATTCAGTTAGACCGATACAGCCTTATCAGCGATAAAGGTACAACGATTGCTTATAACGATACGCTGAATTATTTCAATGGTTGGAAAACCGTTTTTACAGAAAAAAATAGTTGGGTTCAATACAACAGTGTTGATTTTGGTGCTGAAAATTATAACTGGATTGAAATAAGATACCTTGCAAAAAATGGTGGAATTTTAGGTTTGAGTTTGAATCAAACCCAATCAAAAGTTGAAATAAAGATAAAGCTTGCAGCTGGAATCGGTTGGAAAACTGCCCGGGTAAAAATAAAGGGACTCAAAACAGGCATTCAGAATTTAATATTCTCGAATGAAGGAAATAATGCTGTTGAAATTGACTGGGCTAGCTTTAGTAAATAAAAAAAACAAATAATTTTATGAAACGAAATCAATTCTTTTTAGTTTTTTTTGCAATTGGAGTATTGTGTTTTTCAGCCTCTGTATCTGCTCAAACCAATACGCCAGCCGCTTCAGCCACAGTGAGAACTGTTGAAGATGGCGGCACCGGTACATTTAGTGCTATTATGTACACCGACAATAGTTTGCCTACGCACACCATTTTTCGCCCGAAAGATTTGAGTACGTTTGGCAAGGAAAATAAACTACCCATTATAGCCTGGGGTAATGGTGCTTGTGCTAATTCCCCCTGGGAACATGTGAATTTTTTGTCGGAAGTAGCTTCGCATGGTTTTTTGGTTATTGCCATCGGACCTATGCCGCAGGAAGGTGAAAAGGGTGGAGGGAAATCAACTTCTTCGCAAATGACCGATGCCATCAACTGGGCTATAGCTCAGAACAGCAACAAAAATAGTCCATTTTACAATAAATTAGATATCTCTAAAATTGCAGTAAGCGGAATGTCTTGTGGCGGTTTACAAACGCTCGAGATTGCTCCTGATCCTCGGGTAACGACAACCGTTGTTTGTAACAGCGGTATTTTCATCAATCCTGGTAGTGGATTTCCCGGAATGCCCAACCTAAAAAAGGATGATCTTTTGAAGTTACACACACCGACTTTATATATTTTAGGTGGTGAAAAAGATATTGCTTATGGAAATGGCATGGACGATTATTATAAAATTAATCACGTTCCGGTTTTCGTAGCCAATATGAATGTAGGACATGGTGGAACTTATGGGCAGCCTCACGGTGGCGAGTTTGCCAAAGTGGCTACTGCCTGGTTCAAATGGCAACTGAAAGGCGACAACGAAGCTGGTAAATTTTTTACGGGAAATCCTTGCGGATTGTCTCAAAATCCGGTATGGAAAGTGGATAAAAAGAAGATTCCCTGAGACTATTTTTTAAAATAAAAGGATTACTTAGGAATAGAGTACTCCAACACTGGTAAATACATTCAACATAAGATGAAGAGATTTAAACTGATCGTTTTCTTTGGAATACTTGGGTTAGCAACAAGCGTTTTTTCTCAGGAGAAAAAGAGTAATGAAACAACGCGCATGTTTCGTTATACAAACCCAATTACAAGAGATTCGTCCATTTCAATGCGCGACCATTGCATCCTAAAAGTGGGTACAAAGTGGTATTGCACCGGAACATCAAATCCTGTGTGGACTGGTCCCAACCCGGGTGTACGTTTGTTGGAATCGGACGACATGCTCCATTGGAAGCAGCATTCGTGGTTGATTGATGCCAGCAAACTTCCCGCCGATTGTCCGTACAATGGCCGGTTTTGGGCACCCGAAATACATTTTATCAAGAATAAATACTGGCTTACTGTCAACAGCGGAAAAGTGACTACCGAAGACCCAAAAGGAATGAAGACGCACAGCGTTTGGCTGTTCTCGTCCGACAAAGTGACAGGGCCATTCAAATTGGTGAATGGACCACTTACTCCACAATACAACAACGATGCTACAATATTTGAAGATGAAGATGGTCAGGTTTACTTTTATTGTAGTGGAAATGGTCTGTTTCAGGCTAAAATTGATT
>Ga0302292_1001366_pt1 | contig 15790 bp, 15 predicted proteins | sample III_Fen_N2_1_FD_194553 | JGI IMG/M metagenome (GOLD analysis project Ga0302292, IMG submission 194553) | Peat permafrost microbial communities from Stordalen Mire near Abisko, Sweden - III_Fen_N2_1 | ecosystem: Environmental > Terrestrial > Soil > Wetlands > Permafrost | place: Sweden: Abisko...
AGTTTTGGAGGTTTTCTGGCTCCTGGTGCACACGGCTCTAAAGTTGAAAAAAGAACAGCTTCATCAAGTTTTTCACTCCTGTTTTTTCTTTCCAATAAGGTAAACTCGGCATGATCTCCCTCACGTAATTCTCCACGACATGCTGTTTCGATAGAACCGTCTGATTTAACTAACACAGCTCCAACGTTAGGACTGACTTTGTCTTTTCTTGGCTCCTGAATAGAGTCCTTCATAACTTTTACAGCCATTTCCATATACTCACGAGGATTGAACTTGTTTTTAACTTCTTCCATAAATTTTAAAAAATAAGGCTTAATCACTTTTACCAAAAAAATATATCGTAACTATACAGACTGATATATATTATATTATTATGTGTAAAGATAGCCTTAATGTAAATACAGTGGTCAATTTATTGAAATTATTTCCCAAAAATTATAACACCTTAATTTCGACACAGCGAGCAGGGATGAAGACAAAATACAGAGTGCTGTAAATCACCCGATGGCTCCACCAACCTACCTTTACTGTTCAAAGTTTTGTGTATTCCTCTACCGAGCAAACCACACAACAGTTCCGCCAACCAACCTTTGCCTCCCTATTTATCCTCTATTTTATCAATCGCAATGCAGCTCAAAAATAAGTTATACGCTGCCTGCAAATAATCCTGAACAGCGGTACGGACTTTTGATTCTTCCGACATCAAGTCGGTTTGAAGGAGGTGACCCCTGTCAAACTGCGAACGGGCAGCCAGGAAATTCTCCCGCGTCATGGACAGATTGTTCTCCTTCAGCGCATATTCCTTCTCACGCACCAACAATTGCGCCGTCTCATTCGACCAATCCATCGCACGTTTATTCCGGACATCCCGTAAGTTTTCAAGTTCCGTTTGCTTCTGTAGCCTGAGCTGCGACAACTCTTTGGACGTGCTTAGTGACTGCGTTAAAGGAAACTTCAACGACATGGCGATGAAACTGTTTCCGAACCATTGACTGCTGTTTGCGAGCTGCAATTCCCTGCCGAAATAGTTGACACCGTAAAAACCAGATAAGGAAAGCGTAGGAGCATACTTCCAGGAAGCATATTTGATCCGGTTTGCCGCCAGTGAAACCACTTCAGACTGGCGCATCTCACCAAGCGTATTTTCAGGAAACGCAGAACCGGCATCATGCAGCAAAGGAACAGCGATCTTTGCATAGAGCGCGGGAATATCTTCCGAAAAGTGCAGTCGTTGTAAATTCTCATCCGTTACGTCCTCTCCCATTACATACAAAAGTTTCGATTTGGCAGCATGAAGAATGTTCTGCGCCTGAAGAAAACGGGAAACAGATTCGTTGAAAGCCGCTTTCGCCTTGTTTTTATCAGCCGGTTCTATTTTTCCACGCCCATACAACGTTTCCGAATAAGAGAACGCATCATGGTAATAGACCGTGTCCTGAGCCATCGATTCCATTTGAGCCGTCGCAACAACACATTCGGCATAAGCCTGGGAAACAGTCGCCCGCAATTCACTTTCAGACAATTGCATATCATACCCGCTGATTTTAACTTCCTGCTTTTGTTCAGACACATTCCCAGCCGTAGCCGGATTGAAAAGATCGTAGGAGAGATTGATTCCGGCTGAGGAACTCCACCTTGTGGCAAATTTCAGGTAAAGCAACTCATTGGCCGAAGCTGTCGGGTCAAGCATCGATGCCGGAACAGGCGTCGAAGGAATAATCAGATTATTCCGGACATCCCCTGAAACATAAACGGTCGGAATCTTTTCGGTATAGGTTTCGGACAGCTTCATACTGGCCTCCTGCTGCTTTAGCTTTTTGGTGTTGTGTTCCGGGGAATGCGTCATGGAATACCGGATGGCCTGATCCAAAGACAAGGCATTCAGATTATAGGCAGACACATCGTCCGTTTGTGCAGAAACAATAAACGATCCAAGCAGGAAAGCCACAAAAGACAGACAGAATTTTATTTTTTCGTTCATGGGATTTTGTGAATAAAGCGTTATCTGAAAACGGAAGAAGGTTCCACTTTCCTCAATTTATTGACAGAGAAAAAAGCACTTCCGACAGCAATGAAAAACGTAATCGCAAACAGCGCAAACAGGAATAGCGGCGAAAAATGAATAAGCAGCCCTCCCTTTGCCATTCCAATCTGAGTGACAACAAGCATCAGCCAGGAAACAAGAAAGCCGGTGACTGCATAGATGATAGCCTGTGTAAGCACCAGCCAGGTGATATATCTGCCCGATGCCCCGATGGCTTTCAGCGTTCCGTAGTCTTTAATGCGGTCGTTGGTAGATGAATATAAGGTGAGGCCGATGATGAAAAAGCCGCTGATAATGGCAAAAATGACCATCGTGCCAATACTCATTCCCATGTTGTTTGCCGTCATCACATTAACCACCGTCGTAAGAGCCAGGTCTTTCGCTTTCCAGGCATGAAACTGCGGAGCCGTTTCATTGATCTGTGAAATGACCGCGTCAATCTTGTCCGGATCCTTTACCGTCACAATCACCGCATTAATCAAGTATTCCGACATGCCCGAATAATAGCGGGCCTTGGAAGCCGTGGTATAAAACAGCGGGTTCGTAAATCCCTTTGCATTCCTGGTTATGACCCCTACCGTTGCATACTTTCCGTTAATCTCAAAAGTAGAACCACACTTAAGTACACGTCCAAAAGTCTTATTATCGTAAAAGTCGGTCGAGACAGTGCCCTCACGCAGTAAATCCGTGATACTTCCCTCAGCAATCAGTTTGGGTGAAGGACCGGCGACCATTTCCGGATAGTCACTGCCGACCATCAATGCGGAAGCGGTTTTCCCGTCCGGAAACTTCACCGATACGGGAGCATAGATAATACCGTGCGCATCGTCCACTCCACGGAGGCTCTGCAACTGATTCACCCATCTCACGTCGAAGGGCGTCAACTGATTCGCATTATCCGTCTGTTTGTTGACCACAAAGACCTGTGCGTATTCCGGATTGGAATTGTTTACCAACCCACCGATAATGTTGGCAAGAAACAGGAAGATGCCCAGCTCCAGACCAACAAGGTAGATACTGATGACAATACTCAGCAGAATACCGAAGCTTTTTGATTTCTCGTAGCGAATAAAACGATAGGCCGTAATGATCATAACGATGGTTTATGGATTATTGACCGGTTTGCACCTTACATTCTACTTTTGTATCAATGAGCAGATTGGCTTTTGTATGTTGAATGGATACCTCAATTTTTCTAACCCTGCGGTCTTCCAGATCATCCTTATTGTCGGAGAAGAGAGACTTCTTTTTCAGATCAGGTGAAATACGTACGATTGTCCCTTCAGCCACCGGGTTGACATCCCCGGTCAGCTTGATCACACAATGCTGGCCTACGGCAAGACTTCCGGCATACATTTCATCAATTTCAGCCTCAATAATCAGCGGCGTTGCCGGAGCCATGCGAACGTACGTTTGATACTGGCTGACCGCTTCACCCTTTTTCGGCAGGATATCCAGTATGGTACCATCCATCGGTGCCTTCAGGGTTGTAAGCCGGAGATCTTCCGTCTTCGTTGCTTTCTCCGCAGAGAGTTCCCTGAGTTGTGCTTCCGCCACCAGCAAATCACTCTTCAGCTTTTTTACTTTTTGTATTCCCTGGTCGTAGTCGTTTTGCAGTTTTTGAACATTATCACCCGTAGTGGCACCGTCCTTGAGCAAAGTCCGTGCATCTTCCAGTTGCCGCTCCTTTTCGGCTGAAGCAAGCTGTTCCTGTTCCACGAGAGCCTTTGCCGATTCGATGGACTTCTTCTGTGAAACCAGTCTGCTGTCGATCTCATTGATTGCGAGCGACTGGTTCGTATGATCCAGAAGGAGTAAAACCGCCCCTTTTTTCACCTTGCTTCCGGATTGTACCGATATTTCACGCACAATCCCGGAGACAGGCGAAGCCAGCTCACTAATGCCACCATCGGGAACGACCTTTCCGATGCCTACGATTTGTGTAACGGAAGACGTTCTAACCGGTGTCGCTTCCGTTTTCTTTTTACTGCAACCCAGCACGCTCATTGCGACAAAGGACAAGAGGATGATTCTTTTCATAAACGGATGTTTAAAATTCGGTTTCTATCGGGTTATTGCTTATTTTTCCTTCTATTACGTAGATAATGCGGTCGGCATAACGTTTCAGGCGCACATCGTGTGTCACGACAATGACTGCTCTGTCTTCCCTGGACAGGGATTGCAATATCTTCATAACCTGTATGGCACTCTGATGGTCAAGTGAAGCAGTCGGCTCGTCGCAAAGTATCAACCCGGGATCGGTAATTAACGCCCTGGCAACGGCAACCCGCTGCTGTTGTCCCCCGCTGAGGGCTTTGGGGAGACTACCGGCCCGATCATCCATTCCGAAGGTTCGCAGAATGTCCATCGATTTCTCTTTGGCTGCCCTGCGGGAAACACCTTTTAATATAAGTGGCTGCATTACATTCTCCAGCGAGGAAAGCGGCGCAATCAAATTAAATCCCTGAAAAACAAATCCAATATGGTTCAGCCTGAGTTCGGCCAGTTGATTTTCGGACAATTTGCTGACACAGGTATCGCCCAACCAGACATCGCCTGAAGTAGGGTATATAACGCAGCCCAGCAAGGAGAGCAAGGTTGTCTTTCCCGATCCGGAAGGCCCTACAATCAGCGTCACCTCGCCTTTTTTGAAGTCGACGGTCGTTGGTTGCAATGCAACTATTGTCGTGTCTCCCGTCCTGTATTCCTTCCCTGCATTTGAAAGTTGTGCAACAATTGTCCTGTCCATATGCTTTCGTCCTATAAAGCACTAATATAATACATTTCCGTTCCAATATGCAACTATTTTTTCACTTATTTAAAAATATTAGTACATTTACGGACAAGTTTAAAAGATCTGAGATATGAAATCGAAACAATTACAGATGGCGTTGCTTGATCAGATAGAGGCTTTCGAAGCAACCCTTTCCGATGATACGGAATTGACGATGGACAATTTCATCACTTTTTTAAATAACCAGGATACCGGAAACAGTCGTTCCAGCCGAAATACAGGAGAGATTGATTCCGTGGATATCCATATTGCAAAAAACACCAGCCTACTGCACCGGTATTCAAAATTTTATATCAAAAAGGCATTAAAAGAGACCTCGTTGCAAACAGAGGACGAATACACCTATCTTGTTTCATTATTAAATGTGGAAAGCTTAACCAAAACCGAACTTAACAATCTGAATGCAATGGAAAAGACCTCCGGCAGCGAAGTGATGAAAAGGCTCAAACAAAACGGATTGATAGGTCAGCGACCTGATGAAAAGGACAGACGCAGCATGCGTGTCTTCATCACAGATAAAGGACGTGCTGAATTAATAAAGCTTTTTCCCGAATTGCAAAAGTGTACCTGTCTCCTGTCCGGCATACTGTCTCCCCGGCAGAAAGTCACCTTTGATTACCTGCAAAACAAACTTTGTGATTTCCACAAGAATATTTTTGCCGAAGACAAAGAGGAAGATTTAAATACACTTATGGAACATATTTAAAGCGTTGCTTCATGTGTGAGACCTCAACAGACAATCAAACAGCCGTAATGAATTGACACTTTTTTTCCTCTCCTTTTTTGGCCAAGATCCATTTCATTGCAAAGTCATCGGCTTCCTTTTCTTTGTCTTTTTCCATGCCGGCATAATTGAGGTTCTCAAGGAATATGTCCTTTTTGTTGTGTAAAAGGATATGGCCTGCTAAATGAAAGAATGAAAACCAAAAAAGATCGTTTCGTTTGAGCCGACCAGACATTTGAATCAGTGGCGTATCTTTCAACCAACGCGTAGAGCCACCGACATCCGCTTTCTGCAAGCAAGGTGTATACACCAGTTTCACGCCCGCCATTTCACAAAGCACCTGCAACTTGGAAAAGGAATCATCAGGCTGCTCTGCCATCAGTGATTTAAAGCGGGGTAATATTTCTTTGAATCTATTTTCCGAATATGCGGTTGTTTCGTGTTCCAGAGCTTGCAATTCACCCTTTCTCAACCATGCAGAAATGGCATAAGGCTCTTTCGTGGAGACCAACGAAATCCGAAAAGTTACTTTTAACTGCTGGTTCAAATAATAGTTCTCCCAGGCTTTGTGATTACTGATACCAAAAAAATCGAGCAATGCCGATGTCTTCTCTTCCCAACTGGAACAGGAAGGTATCCAGTCTAGCCGGATCATTTCCGAAATGGGAAAATGCTTCGTCCAAGAGATTGTATCATCCCACTCCTGTTTTTGTTTTTCCCGGGCAATGAATTCATCATAATTCCGCTGCAGGTTCAACCAAAAGTGTGCCGGTATTTTTAGAACATGTTCAAACTGTACGGCCATTTCCGGTGTAAGGGCACTTTTACCATTCAAGACAGCGATAATTGTCTTTTCAGGCTTGTCAGTCCGTATTGAAAATTCTTTAGGCCCCATGCCCAATTCATTCAGCTTTTCTGCAAGAGTCTCCCCGGGATGAAAAGCTATCTGAGGAATAAATTGGTTTATCTTAGTCATTTCTTTCTATTTATTTCAGTGATAATCTACAATTTCCAGAATCTCGATACCTTTAATTTCAAACCAGTTATATTTTCCTTTTGCATCCACAGGTATCGGTTTCTCGTGAGGTTCAAAAACCAATCGATAGGGTTGATCTAAATCACATGCCCATTGACCTTTCCTGTTTTCTTTTAGCTCATGATACCGCCCAGGCAAATTTCTGACATCCTCTAAAGTTTCAGCATTCATTAAATCCAACAAGCGCTTTATAAACAATTTAGCCCTTGTTTGTCCAAGCACCTTCTGACACTTCTTGTAATCATTGGCCAATTTTTGATATTTGTTGTTAGAAAATGTTATTTCCACGGCAAAGATATATATTTTTTGACTAACATTAAGTGTAAGCTTTAATTTTATAAGGAGCAGAAAAGACAAATATACAAGAAAAATCAGTATTATATTACTTTTACAATAATTATATGTATTAAATATTGCATTAATGTTTAATTTTATGCTTATCTTTGCAGAAATTAAAACAAAAGCAAATGAGTCTCTTATACTATCCTGATTTTCTTCTGATATCCTTTCCTCTTTCAGGAAAAGAAAATGCAACTTGTCAAAAACCTGCGGACTACAATAAATCCGCCCTCTATCACTGCCAGATAGCCCGTCCGCCAAACGCATCCGGTTTTAAGTCTTAAACCCGGAAATTGTCAGCTGACAATTTAGAATTCATCACTGATGATTCTACCATTCCTCCCTGATAAAAAAAAATCATCAGCTGATAATTCCATGCCCTTAAGTCAACATTTCAAATCCGTTTTTGCCGGTATTCCAAGGCTTTCAAACCCAAATAAAGGATGAAAGGGTTTCCGAAAGGGTTTAAACAAAACTATTATTCAGTAAATCAACAAATTAAAACACAGAAAATGGAAGTCATGAAAGGTCAGGTGAAAACAATATATTGTCTGTATATTAGATTTCTTTCTTAAACTCTTTTAAGAAAAACGCTTTAATACAAACAATATATTGTTTTCAGTTCCCTTTTCATTTTTTGAAAAATTGCCTCATAAGTATCTATAAATAAACAACTAACATATTTCATAAACCCTTTCAAACATTTTACTATGCTAAAAGATATACAGAACTTGTCCATAACGGAGTCACACGGCATTTACGACAGTCATTATTTTCGCTTCCCTTACAAATTTTTTAAAAAAATGGTTTGAAGATCGGAAAGACGAACTGTCTGATTTTGATGCCATCATGATGATCCTGGCCAATGTGAACTATGCCGATCTTCCCATAAAGATCGGTGGAAAAGAAGTGATCTGCCGGCGCGGAGAATCGTTCCGGTCCCTGACTTCCTGGAGTGAGATTTTTCGTTGGAATATTTCCAGGACACGGCGCTTTTTACTGAAGCTTAAGGATATGAACCTTCTGGAAATGGAAAATGTGGTTCACACAACACGGATTCGCTTTGTTGCCTATGATTACTTTGTGGGCGAGAAACCGAAAGACAGTGAAGATGTCTTTACCGAATCATTCAAAACATTTTGGAGCACATACCATGAAACAACCAATATGCGGGAAACAGACAAGTTTGCCGCCGCCAAAATCTGGTTAAAGCTTGATTCAAACGAAAAGGGAAAGGCAACCAAAAATATAGAACCGTATTACTACAGTCTAAGTAATGTTGGTCATTGTTCAAAGGCCTTATCTTACCTACGGAATAAAAATTTCAATGATGAATTCTATTACTAAGCCAAATGGACAGGCACTTTTTGTGTAATATTTTCACATTATCCCGCCAAGCCTTATTGCACCTTAACGTCTGTAAATGTGTAAACTATGTAAATTATAATATCTTTTCTGTAACACGAATATCTATAAATAGCTTTAATTTTAACATGTTGCTTTTCTTTGGGTGAAAATTTTATACGCATCAATATGAACCACACAGACAAATCAAGTGAATTAATCATTGCAAATGAAAAACTTGCCATTCAAAGCCAGGAAAACAAAAAAAGTACGGCAGACTTGAAAATCGCAGATAAAGAGCTGGTCTTTCAAATGAAAGAGAAGGAAAAACGGGCTAAAAAATATTCAATTCTGAATGAGGAACTAATTGAAAGCTTAAATCAAATTCAGGAAATAAATAAAGAACTCATCGTCGCAAAAGACAAAGACGAAGAATCAGACAGGCTCAAAACCATATTTCTTGAGAATATGAGTCATGAGATCCGTACCCCGATGAATTCAATCATGGGTTTTTCTGATTTACTTTTGAATCCGGGATTCTCCCGCGAAAAACAGATATATTTTGCTCAGATTATTCATACAAGCTGCCAGCAACTGCTTACTGTGATTAACGACATTCTCGACATGTCAAAAATCGAATCGAGCCAAATTGTATTGAATGCAGAGTTGGTGGATGTCAACAAAATGCTGAGAAAGCTATATTTAATTTACAGTAAAACAGCAGAGCTTAAAAATATCCGTTTCACTTGCCATTGCGCGTATCCTGACGATCTCATTCAAGTCATAACAGACGGAGAGCGAATCAAACAGGTGTTTTGCAACCTGCTGAGTAATTCATTTAAATTTACCAGAGAAGGAAAAGTCGATTTTGGATACACAATCAAAGGCAATTTTATTGAGTTTTTTGTTTCAGATACGGGTATTGGCATCGCACCGGAAGACAAGAAGATCATTTTTGAAAACTTCAGACAAGCAGCGGCTACTGAAAATTGCATAAATTTCGGCATTGGTCTGGGTTTATCCATCTCAAAAGCTTTGGTTGAAAAAATGGGTGGTGATTTCACACTCAAGTCTGATCTGGGGAAAGGCTCTACATTTATTTTCAGGATTCCCTACCTGAAAAAAGGGGAAGAAAACACCCTAACTAAAACTGAAATTAATGAGATACTATCGATTAATGGAAAAGGAAAAACAATCCTTATTGCAGAAGATGAAGTAAATTATTATGCCTATTTGGAAGAAGTATTGTCCGCCTCAAATGTCAAAATAATTCATGCCTGGGACGGAGTTGAAGCGGTTAAGTATGTTAAAAGCGACCCCAATATCGCATTGGTATTAATGGACATAAAAATGCAAAAAATGGATGGTTATGAGGCTTTGCGGCTTATTAAACAAATCAGGCCGGAATTGCCGGTGGTTGCCCAGACAGCTTTTGCGCTCAATCTTGACGAAGAGAAAACACCACATGCAGATTTTGACAACTATCTATCAAAACCCATAGCCAAAGACAAACTGGTTGAAATAATAGCGGGTTACCTGAATTAAGCCGGTTCATTCAGATAAAAAAGAAAATAATCTCTATATTTGGCGAAGAAAATACGATACAAATGAATACCCTGTATACCTTCACCAAACGGGGGCTGCCCCTACTTCTTTTTTCCCTTTTGTTCTGTGGTCTGGCATCTTGCCACACGACCGTTAAGTCAAACCAGACGGTAATGGCGGTTGAAGCGACAGACAGTTGCAAGTCGAATCCGAAGAATACGTATGAGGTTTACATACCAAAAAGGGACAAATCCATTGAGAAATTACCGCTGCTTGTGATTATTGACTCCCATGGAAGCGGCAAATTCGCTTTGGATAAATTTAAACAGGCAGCCAACCAATACCCGACCGTACTCGTCGCTTCCAATCTTGTCAAAAACGGTTTTGATGGATATGACGGAGCTATTCAGACCTTGATTGACGATGTGCACCAAAAATACCCCGTGGGGAAAGTAGTCTTTATAACCGGCTTTTCAGGAGGAGCGCGGATGGCACTCGGATATGCGCTTGCTCATCCCGTGAACGGATTGATCTTGTGCGGAGCATTGGCAAATGCAGATCAGCTTAATGCTGTTCATTGCCCGGTCATTTCAATTTCCGGCATGGACGATTTTAATTTTATTGAGACCGCCCAATACCTGTTTTCGGGACAACCTGCTCCGGGCAACCTGAAAATTGAGCTGACCGATGCCTCCCATAGTTGGCCGGACAGCCTGATGTTGGCCAATGCGTTTGGCTTCCTCGACTTATCCTGCCAAACGAAAGATGGTCCCGCTCCTTCCCAGTCACAACTGAAAACATATTGCCGGAAACAGCAAGCCAGAATCAATTTGTTGAAGCAACAGGGGGATTTTCTGAAAGCCGCCCTCGTTGCCGATAATATGTCTTCGACCAAACCTTTCAACCAGGATGAGCTATTTACCTCCACCAATAATCTAAAAACCAGTCCCGAATACATCAGCCAGTTGGATCGTCTGAAAAAAAACCTCGAATATGAAATACGGGCGCGTCAACCTTATATAGATGCTTTTCAGACAAAAGATGAGCGTTGGTGGAAAAACGAGATTAGTACCACAGATGCGAAAATAAAGACGGAGCGCGACCTCTATACAAAGGATATGTACCTGCGGATAAAAGGGTTCCTCGGGATCGCAAGCTACTCGCTGTGCAAGCAGGCTGTAAAGGCCCGCAACCCGGAAGCGCTGAACAAGATCCTCTCCGTTTACCGCATGCTGGAACCTCAGAACCCGGATATGTTTTACTTCTCGGCCTTCCCCTATCTCTGGAAACAAAACAATGAGGCTGTTTTTTCCACGCTTAGGAAAGCCCTTGACGCCGGCTTTTCAGACAGGGATCAACTGAAGAATGATTTCCCGGAATCCATTACGGGAAAACTGTTGCAGAAAGAATAAAAGGTATGAACCCCACCCCCAGGACAAACCCTGAGCCATGATTTCGGCCAAGAGTCGGGGAATATACCTTTTAGGGACGAATTCAGGGACGGATATGATTGTCTGCAATAGCCTTTCCTGCTGCAAGAGCTTTTAGATTCATATTGACAACATCGTCTCCTTTGCGGCCAAATATCTGACGGATTCCATATTCGATTTCTTCATAGGAGATGCCAAGGAATGGAGCTGCGGCGCCCAGCAGGATAATGTTTGAAACCCTGGTGGAACCAACTTCTTTGGCAATGGTGTCAACATCAAGAATCACTTTATGGGATACTTTTTCCAAAGCGCTGTTCAAGTCGTTAATATCAGGATAATTGGGAATATTGATCAGGGGCGTGGAATTGGTGACAATCCAGCCGTCCTTTGATAAATAAGGCAAATAGCGCAATGCTTCCATCGGTTCGAGAGAGATAATCAGGTCACAATGACCTTTTGCTATCAAATCCGAATAAATGGGTTGATCGGATATACGCAAATTGGATTGGACATCGCCTCCGCGCTGGCTCATGCCATGTACTTCGGCCTGCTTCATATAGTAATTCTGGCGGAGGGCTGCTTCCCCGATAACTGCTGCAATGGAAAGAATGCCTTGTCCTCCCACACCGGACAATATAATATCTGTTTTCATTATGCTAAAATTTCAATGTTTCTTTGTTTTGCGGCTCAGTGTCTGAAGACAATCCCGACGGGGAATAATAACCGAAAGTCCCCTGTAATTCATTTCCTCGCGGAGAACATGAACCATTTCTTCTTCATTCTTTTTCAGAGGGACAAGAACATGTAGATGAGCCGGATCAACGCCAAGACCTAAACAAATGGCTTCAATCTTTCCTGTTCCAGAAGAATCCTGACCACCTGTCATTGCGGTCGTTTCATTATCTGAAATAATAACGGTAATCGGCGCATTTTCATTGATGGCATCCAACAAGGAAGTCATGCCCGAATGTGTGAATGTCGAGTCTCCTATAACGGCAACGGCATATTTGAGACCGGCATCTGAAGCTCCTTTTGCCATGGTAATGGAAGCACCCATATCCACACAGGAATTGATTGCTTTAAAAGGAGGCAGGTAGCCAAGGGTGTAACAGCCAATATCTCCGAAGACTCTTGAGTCATTGCCTTTTTCGGCCACGACAATATTCAGGGCATCATACATATCCCGGTGTCCGCAACCCATGCAAAGTGCAGGCGGACGGACTTTTACAACATCGGGAACTTCCTGCATCTGAGGTATTTCAAAGCCGAAAGCTTTTCCGACAATATCCGGATTGAGTTCTCCGGTTCTCGGCAGAAAACCGTCTTTCTTTCCATGGACTTTCAGACCAATACTTAGAAGACCTTTCAACGCATTTTCAATGAACGGATAGCCTTCTTCTATAACAACCAGCTCTTCACAAGCTCCGGCCATTTTAAGAATAAACGTTTCGGGCAATGGATACTGACCGATTTTCATAACAGGAAAAGGACAGCCATTTGGAAAGTTTTCCATCAGATAGTTGTAGGCTATACCGCTGGCAATAATGCCTTTGGATTTGTCCGGTCCGTCTTTATAACTGTTGAATGCCGAATATTCCGAATAATTCAGAAACTCTTTTTGCTTGCTGAGCAAGCGATTGTATTGTTGACGTGCGACCGCCGGCAACAATACAAATTGTTTGGGGTCATCGGAAAAATGCATTTCATTCTGCGGTTGTTCCGCCCGGCGTTCCACACCTGACCTGGAGTGTGCCAGACGTGTGGTGATGCGTAACATGACCGGTACGCCACATTCCTCCGAAAGTTTAAAACCTTCATAGACCATATCATAAGCTTCCTGCTGATTGGAAGGCTCCAATATGGGAATCAATGCAAAGTCGCCGTAATATCTGGAATCCTGTTCGTTTTGGGAAGAATGCATCGAAGGATCATCGGCAGCTACAAATACCAAACCGCCCACAACACCGGTAATTGCGGAATTGATGAATGCATCAGCTGCAACGTTGACTCCGACATGTTTCATGCATACCATGGAACGTTTCCCGGCATAAGACATACCAAGTGCTGCTTCCATGGCGGATTTTTCATTGGCCGACCAACGGCAGTGTATATTCTCAGCTTGGGATTTAGGTGAAGACTGTATGTATTCGGTGATTTCTGTAGATGGAGTACCAGGATATGCATAGACTCCTGAGAGGCCTGCATCCAACGCTGCCTGAGCTATGGCTTCGTCTCCGAGTAAAAGCAATTTATTATTCATTTGTAAAACTATTTTTTCCCTTATTATATCACAAATATACAAATTTTACTGTAAGATGCCATTGTCGTTTAATGCCTGATGATATTTCGCGGCATTTTGATTGTGCTCGGCCAAAGTCGTGGCAAAGGCATGATATCCTGAGAAATCATCTTTGGCACACATATATATATAAGAATGATTCGCCGGTGTCAGAACGGACATTACGGCTTTGATGGACGGAAGACGGATCGGTCCGGGAGGAAGTCCGGTATGCTTGTAGGTATTGTAAGGAGAAGACCCTGTTTTTTGCACTTGTTCCTTAAGTATGCGTTTCAAGGTAAAATTTCCGACGGCATATTTGATTGTCGGATCCGCCTGCAATGGCATACCTATGCGCAAACGGTTCAAGTACAAGCCGGCGACTTTTGGCATTTCATCGGTCTTGTTTGTTTCTTCTTCCACAATGGAGGCGAGTATACAAATCTGGGCAGGTGTCAAACCAACCTTTTTTGCAGCATCTTGTTTGTCTTTGTCCCAAAACTTAAGGTATGCTTTTTGAAAAACATCCAACACTTTTTGTGGAGATGTATTCCAGTAAATATTGTAGGTATTGGGTATGAAAACACATTTATAGTCTTCCTGCGTAAATCCCATTGCATTTCTCCAGTTTGTATTCTGAAAGCACTGGAGCAGTGAAACAGAATCGGCCATCAGTTGCTTTGACAACCGGCCGGACAAGTCTTCAATAGTCCTGACATTATTGAAGGTAACTCTTACAGGTGTTTGCAGTCCGGATTTAAGAATTCTTGCAATCTTAAAATTTGACATACCAGGCTTCAACACGTATCTACCTTCACGAACATGATGTTTGTAATCGAACGTGTTCAAAATTGAAGCCAGTTTTTTGGTACTTTTCATGTTCCCCGCCTTTTTTACTTTCTCAAGAACCTCCGCCTGGGTATCATCTTTATAGACATAGACACTGACTGACTTTCTGATATGACAGGGTGACAGCACAAAAAGGGTAAAAAAATAGCCCACGAATAAAAGGGCTGCAATCAACAAAGCTGGTTTGATATAACGGGACTTCAATGATTTGGCAGCCGTCGTTTTCTCTCCTTCGGGTTTAGCGTTTTCCATTTTGACATCAGCGCCCTCCGTTTCTGATTTCATATCTTCATTTTCTATTTTCATAACCGCACTTTTTTTAATTTTTCAGCTATCGTTTGAGACCTCAAAAGTAGTGGTTTTTTTCAAAATAAATGAGTTCTGTTTATTTGGAGTATAAAAAGTCTTTCCTATCTTTGCACCGCGAAAAATGATTTAGCTAAGCTCCCGGAAGGATGGGTGAGTGGCTGAAACCAGCAGTTTGCTAAACTGCCGTACTCGTAAGGGTACCGGGGGTTCGAATCCCCCTCCTTCCGCTTTAGTTAAATAATACGCCCGTAGGTTTGTGACCTACGGGCGTATTATATTTCAGGTGTAAATTGAATCAATTACAAACCAGCCAAGGCAAGGTTTTTGATTATTTTTTTACCAGCATGGCACTGTCTATTTCTTTTGCCAGGATGTTAAACGAATTATTGACCCTGTTTATAACTTCTTCAAGAATATCGTTTATAGCTGTAAGTTTGTCGATTTGAACGGATAATTGTCTTTTGTCTTTTTTATTGATAGCGGCATCCGAACTTTTTGTTTTCAAAGAATCAAGCTGCGTTTTGTTCTCATTATAAAACTTGACAACGTCATCCAATTGCCATTCAAAAATTTCCTTAAAATTAGACATGGATAGATCTTGAATCAGCTTCAGTTCATCTTTCATTTGAAAAAGTTGATTGGTTGGGACATGGGTAAGATCGGCTTTTTTATCAATACCCAAAATCACGGATGGAGATGAAAAAGTGCGTTGATATTTCCCGTCACTACAGTCAATTTTACTACTACATTTAAGTTCATATAAAATGTATTTTGTTTTGGATTTTTCAAGTTTCGGCATTAACATATCGATAACGGCAACGAGCGTTCCATTATCCTTGCCGCTGTCATCAACTTTTGTTACAATTCCAGAGGCATTGGTGGTGGCCCAGTTTTGTGCATTCGAAAACAAATTGGCTTTTGAATTTTGAAGTTCTACAGTCTTTTCAAGATTATTCAGGTTTTGTGAAAAAGAATGAATAGTACCAAGACAGCACAGTGTTAAAAGAAGAAGAATTTTTTTCATGACAAAAAAAGATTTAAATTGTTAATAATTGCAGCGACTATGGACTAATCGCTTTCTGTATTTTTTAGTTATGG
>Ga0302292_1001367_pt1 | contig 15777 bp, 10 predicted proteins | sample III_Fen_N2_1_FD_194553 | JGI IMG/M metagenome (GOLD analysis project Ga0302292, IMG submission 194553) | Peat permafrost microbial communities from Stordalen Mire near Abisko, Sweden - III_Fen_N2_1 | ecosystem: Environmental > Terrestrial > Soil > Wetlands > Permafrost | place: Sweden: Abisko...
CCCCAACGGTGAGGAACCTGTAGGCAAAATGGTAAGATTCAATTCTATACCGTTCCGTGTAATAGGTGTACTCAAGAGCAAAGGTTACAACTCCATGGGTATGGATCAAGACGATCTGGTTTTGGCTCCCTACACCACAATCATGAAACGTATTCTGGCTATCACCTATATACAGGGAATCAACTGTTCTGCCATCACTGAAGACATGACCGACAATGCTACCGAAGAGATAACCTCTATACTCAGACAGAATCACAAGTTGAAAGACGCCACTGACACCAGTTCTGCCGACGATGATGATTTCACGATCCGTTCTCAGGAAGAGTTGGCTACGATGATGAACTCCACCACCGATCTTATGACGATCCTGCTTGCCTGTATAGCCGGTATTTCACTCCTAGTGGGTGGTATCGGTATTATGAACATCATGTATGTCAGCGTCACCGAGCGCACCAAAGAGATCGGTCTACGTATGAGTGTCGGTGCCAGAGGTGTGGACATTCTGAGTCAGTTTCTTATCGAAGCAATCCTATTAAGTGTAACAGGAGGTATCATCGGAGTACTTTTAGGCGTCGGTGCCTCATACGCTGTCAATATACTCGCAAAATGGCCGATACTTATCCAACCGTGGAGTGTGCTTCTCAGTTTCATCGTATGTACCGCTACAGGTGTGTTTTTCGGATGGTATCCTGCAAAGAAAGCTGCACAGTTAGACCCGATAGAAGCTATCAGATATGAATAAGAATACAACAATAGTAGGAATTCATATAGTGTGCTGGGCATTTATATTTCTATCGCCACTGATGTTTGCCAATAGAGCTGATGGTTTTGCCTGGTCAGAGTTTTTGCATGGGATTATCATGCCGACAACACTATGCATTGCCTTCTACGTCAATTATCTGTATCTTACCCCCAGGTTACTCATAAAAGAAAAAAATAATAACGAATTTTTCATCTTCAACACCCTCATCATTGTGGGATTTTCATTGTTTCTGCATTATTTTATGGGGTCTTTTCAGCCCATCAAACATTTTCCAAACAGAGAAACGCCTCCACCCGAACTCTTCTTCATGATACGTGACGCTTTTACACTCGTCTTGACAGCGGGTATATCCACCTCCATAAGACTATCTATCCAATGGGGAAATTCCGAGAAAGCCAGAAAGGAAGCTGAAATTGAAAAAACCGAAGCTGAGCTGAGAAATCTGCGCAGTCAGATAAATCCTCATTTCCTTCTTAATACTTTAAACAATATATACGCCCTTATTGCGTTTAATAGTGAAAAGGCACAATCGGCAGTGTTAGAACTAAGTAAAATGTTACGCCACATTCTATACGATAACGAACAGCCGACTGTAAACCTGTCAGAGGAGGTGAAATTTATCAGCAATTACATTAACCTGATGAAGATACGCCTGCAGGACAATGTGAATGTTCTTGTAAACATCAATATTCCTGACCCTTGCACCAAACAAATTGCACCTCTTATATTCATATCTCTGATAGAGAATGCCTTCAAGCATGGAGTAAGCGCCACAATGCCGAGCTTTATTAAGATAGACATCAGTGCAGGCAGTTCAAATATTATATGCTCCATTGAAAACAGCAACTATCCCAAGCCACACAGCGACAAAAGTGGTCACGGCATCGGTCTGGAACAGGTGGAAAAGAGACTCGAATTATCCTACAAAGACCACTACAAATGGGAAAAAGGAATAAGCGAAGATAAAAAAACATATTCATCTAAAATAATTATTTATGATACTTAATTGTGCAATCGTTGACGATGAACCGTTAGCCGCAGACTTACTTACGAGTTATGTAGCTAAAACACCGTTTCTTAACTTGATTGGCACCTATAACAGTGCCGTGTCTGCCATGAAGGATATCCGTGAAAATCAGATTGATCTCATATTCCTTGACATCCAGATGCCAGAACTTAGCGGAATAGAATTCGCGAAGATTCTTCCGAAAGATACTAGGGTGATCTTTACTACTGCATTCAACCAGTATGCCCTTGAAAGTTATAAGGTTGACGCTATCGACTATCTGCTCAAACCAATTAGTTACGATGATTTCCTAGTTGCGACTAACAAGGCCATGGACTGGTTTTCAGTGGTACGTAAACAGAATGTATATATGAAGGATCGTTTTATGTTTGTGAAGAGCGACTACAAGCTCGTTCAGGTCAAGTTAGACGATATTTTATATATAGAAGGAATGAAAGACTACGTGAGATTCTATGTTGAAGATTTCCCCAAACCCATTATGTCACTTATGAATATGAAGAAAATTGAGGATTATCTGCCAACCAATGAATTCAAACGTATTCACCGTTCATACATTGTAAACATGAAAAAGGTGAAGATAATAGACCGTTGCCGCCTCGTTTTCGGTGATAGCTATCTGCCTATATCAGAAAGTTATAAAGATGATATTCAAAAGTACATTGATCTTCACACCCTGATGTGAAACGATGATCAATTCATCTTAAAGTAGGAGAAACCATATCGGTTCTCCTACTTTTTTTATATAATATTATAAGAGCATCCAGATGAATAAGAAATAAATTTACATGGCATTTTTTACTAAAAATCTCCACATGGAATTTTATAAATTATAATCGCACATCGCACATTTTTCTTTGAGACGCTTATAGATAAAGGGTTTCAAGCATGTGCGATTATATGTGCGATTATGTGTTGTTTTATATCATTCAGAGCTTATTTTTGCCATAATTCAAAGATTTCGAACAAGTTTTTTACTAATCCAGTATAATCTCAAAGTTGAATGAGCATCTTTTATATTTACAAATCAAGCTAATTAAGGAACAAAATCAATCCGATTCATTAAGTAAATCAGACTGATTTGTTTAATAAATCAGTCCGAAAAGTGAGACCCGAGCTAGACTTTCGTTAACCTATCTGCCATCTCTTAAAAGCAATAACGCTTCTATTCAAATGTGCGATTTAAAAACCAAATCGCACATCAATCGCACATGACTTAATCGACTAAAAACCAACTAATTAGATATCGATGTGTGTTGTTTAACCAACTTTATATCATATTCTGAGTTCAACTTGCTGTAGCGTGTTAAAAAAAACTAAAAGCCAAATAAAGATACATTATCCAGTAAGAAAATGTATATCTTTGCATAAGAGCAAACATTCAACCGCAATGGCTGATACGTCATTATACTAACTAACAAGAAGACATGAAAAAATATCTATTATCCAATATAATTATCTTACTTATATTTCTTTTGTTTATATCTTGCACAGGTGATGTACACTACACTCCATCCATGCGCAGGGCAGAACTGATCATGGATACAGTACCTGACAGTGCCAGAATCTTGCTATTCAAAGATAGTAGCATCATAAGAAAAGAGAATAAGTCTACGCGTATGTATTATGATATGCTCCTGACTCTGGCAAAAGACAAATGTTATATTCCACACACATCAGACTCGATCATGTTGAAAGTAGCTGATTATTATCAATATCATGGAACTCCACGTCAGAAATTCATGTCATATTATCTTTTGGGCAGAATCTACACTGATATGAATCTTACAGCCGATGCCTTTGATTATTATAACAAAGCATTGAGCGTAAAAGATATCGACAGTTCTTTTATCTATGTGGCCAGAGCTAATAATCAGATAGGGCATTTGTATATGTATCAAGATATGTATCAGAGAGCCTTGCCTTACTTTTATTCCACTTACAAATATGCCGTGGCAGCTAAAGATACTTCTGTGATGGTTTTTGCCCTTAGAGATATAGGGAGAGTCTATGATGAATTGAATGATGCTAAGAGAAGTATATCATATTATGAGAGATCAGTAAATCTGTTGGAAAAATCAAAACTTTACAGGCTTGAACAACATATATATCCAGAAGTTGCCACCATTTATTTAAAGGATAAGAATTATAATAAGGCCGAGCTTTATTTTCATAAATCTTTATCATCTATTTCTAATGAGGAAAAATCTACTATATATTATATTGGTGGAAGAATCTTCGAATTTAAAAATGAGATTGATATGGCCATAACATATTATAAAATGAGTATAGCAAGTACAGGAATGAACATATACTCGAAAAAAGATGCGGCATCTTCATTAAACAGCATTTACACGCGAAAAAAAATGTATAGCGATGCATGTATGTATGCAGATAGTTGTCAGCTCTATACTGATTCCATAAGACATTTTATCTTGTCTCAAAATAAAAATCTGGTTCTTTCCCAAAAGAATAAGATCACAATAGAAACAGAAAATAATAAATTGCGCACGAATAAATACATCTTAATAATTTTTATTATTCTTATTATTGCTATTATGGGATTTCCCATAACCAGAATTCGTAGAACGATAAAGCAAAAGAACGAAAGATTTAAGAAAGTAACACTTGCCTTAAAACTTGACGAACAATCGTCTCAAGAAGAGATCATACGGAGAATTAATGAAACTAATACACAACTGAATCTAGCCCGAAAGATGAGTGATGAAACAAGAGAAAAGAATCTTTTGATTGATAAAAACAGTGAATCATTAAAACTTACGCAGATAAGGAAGCAAAAAGATAGCCAAAACTTAATGATAGAATTATTTACTGATTCTGAAACTTACAAAATGTTAAGAGAAAAAGGATTCTCATTTAAAAGTGATATACATATTACGAAAAATGAATGGGACTTTATTTATGACTTTCTAAATAGAAATTGTGATTCTTTTGTTAAAGAATTGCTGTCATTCTATTCTAGCATTAGCGAAAAAGAATTGCATGTATGTTGCCTTATCAAACTGTCATTTACGAATGCGCAGATTTCAAATATTTTAAATCAATCACAACAGGCGACATCGGCCATCCGTAAACGTCTTTATGAAAAAATGTTTAATAAAAAAGAATCACCGGATAAACTAGATCATTTTATAAAGACCTTTCCTGATGTAATAAAGGAAAAATAAGCATTTGTTGTGTGTTTGTTGAGTGATTTTTCATCTTGTTGAGAATTTGCGTATTCTAATTTTAGTTATTTCTAATATATAATACCTATTTTTGCATAAAATAAACTAAAATTATATAGTATGAAACGTATTTTCTTTATTTCGATTCTATTAGTGAGTGCAATTTTGATGCCCATTATAAAGGCATCTGCTGAAGGGCCAACACCCAAAACCCCAGTTGATACTAAAAGTAATTGGGGAGGAGGGACACGCTCAATATCGTCAGTGCCAGAATTATACCAAAATGGTGATACAATTTTCATTGATTCAGAATACACTTTATATAATGTAAATATTACTATTACTGATAATAATAATGAAACTATTCAGTCTGAAAATATTACAGTAATCGGTGGTCAAGAATATCCATACATTGTTGATATTGTAGGAGGTACTTATAAGATAACTTTGACTCAAGGAAGTAAATCTCTATATGGATATTTCACTATCGAATAAAGATTATAGATTTTAATTTCTATCATGAATAAGCATATCATATTGAGTGTGTTTGTCATGCTGTCTGTATGCATGGTGCAGGCGCAACAATCATCAGATAAATGGCGTAATGTCCAGCAGCAAGTGCTGGCTCATTACCAGAAAGGTGATACCCTGAAACTGAAAGCAGCCCGTTTCCTTTTAAAAAACATGCCATACCATTTTACAATGAAAGGTGCGACACTTGATAAGTATTACCAAGAGATAGCGCAAATAAACCAGAAATATAAATACCCTGACTGTATAGACCAATTTAATATGCTCTATAATACACTGGGAGATCCCAATAAAGATCTTGTAAAGATTTCAGATACTGAAGTGATTTCTGCGGAGTCATTAATCAAAAATATAGATTTGTCATTCGAAGAATGGAAAAATGGAAATTGGGCGAGACACTTATCTTTTGATGATTTTTGTGAGTATCTGTTGCCTTATCGTGTAGGTGATGAAAATTTCGAAGAATGGCGTGAAGAATTGTGTAAACAATATAAACCACGTATTGAATGGATAAAAGTCGAATACGATAAATGTTATTCTGCATATTGGGCCGCATTGTATATGAATGACCAGATAAAGAATTTAAAGTTTAATATATATGCAGTTCTTCCTAATTCACAGGTAGAAAACCCACTCATGATTCTTAAGAATATGCGTATGGGAGAGTGTAATGATTACGCAAAGCTTACTGCATATATAATGAGAGCTAGTGGAATTCCGGTAGGTATTGATTTCACACCTCAATGGCCATTTCGTTCAAGTGGGCATTATTGGAATGTATTACTGGACAATTCCGGTAAGATTGTCCCATTTATGGGTGGGGAGAGTAATCCAGGATATCCATGTAAGGCGGGTTATACAATGGCTAAAGTGTACAGAAAAACATTTGCATACCAACTGCAGAGCCTTTTCGCTTTAAATCAGAAAACAAATGAAGAGGTGCCACCGACTTTCAATACTCCTTTTATAAAAGATGTGACGCAGGAATATCTTAATGGGGTAACCTTAAATGTTGATTTAAGTGCCATGCATCACCGTAAGAAGAACTTTATATATCTATCTGTTTTTGATAATCAGAATTGGATACCAATATCTTATGCTCCATTTACGAAAGACGGAAAAGCAGAATTTGAGAAAATGGGACGTGGTATAGTATATTTACCCACTTATTGGGGAACTAATGGTGCAGTTGCTGCAGATAATCCTATTGAAGTTAAGGCAGATGGAACCATACATAGTCTGATTCCCAATAAACATAAAACGCAAACAATTACCATGAATAGAAAGTTTCCTGTATTTGGAGGAGTTTTGTGGTATAGTACAAGAATGATTAATGGTTATTTCGAAGCATCAAATTCGGCCGACTTTATTGGAGCAGTTAAATGTGCAACGATAAAACAAGATCCGCTGATGAGATATGATTCTGTGAAAATAGAAGTAAAAGATAAATTCCGTTACTGGCGTTATGTTTCGCCTGATAAAGGATATTGTAATGTCGCTGAAGTTGTCTTTCTTAATCAAGGCAAGGAGTTACAGTATAAACAGATCATAAGTAATGGCGATTCTGCCAAAGAGCATTATGCTCAGCAAGCTTTTGATCGTGATGCTTTAACTTTCTATGAGAGTAAAGCTGCAACAGGTGGATGGGTTGGTGTAGATATGGGAAAACCTGTATGTATTGATCAGATAACATATTTGCCACGCAATGACGATAACAATGTATCACCAGGTCAGATTTATCAATTAGATTATTACGATAATGGTAAAAATAAACCTATCGGTACAGTTACAGCAACAAGTTATAGTGTGACATTTAGAGATGTGCCTACAAATGCTCTTTATATACTTCATGACTTGACAAGAGGTCAGGAAGAGAGAATTTTTACTTATGATAATGGAGAAACAATTTGGTATTAATAATAACTTAAAAAACAAAAAATTATGAAGATTTTAAAAAAGAAATTATTTTATTTTTGCATGTTTGTATGTATCAGTTCCTTATTTGGATGTAATAATGATGATACATATAATTCTGAGACTGGAAATATTGCAAATTTAAGATCAAAAATGATTGAAATGGCAGAAGACTATGGTCTTGATAACGTCGAGGTAAATGATTCTTTCTTATATGCGAATCCTAATCTTAAGGATGAGGAGATATTGAATTACATTAAAGAGATAGCCTCGATAAAAGGCACATATAACCTTCAAGAAGGCATAAAGGGCAGTTTTGCAGGTAAGAATCTTAAGAAACTAAGTAAAATGAAGAGAGCTGCATCTTGGTCACCAGAAGTATCTAGTGGAACTGCTGAAGGTGAAGGTTCTTCATATAATAAAGATATTAGCATATCATTAAGTTATTCTTATAACACAATGGCTAATTCTTATGTACGTTTTTTAAATGCATCCGTAGAAACTAACATTAATGGTCCAGTAGGTTTGGAATGCAAACATTTTGAATATACTTTTATTGGATTGATACCATCATTTACTTTTTCTGCGATTCTTTGTTATCCGAACAATCCTTATAAGTTTTATGTTAGTGGTGATTATAGTGCGACAACCCAGCGCTTAAGTGTGAATGTGGCGCCATAAAATACAAATGCATGCGATTAAAAGTTGGACTGATTTTCTTTCTTTGTGTTGTTTTTGCAGAATCTCAAGAAAACATCAAGGATAAACTTGGTCATTATGCTGATCATTATGCGAAGTTCAACAGTGACTATCCGCAGGAACGTGTGTATCTGCATTTTGATAATACAAGTTATTATAAAGGCGAGCATATCTGGTACAAGGCAAATGTGGTGCGTGGAGATAACCTCCACGCCACTCCTCTGAGCCGTATTCTTTACGTAGAGTTAGTTTCACCGATAGGATATCCTATTGAAACCCAGAAACTGATTATTGAAAACGGTCAGGCCCATGGCAGTTTCCTGCTGAAGGATACACTGAATGCAGGCTTCTATGAAGTGCGTGCATACACCTCATGGATGCTCAACTTCACCCCCGGTGATCACCACGGGTGGTCAATCTTTGTCAATAAGGAGATGAGAGACAAATACGGTGATCGTTTTCAGAACTTCCTAAAAGGCAATGCGGGCATCTTCAGCAGGGTATTCCCTGTTTATGACAAGGCAGATAACGGGAAATACGGATTGAAGACAATGATTCAACCCCCTAAGACAACGTCCGACCTGACAGAGACGCCGGCCGACAAGCTGAAAGTGTCGTTTTATCCTGAGAGCGGAAACCTTGTGGCCGGTGTCTCCACCCGGGTTGCCTTTGAAGCCCGTGATGTGAATGGCAAGTTTGTCAATGTGAGCGGTGCGATGGTTCAGCATGGCGACACCATCGGTCAGTTCCGCAGCCTGTATTCGGGCCGGGGCCTATTCATCGCCGTTCCTGACAGTGATGATGAAAGAAACGATCTTGTAAAAGGATTGAAACTGAAGATCCGTTATAATGGTGAGAATTATACCTTCAGTCTTCCGAAAGCTGAGCGTAAGGGTTATGTGGTAAATGTGGACAACAGTCATAGTAATGTCAGATTCTCCGTTTCCAGAAACGATAAGACCAAGGGGGCGATGCTGGGACTAGTGATAGCCTGCCGTGGCCATGTGGAATATTTCGATTCAGTAGACCTGCGCAATGAACTTTCATACCAGGGTCTGATCAGCAGGAAGGACCTGCCAACCGGCGTCAATATCTTCACGCTTTATAATGGAGAGGGAGATGTGATAGCCCAACGTGAAGTGTTTATCAATAACCATGATAAGGACAATATCCAGATTGTTTGCAGCCAGCCGCCAAAGGATGAGTATAAACCTTATGAAAATGTTTCGCTGAACTTACAGCTTACCGACAGTTCCAATCAAGTGTACCCTCACAAAGAGACATTCTCCCTGGCCGTAACGGACAGTACCTACCATGAAGAAAGTTTCTATCATGGAAATGTAATGACAGACCTTCTGCTTTCATCAGAGATTAAGGGTTTCATTCCTTATCCATCCTATTATTTTGAGAAGGATGATGGAGAACGCCAGCTGGCCTTGGATTTACTGATGATGGTTCAAGGGTGGACACGTTACAACTTCCAACAAATGGCAGTAGATACAGTTTTCACTCCGCAGTTCAAGATAGAACGAGGACTGACATTTTGTGGACGTGTATATAATTCAATGTATCAAAGTGATACCCCTTCTTCTTTGCTTAAAATAAATGATTATATTGGTAGTATAGAGGATGAAACAAGTGGCGGTCATGGTGATTTTGTAACGTGGAAGAAGCTGAATAAGGAGATCTATCTGACCTCAGAAATAACTTTGGGCGACAGTATTCTTTATGGTGAGGCTCAGACAAAAGATGGTGGAAACTTCACCTTAAACATACCGAAGTTTTACGGCAAGAGTAATATTTTTCTTATGATGAACAAGAAGAGTTCCGAGGTGATGGGTGAAGAAAAATCCGGAATTACAGGACATCTACTCTCAGAGACAGCTGTGCGTCAGCCTTTTCTGGAGAACCATTATGTATTAGCCCCGATGAATGCCTATCCGCCTTTGGCAAAGCCGTATGATATCTATGAAACATTACCGCCGGACGACAATACAGATAATGAATTCAAGAATATTGTCAGACCCTTTATACTGAAGAAAAACAATAAGAATCTGGAGTATGATCCGGTGACCCACAGTTATATCATCCGTAACGTAGTAAAAAAAGGCCGCAGAAAATGGAAGAAGATGGATTTTAGCAAACCAGTTCTGGTGATGGACATGCGGGATTTGATGACGTATCTGTCAAATGTCGAAGGCCGTATATCTTCGTTTGATACAAGTATTTTTAGTTCTTTGGGTTCAAGTCCGATAGCGACACTCCCTGCATTGTATGGTCTTTCGGGTAATATGCGGATCTCTATCAACAATTATAGCCTAATTAATGGATATTTAGTGGATGGATCCCATTATAGGAAAGCGTATGGAAGTGTAAAGAATCTACCCAAGGGAATGGAATTTCTACCGTCAAGTGAAAACTTCACCCGTTTATGTCTGTATGCGGATGTACGTAACCGTGAATTAATGTATAAGCATGGACTGTATAATGAAAGGATAGAGGTGGGGCCGACATCTTCGCTAAACAGTCCCTTGACCGTTCGGTTGAACTTTCTAACTGAGAACATTCTTGCCCCGGGGAGTGTCAACCTTAAGTTCATGGGTAACCGAATGGTCATACAGGGGATATCACTGCCTGATGAATATTATTCACCCGATTACAGCAGGATGCCATTACCGAAGAATAAAGATTATCGTCGCACGGTTTATTGGAATCCGAATGTGACGACAGATGAAAATGGACTAGCACATATTGAATTCTATAACAATAGTTTCAGCAAGCAGTTCGTCATCTCAGCCGAAGGAATAACGAAGGATGGTGTGCCTCTTGTATATAGAAATAAATAGAATAATGAAGAAGATACGAAATGTAATATTATATCTGAGCTTATTGTTTGTTGGGTTTCTCAATGCTCAATCGCAGACAGCTTTTCAGCACTTAAAAAATAATGTTGAGAATATCATTGCATTTAATAAATATCTTCCTCAGGAGAAAGTATATCTGCATTTTGATAACACGGGCTATTTCAAAGGCGAGACGATATGGTTTAAGGCTTACGTAGTGCGTACCGACAAGTCTTGTCTTTCGGACTTGAGCCATGTTTTGTATTTAGAGCTGGTAACTCCGGGCGGTGATGTGATAGAGACGAAGAAATTCTGCATCAAAGACGGCGAAGCGGATGGATACCTAAAGCTTGATGACAAGGTTCTTGAAAGTGGTTTCTATGAAGTACGGGCATATACCCGTTATATGACAAACTGGGATAATGACTGCATCTTCTCACGTGTATTTCCAATATTCGAAACTCCAATAAAAAATGGAGATTATAGTAAAATACGGATAATGAGAACTAATTACAGAAAACGTACTCCAAATATTCGTGAAAAGTCAGATACAATGCAGATGCAAGTCAAGAAGATCAATGCCCGTTTCTATCCAGAAGGTGGAAATCTTATACAAGGACTTTCTAGCAACATTGCCTTCGATATATCCGATGGTAAAGGTGGACATTTAGATGCAGACGTTTATCTTGTAGATGGTAAAGATACTGTAGCCCGGTCACATACGGAATATGAAGGACGTGGTGTTATCGATTATGATCCTTCTTATTCAACATATAAAGTTATTGTTAAAGACAGTGACAGGCATGAAGAGATATTCTCATTACCTCATGCCATCGAAAGTGGGTATGTAATGAATGTTGATCATGAGAATGGAAACTGGATTAAGCTTCATATAAAATCTACCCCCAATTATTATGGCAAGATTGTGAGTTTAGTTATTACCCATAATGGCATGGTGACAGCTATAGATACAATGACCATAGAGAAAGAGGGGGTGGCTATGAAGATACAGAGGAAAGAAATGTCAGACGGAGTGAACCAATTGACGCTCTTAGGAAGTGATGGCAGTATTAAGGCTGATAGAATGTTGTTTAAATATCCGGATAATGATTCTGACAGTATATGCATAACCATTCCGGATAAGAAGATATTACCGTGCAAAAAGATCTCTATGGATATAAAAACAAAAATAAATTTCACATTTTCGTTATCGGTAAGAGATTATGCTACAGAAATAAATGGCTGTAGCCAGGATGCTATGACATGGATGCTACTGACGAGTGACCTGAAAGGATTCATAGAAAATCCTCAATATTATTTAGAAAAAAATGACGATAAACACAGACGTGCTACAGATTTACTGATGTTGGTACAGGGGTGGCGCAGATATGACCTATCTGTAATGACAGGAGAAAAGAAGTTTGAGAAGCAACAACCTTGTGAGAATGCACTATATGTCGATGGCAAGCTATATGCGAAAGATAAAAAAGTAAATGTTGACGGTATTCCACTGACGATGTCTTTATATAACCAATGTGGGAATGTAATGCAGGGTGAGACAGTCTCGCATAATGATGGAAATTATGCTGTACAGGTACCTGACTGTGAAGGTGATTGGACGATGCTGATAAATTCCGGCCAAGGTAAATTTCCAGCTAATTGTACTGTGGGTATCAACAGACATTTTTCTCCGAAATGCCGTTATATATCTTATTTAGAATCACAAATGTCTCCAATCGGGAAACCTAGTATATTAATGAAAGACGGTGAAGAGAAACCATCTTCCATATTATCAATGACAGAAAAGACCCATGCTCTTAAAGAGGTAAATGTGAAAGGGCATCGTGTGTATGATGACGCAAGAAAGGTGTGGGAGAACGAAAGTGTTGGTCTATCTACGGCGAATTTGTATTATGATTGTTCAAAGGCTTCTGATGAGATTATAGATAAGGGAGAAGAAATGCCCGATTTTTATGATTGGATAAAAAATAAAAATTCATTTTTCAGTGGTTTTATACAGGTGAATGTGGATGAAGGTAGGGATTATGAGCGTATCTATCGTTCTCAAAGTAACAAAACTAATAATGAAACAAATGGACTAACAGTTGAGTATCACCCAATTGCTGGAGATGCGAATGAAGCGTTGGTAAGTTCAAATGGTAAGGTCTATGTAGCGAATGTTGACAAGGTACAAAACAAAAATGTTAATTTGATTAATAAAATTTTTGATACAGGATTTAAATATAAGGGACGACCTGTAATATGGATTATGAATAATAAGTTTGCCAACATAACGGGGTTAGAGGATAATGTGAAGATAGACGATATTATAAATGATGTAGATTTCTGCATTGACGGTATTCCAGCCGGTTTGGATGAGATAAAGTCAGTGTGTATCTCGGAAGATGAAAATATATGGGAACATTATATTTTATACGAGAAACTTGCAAATAATCTCCCGGTGACAGTTTTCGTCTATACCTATCATGAGTTTGCCAGGAATGTAAAAGGTCTGCGCCGAACACATTTTGAAGGATTTGCAAAGAGTGAAACCTTCAAGATGAATGATTACAGCCTGATGCCTCCGGAAGCGGATTATCGCCGTACCTTATACTGGAATCCGAATGTAACAACGGATAAGGATGGTAAGGCGAGCATAGATTTTTATAATAACTCCTCGTGTAAACAGATGTTTATCTCTGCCGAGGGAATAACGAAGGATGGCGTTCCTCTTGTATATAGAAATAAATAGAGATGGTATGGAAGAAGAACATATTAAATATTGAGTTAGTAATGTATTCATCTTTTTTACATTTCTTATAAAGAAAGATTCCACCAATGGCCGATGGTTTATTTATCAACGTACTATACATGATATTGGGATTGCCTGTGAAAGTGAGATCTTACAGTACAAAAAGAATTAAAGATGAAGTTAAATTATGTATTATTTTTGAAATTAATTCTTTAAATAAATAAAAGTATGTATATTTGTATGACCTGAAAAGAAAGAACAGATTATCGTTTAAATCTAAATGAAATGAAAAGATCATTCACTATTTTGCTATTTCTCATTGCATACATTAATATGGATGCAGGTAACTCTGATACAATAGATGTATCAAAGTTCGTGGCTGTTTACAACTACAAATGTAATACGAAAGATGCTACAGGTAATCAAGTAACGGACTCTATACAATTTGCAGTACAAGTTGGTCAGAACGTCAACAAAAGCGAGGAGTACTACACTTACTTATATAATTCAAGTAATTCAAGGCATAGTGATGAGAACTGGCAGAAGATGCAGGATGCTTTAAAATTAAACGCAACCGTCATCTATCAAAATTATCCTGAGGGAAGATTAACATCAATGGAAGCTATACCTCCTCACAAATATATAACAGACGAGGTCTTACCGCAAATAAAATGGTCTTTGACCGATGATACGATGAGGGTTGAGGGATATCTGTGCCATCAAGCAACAACACAGTTTGGCGATAGGAGCTGGTCGGCATGGTATACCGAAGAGATTCCTTCATCGGCGGGGCCATGGAAACTACACGGACTGCCCGGACTAATCCTTTACGCAAAAGACAAGGATAATATCTTTAGCTTCATGTTATGCGGGATGATGAATGATAAATTTCCCATCATATTCACAAGTGACGCGAAAGCAATCAAGATTGAAAGTTCTAAGTTTATAAAATATAGAAACTCCCTCCTCTGCAATGACCGCTATCTCAATAATCCGGGATATTATCTTTCAAAAGATGACCTAAGTAACAACGTAACTGTATTTGAACCGAGACCCGGTTCAAAAGATAGTCGTATATTTGTGAACGGGGTTTTTCTTCCTCAAAAAGCACATGCATATCAACCGCTTGAGTTAAAATAAGGATTCATCACAATATGCGGAATTATTTCCTGACCATATTACTCTTACTGATAACGATATCAGTAAAGTCGCAGACAATCATCTCGGGTAATGTCACAAATACAGCAGGGAAACCTGTACCCGATATTATCGTGAAGCTCATGGTTGGAACGAAGACCTTTGCATTCTGTTCTACAGATAAAAAAGGACATTATGAGATTTCCTTTAAGAACAAAGACGCAAATCTCTCAATTCAGTTCTCACATATATCCTACAACAAAGAAACGATACGGATCGAAAACAAAAGCAGTGTGCACGATATGATACTGACGGCTAAAGATTTTGTTCTTCATGAGATTAAGGTGAAGGCCGATCGGTTAAGGGTGACAGGAGATACTTTAAAATATAATCTGGCTTCGTTTCTTGGCAAAGGTGATGTTACGTTAGAGGATGGGATTAAACGATTGCCTGGAATTGATGTTTCAAAAGAAGGAAAGATAAACTATATGGGGAATCCTATAACTCAGTTTTACATTGAAGGACTGGATATGCTGGGGGGAAGATATAATCTAGCCACAAAGAATATTCCATCAGATTATGCCACACAAGTGGAAATATTACGCCATCATAAAAGCAGGAAGATAGACAAGGATTTGCCCAGTAACGATGTAGCCATCAATGTGAAACTTTCAAAGAAGGCCAAGTTCAAGCCTATTGGAGAAATACAGACAGGAATTGGCTGGCAGGGAAAAAGCATGCTGTATGGGTTGGGAGCAACCGGGATGATGTTTATGGATAGATTTCAGCTTCTGGCGTCTTTGAAGTATGGCAACTATAATGACTTTGCTTCATCCGATATGATTGACCACTTTAGAGAATCAAATGCAAAGACATCTGCCATGTCACTACTTGAAGGATTCAGCACGGGTCGTCCGCCTCAAGGC
>Ga0302292_1001369_pt1 | contig 15756 bp, 20 predicted proteins | sample III_Fen_N2_1_FD_194553 | JGI IMG/M metagenome (GOLD analysis project Ga0302292, IMG submission 194553) | Peat permafrost microbial communities from Stordalen Mire near Abisko, Sweden - III_Fen_N2_1 | ecosystem: Environmental > Terrestrial > Soil > Wetlands > Permafrost | place: Sweden: Abisko...
TAGATGAATATCAGCAGGCTCATGAAATCTTCTCTTGTTGGCCATCTACAATCCTACGATGTAGCGATGGTCGGGGCTTGATGTTGTTTAAACTACCAGTTCTTTTCTTGCAGCTAACACCCGTGTAATGGAAGGGTGATGGGAGTTGCGATTATTTGGATTTTATAGGAAGCGAAACTTTTTGAGTAAACGCAGGATTTTGTTGAGTAATCGCAGGTGTTGGGAGAACTGGTTTTTGCGATTTCATGGGGTTGGTATTTAGAGTGATTAATATTTTGGTAGAAAGTCTTCAGATAACGAGGTTGGTCAGTCACATCTATGTTGCCGGCCTCACCCACTGCCATACTTCAAATGCTCAACGATGAATGAGATAATGAACTCAATTCCAGCAAAAAGCATTAGTGAAAAACAAGAACAACTCAGGTTCGACATCTTGACTTCTCAGTCACAAAATTATAATCTTATCGAGAAGAATTGTTGTTTTTCATGGTTGATGACGTACATACAAATGTAGCATTAATTCTCAATGATGATTGATTTTCTTTACATTTTTTTAGTCCTGGTTGAAAATGTTTTTTCAGGTTTTTTGGCCAATTTTAAAAGAAAGATTAGGAATCAAACCAGGAAAAATTACTTGTTATGGTTATTTCGAGTGCAATTTTCAACTAGGGGACAAATTGTCCCCTAGTTGATATGTAAAATCTGTTCTTGGGAGCTCTCCATAAATCAATAGTTTGGAAGAATCGATTGATTTTTGGAGGTAAGGATTGTTGATCGCCTTGGCTTCTAGTAAGTCAACTTCTCTGTGAAATACATTTTCTAATGAGGATTTGAGATTGAAATAATTATCAGCATAATCATACGGATCGACATTTTTAAAATCGACAATCAAATCGACGTCACTATCGTTTTTAAATTGATCAGTAATGACCGATCCGAATGCAAAAAGTCTTTCAACATAATGATTGAGGCACAAAGATTTTATCTCGTCGATATTTTGTTCGATTATGTTCATCATCAAAGCAATTTAATCCTTTTTAAGGCTAGAATTGGTTCGAATTCTGTATTGACCGAAATGGTTTATCAAAGTCTAAGCTATCAGGTGCACTTAATTTGGAAATCAACTCTTACTGTTAACTTACTTGTTTTTCAGTGGATTGGATAATGATTGTTTTCATATTCATCCACCAACAATGCAAGTAAATCGGCTTCATCGCTTTCGGAAGTACCAATTTTTGAATCAAACAAAGAGGAGAGTTGTTCCAATGCTTGTTGATAATCTTCCTCTGTTTTTATACTTGTGATAATCATTGGTTTGTGTTTAAATTGCAGCAAAAGTTAAATTCCGGAACGTATTCCCCGTTGCTTGTGGCAAAAGCATCAATTGTAAGGATTTGTTTCAATTGATATACATTATTTTGTAAACGGATTTATCATTTATACTTCTCAGTCAAATAGTTGGCATATTCTTTTTTGAAATCAAAATCCTTATCAAGTTTTGCCACACCACTGAGGCTTTTGACCAAAGGCGAAATTTCGATTGGTTTTAATGATTTATTTTCCAATTGCTCTGTATGTTGATTAGCTTCACGCTCAGCCTCTTCATTCATCTCACTATCAATGAACAACTTGGAACTTATTTCAAATTCATTGCGACTATCTGTTCCAATTTCACCATACTCTAGATCAAGCAATTCATCGAGAGTCTTGATTTTACTGTAGTCTTTCAACTTTACATTTTTAAAATTAACATAAACACTGAATGCATTAAGAATGATACGATTTGATTCGATTTTAGACGATGATGATACAATATTGGCTGTGAAAAAATGGATTGCTTACAACCATTCTTCAAAGGTCTCATATTCAAACACATCGGGAAAAAGGAGTTGGTCGTCGCCTTCGGCATGCATTCTTTGAAAGGATTGCTCCCACCCGATTCTTACTCCGGTTGGAGGCTGCTGAACTAGGTCGTCGAGTTCCATGGGTTTATTAGGGTTTTTCTATTGCATCAAATTCGTGAAGGATTTTCATAATCTCTTCAGAAACTAGTTCAGACTCGATCATAAATTTCTTTTCTAAGGCCTGGCTATCAAGTAGTTCTTTTAACTCAGAAGTATCGCCTTTACAGGATTCGACCATTGAAATATAATCGTCAATGGATAGGACCACAATAGCGGAGTCTTTGCCACGATTGACAATTAAGGTTTCATGGTTATCAATCACGCGATCGAAATAATTGGAAGGGGTTTTTCGAAATGCAGCAAATGAAGTGGAAAGCATAGGTTGTATTTATTAAACCATTTATTTGCAAATATAAATACTCTAATTAATTAATTAATTAATACTAATTAAACCTAACTTTTTTCAATTCAAGCCGCTCCCTTTTTCAGTGGATGCAGATATTCTTTATCGTACATTTTTCCATCTCGAACTACTGCGAATATGCGGTGAATTAGTTTATTTTTTACATTGTTCAGTACTAGCCAATGGCATTTGCCTTCACTTCTTTTGTGTAGATAATAGTCTCTCAATTCCGGGTCGTTGCGAATACTGCTTTGAGCGGCCAGGGTCAGCTTTGATTTTAAATGCTTGTTTGCTAACTTACTGACACGAGACTTACCTCTAATACTACTGCCTGAGCTGTATTCAAAGGGCACGACACCACAGTAGCAACCAAACTTTCGGGGATTGGTAAACAGAGTAAAATTGGAGGTGGCTACCAATATTAAAGCTGAATTCACCGGGCCAATTCCTACTACTGAATTCAGCAATTTGTAGTTGGTATTCAGCAATTGATCGCCATGCATAAGTGCTTCGATTCGTTTCTCGCAATTCCGGATGCTTTTACTCAAGGTTTTAATATGCTCGAGGCTATCTTGATAAATGAAGTCGCACGAAGCACTGTCTTTAACTCGATTTACTTCTTTGGCTGAAGTGGATAGAACTTTGCGCTTTCCGACTAGGCGTTCACGATAGGAAAGTAAATCACGGATTTCATCCAGTGCTTTCGAGATGGGGCGAAAAAGAAGGACTTTGTCTCGAAAGCGATAGGCATATTCGGCGATCTTGCAGGCATCGATGCGGTCTGTCTTAGTGCGTTTGATTCCTTGAGACTTTTTAATCTGCAAGCCGGGGGCCAGCCACATATCGTATCCAGATTCAAATAAAAACGTGGATAGGTTTGCAGAATAGTAGCCTGTATGTTCACCGCAAAACAGGAGCGACGACTTCGGACAACAAGCGTTTTCGTTAACCCATTCTAAAAAATCCGCATAACCGGATGGCTCATTTTTAAACTCCTCTTCTGATACAATCGCTTTTGTATCAACGATGTAAATCGCTGCATCAAACTTTAATTTTGAAAAATCAATTCCAATAAAAACCTTCTTCATACAGATGTTTCCTCATTTAATTCGGAATTAACCGATTGCTGATTTACACTTAAAAAGGATTGAAAACAAGTACACTAGAATTCTAATTTGTGTTGATCAGCAATGCCATCAAGGGTCTTATAGCTAAGTTGAATTCTCTTCACAGGTGTTAATAGTTTACCCTTGACAGCTGGTTAATAACCTTGCTTTCAAAATACAAAAGTATAAAAATGAATCACGACATTCAAATTCAATCAAAATGATACGATTTTAGACGATGATGATACGCTTTTGGAAGAAAAGTCCAAAATCTATTTAGTTTGAAGAGTGAATCCTACAGGATTTCGTTTTTCGATGCTTCTTTTCCTGTTTGCAAGTTGAGCTAATGCTAAATAAATCTCATCAAAACTTTCTTGATTTTCCACATTTATTTGTTCAATTACTTCCAGACGTTGCTTAAATTCTTCAATTTACTTAAATGGATCATTCTCAACCAAAACTTTTCTTAAGTATACAAATACTCTCATAATTGAGATGTTAACTTCAATTGCAACTTCACTATTTAGCACACCAGATTGCATAACCAAACCTTGTTCTGTAAATGCGTAAGGCAAACCTCTACTACCTCCCCAACTTGAAATCACAATTTGTGATTTCAAGTTTAACCACTCATCGGTCGATAACTGAAACATGAAATCGGATGGAAACCGTTTTATATTTCGTTTTACGGCTTGGTTTAAGGTTCGCTTTTCAATAAGATAAATATCTGCTAAGTCAAAATCTAACATAACTTTTTGATTTCTGATTTCAAAAATCATTTGCTTGATTAATTCTAAATACATTGCATTATAGTTCAATAGGTTAGATGTTGAGGTTGTCGAGGGGGCTTTTGATTTGGTCGAAGCCTTTGGTGGTGATGTGGGTGTAGATTTCGGTGGTGCGGGAGGATTCGTGGCCGAGGAGGGATTGGATGTAGCGGAGGTCGGTGCCGGCTTCGAGGAGGTGGGTGGCGAAGCTGTGGCGGAGGGTGTGGACGGTGACGCGTTTCTCGATGGCCGAGGTTTTGAGGGCGGATTTGAGGATGGATTGGATGCTGCGGTCGGAATAGGGTTGGTTGGAGGGGCCTTCGAAGAGGTATTCCTGGGGTTTGTATTGGAGGACGTAGCGGCGGAGGAGGTCGAGGGTTTTGGGGGAGAGAAGGGTGTAGCGGTCTTTCTTTCCTTTGGCTTGGGTGACGCGGATTTGCATGCGTTTGGAGTCTATATCGTTCTTTTTTAGGGCGATGGCTTCGCTGACGCGGAGGCCGGCGGAGTAGATGGTGGTGAGGATGGCGCGGTGTTTGAGGTTGGTTGGGGCGGTGAGGATGAGTTGGACTTCGTCTTGGCTGAGGACGATGGGGAGGGATTTTTCGGTGCGGGGGCGGTCGACGAGGTAGATTTTGCGTTGGCTGCCCAGGACGCGTTCATAGTAAAATTTTATCGCATTGATTGATTGGTTTTGGTAACTGATGGAGACTTTGCGTTCGGATACGAGGTGGCGGAGGAAGGCGATGATTTGGTGTTCGTCGATCCGGGAGATGTCGAAGCGGTGGTAGTAGTTGATGAATTCTTCGAATAGGCTGGTGTAGGTTTGGATGGTGTGGGGGCTGTAGCGCAATTCTTGGAGCTTTTCGATGAAGCTTTCGGGGCAAGTGCGGTAGTTGGGGATGTCGTAGGGCGTGACGCGGGCGGCTTTGGTGTCGTCGGTGGGGTCTTCTTCGTATTGGAAATCAAGGCTTTGGGAGTGGGCGGCGGCTTTGAGTTGGAGTTTGATGCCTTCGCTGAAGGGGGTGGACCACCATTTGTTTTTGGGGTCCCAGCGGGTGTATGGGATGGTTTTGAGGGTGGCGGTGAGGAGTTCGTTGTAGGCGAAGAGGACGCGGAGGCGGTTGTTGCGGGTTTTGATGACCAGGAGGGTTTCTTTTTGGAGGGTGCGGACGCCGGAGTTGGGATCGGTGAAATCGTAGGTGGGTTGTTGGATGACGGAATTTAGGCGGGAGCCGAAGTAGTTGAGGATGATGTCGAGGTTGCTTTTGTGGTGGGGTATGATCCAGGCATGGATGCCTGGGTTCCAGATGGCGTAGCGGAAAGTGAGGACGAATTGGACGTCGGTGTCGTTTTTGGGCATGCGAAGAATGAGGCGGCGGGCGGCGACTTCAAGGGTAATGGCGTTGCGAGAGGTTGGGGTTGGGTAATAGGCGGGGGAATGGGGCTCGGGGGTAGCTTGGGGAGTTGATGGGACTTGGGTTTTAGAGGATGTTTGAGAATTGGCCAAATTTTGGAATTCGGTGGCAATGAGGTTTTTACTAGAAAGTTGTTCGTTGGATAGTAATTGTGGATCTTCTGGGATGAAAGGTGGAAATGGATTTTCGGGAATGCAATTAACAATGGTAATGAGTTGTTTGTCAGAGGGTTTATTGTTAGTGGATGTATTGATGGTGGTCTGGGGCAAGTGTATTAAGGGTTTGTCGAATTTAGAAGTTTTGATGGATTGAGGTGAATGGGATTGAGATGAATTTGGTTCTGAGGTTTGCGTAGGTTGGAGTATGAGCGTTTTGGCGGGTTTGGGTGCCGTAGATGGATCCGAATGGGGGATTTGCAGGGATTTGGTGGGTGGGACGGGGATTTGGTCGTTTGGAATTTGGTCGTCGGAGATTTGGTCGTCGGGTTGGACGGAATCGGTTTTGAGGAAGTCGTCGTCGGGGAAAAGGGACTTGAGTTGGGTGTAGGCGGGTTTGGTGAAGGGAATGTGCCAGGAATTGAAGGTTCGGCTCCAGGTGGCAGATTTTATCTGCTTGATTTTAAGGATATTGATGCTGGTGTAGGGAATGTTGACTAGGAGACGTTCGGCACCGTGATGGGTGATTTTGGAGATGTGTATTTGCATGGTTTGTTGCGATTATAGAACGAAAAACGAGTAATAGACGAATGTTGACAAAATGCAAATATCGTAAATTAATTTACATTTACAAATCTTTTATTTAATATTTAATTTATGCGTATTATTTAAAAAATGGTGGGTTTTTGTATAATGGCAATGGGGATTAAGGCAATTAGAGGAAAATCAACGACAGTGTGAAAGTTGCAAGTCTTAAGGGCAATTGTGTAAGGGTTCGGGAGGGGTTCAGCCCCAACTTTGCGGGGTAAGAATGGAATGCTATTAAAACGAACTAAAATGAAAACGATTAAATTATTGGTGTTGGGAATGATCATGGTCATTGCCGGAACGGCGCAGGGGCAGATTTCAGTCAATGTGCATCTTGGAACGGCGCCGGCTTGGGGGCCACGTGGGTATGATCATGCGCGGTATTACTATTTGCCGGATGTGGAGGCGTATTATGATGTGAATACGGCGATGTTCATTTATGTTTCGGGGAATACGTGGATTCATAGAAGTTATTTGCCGAGTCGGTATCGGGGATATGATTTGTATCATGGTCGCAAGGTGGTAATGAACAATTATCATGGAAATACGCCATACTACAATCATAGGGTGTATGTGACAAAATATGGACGTGGTCGTGGGTATCAGAATGCGCCGCAACAGAATATTTCGCATCGGAGTGAAATGAATGGTAACCACAGACAGGTGGTTAACATGAGGAATCAGGGGAACGATGGAAATTCGGGACGTGGTGGACATGGAAATGGTGAAAACAACGGTAATGGTGGAAATGGCAAGAATAAGGGTCATGGAAATGGAAACGGAAACGGAAATGGAAACGGTAATGGACATGGTCATTGACCTAAGTGTCCCGTCGGGCTTCAGGGCTTGATGGGATGTGGTGTGAAGGGGAATTTAGATTTCAGAAATAAATAAGAATAAGAATATGAAAATGGAACAAATAGGTGTGCGTCGGGTAAAGCTGATGGGGATTTTGAGCGTGCTGGCGGTAGTTGGTTTGATGGTGGTGGTTGGGGCTTGTGCCAATTCGGTCAAGTTTCCGATTTCGACGGTGACGCCGGCGGCGGATATTGTGGCGGTGAGAAGTCATGATGGAAATGGAAATACGATGATGCGGATTACGGCGAGGAATTTGGCGGCGGTGGATCGGATTGCGTCGCCGAAGAAGGCGTATGTGGTTTGGATTGTGACGGATCGGGATGGGGCAAAGAATGTTGGGAAACTGACGAATCGGAATTCGAGGACGGCGAGATTGGAAACATTGATTCCGGCGTATTCGACGGAAGTGTTCATTACGGCTGAGGAGGATGGTGAGGTTACTGCGCCTTCGGGTATTGAAATTACGCGGATTCGGTTTGAAAAATAAATGGAGATGAAAATGAAAAATAGTTGGAAGTGGGCTTTGGGTTTGATGGTATCGGGTCTGTTGGTGTTGGGTTTGATGAGTTGCAGTCAGTATGAGGATAATGAAAGTGTGTCGTTGGTTTCGAAGACGGAGCGGATTTCGCAGGCGTGGAGGGTGCAAAGCTACAGTGTGGACAGTTTGGTGGTGACACCTTTGATGGTTGGGTACAAGGAAACGTTCACGAAAGAGGGTTCGTATAGTTTTCAGTGGGAATTGTTGGGAGGAACGGGTAGCTGGGCTTTTCAGAATGGGTCTGCTGAGGTAAAGATTACGAATGTGAATAATGTGACTTCGAGGACGTTGACGATTTTGAGGTTGGAGACTGGGGCGTTTTGGTATTACTACATGGATGGGGATGTGCGGACGGAAGTGCATTTGATTCCGCAATAAAGAGATTGGGCCTCAGAAAATTGGAATGATTTTGTTGGGGAAAATGGATTGGTTTGAAAAAAAAGATTGAGATGATAAGGAATAGGTTTTTAATAGGTTTTGCTTTGGCGTCGGTGGTCTTGCTGGGCGGATGTGCGAAGGAGGAGCTGTCGACGAATATTGATAATCCGAGTGGGATTCCGTCGCAGCATGTGGTGATGGCGAAGGTGGACCTGGGGGGAACAGCGGATTTTGCGTTGTTGGCGGGTTCGGCTATTACGAGTACGGGGGCTACGAGGATTACGGGGGATATGGGTTTGAGTCCGGGGACTTCGGTCGGGGGATTTCCTCCGGGGATTTTGGTGGGTTCGTTGGAGATCAATACGAACTTGGCGACGCAGGGGAAGTTGGATTTGACGGCGGCTTATAATGAGGCGGCTGGTAGGGTTTCGACGGATATGGTGACGTTGTCGGGGAATATTGGTGGGCTGACGTTGACGCCTGGGTTGTATAAGACGACTTCTTCGTTGGCGATTTCGTCGGGGGATGTGACATTTGATGCGGAAGGGAAACCGGGTTCGGTGTTTATCATTCAGATTGCTTCGGCGTTGACGACGACTTCGGGTCGGAAAGTGTTCTTGAAAGGTGGGGCGTTGGCTTCGAACATCTATTGGATGATTGGGAGTTCGGCGACGTTTGGGACGACTTCGGTGATGAAGGGTACGGTTATGGCGATGCAGGCGATTACGTTCAATACGGGTGCGACGCTGGAAGGCAGGGCGTTGGCCAGGACAGGTGGGATTGTGATGGCTGGAAATACGATTGTGAGGAAGTAGGTTTTGAACATGGGAATTATGTAACTTATTTTCAGGTATTTGTAAGTATTCGGGTGGAATTAGGCGTAACTTGACAGGTCATTAAACGAAAAACCTGGGAACGTTGAAGTTATACATCAAATATATGGTTAGCGCCCGGTGCAAGGCGGTGGTGAAGGACGAGTTGAGAAAGCTTGGCCTTCATTTCATTGTGGTGGATTTGGGTGAGGTGGAGATTATGGAAAACCTTTCGGGGGAGGAACTGGCGGAGCTGAAGGCGACGTTGCAGGAGGCTGGGCTGGAGTTGATGGACAACAAGAGGGCGATCTTGATTGAGCAGATCAAGAATGTGGTGATTGAGATGGTGCATCATTCGGATGAGTTGATCAAGGTGAATTTCTCGCATTATTTGAGTGAGAAGTTGAATCACGACTATACGTACATGGCGAATTTGTTTTCGGAGGTGCAGGGGTCGACGATTGAGCATTTTATCATCAATCATAAGATTGAGCGGATCAAGGAGCTGATTATTTATGATGAGTTGAACATTACGGAGATTGCGTGGAAGATGAATTACAGCAGTGTGGCGCACATGTCGAATCAGTTTAAGAAGATGACTGGGCTTTCGCCGTCGCACTTCAAGCAGTTGAAGGTGAAGCGGAGGAGTCCGATTGAGGACATTGAATAATACTAGGAAAAATATATGACGAATATTTCGAAGCTTTCGGAACAGGATTTGGCTATTGAATTGCGTTCAGCCAATACGGAACTTGCTTTTCAGAATGATGAGAAGGAGAAGCGTGCGGCTGAATTGTTGATTGCCAACAAGGAGTTGGTGTATCAGAACAAGGAGAAGGAGAATCGGGCGGCTGAGCTGATTATTGCCAATAAGGAACTGGACTTTCAAACGAAGGAAAAGGGAAAGCGGGCGGATGAATTGATTATCGCCAATAAGGAACTGGACTTTCAAACGAAGGAGAAGGGAAAGCGGGCGGATGAGCTGATTATTGCGAATAAGGAGCTTATCTTTCAAACGCAAGAGAAGGGAAAGCGGGCTGCTGAATTGGTTCTAGCCAACAAGGAGTTGCTTTTTCAGAACAAGGAGAAGGAAAAAAGGAAAACGGAGAATAAGGACCTGGAGGTGTTGAGTAATTCACTTCGTCAGGCGTCGCAGTATGCGCGTGGGTTGATTGAGGCGAGTTTGGACCCGTTGTTCACCATCAATCCGCATGGGAAGATTACGGATATGAATCATGCTTCGGTGAATATTACGGGGGTTACCCGGGAGGTGTTGATTGGGAGTGACTTCTTTGATTATTTTACGGAACCGCAGAAGGCGCGGGAGGTTTACCAGGAGGTTTTTGCGAAGGGGTTTGTGGCGGATTATCCGTTGACCATTCGGGACGGGAAGCTGACGGATGTGCTGTTCAACGGTTCGGTTTACAAGGATGAGGATGGGCATGTGCTTGGGGCTGTGGTGGTTGCGAGGGACATTACGGACCAGAAGCGGATTGCGACGGCTCTGAATGAGGCGATTGTGTTTGCTGAAATGGCGACGGAGATTGCACAGGAGGCCAAAAGTAAGGCGGAGAGTGCTACCTTGACGGCTGAGAATGCGGTGAAGGCGAAGCAGCAGTTCCTATCGAACATGAGTCATGAGATTCGGACGCCTATGAATGCCATTATTGGGTTTACCAAGGTGTTGTTGAAGACAGAATTGACGGCAAAGCAGAAGGAATACTTGACGGCCATCAAGATGAGTGGGGATGCGTTGATTGTTTTGATCAACGATATTCTGGATTTGGCCAAGGTGGATGCTGGGAAGATGACCTTCGAGCAGGTGCCGTTCAAGTTGTCGGTTTCGATAGCGGCGATGCTGCATTTGTTCGAGTCGAAGATTTGGGAGAAGAATTTGCTTTTGATCAAGGAGTTCGACCAACGGATTCCGGATGTTTTACTGGGCGACCCAGTGCGGTTGCATCAGATTGTTCTGAATTTGGTGAGCAATGCGGTGAAGTTTACCTCGAAGGGGAGCATCACGGTGAGTGTTCGTATGCTGAGTGAGGATGAAAAGCAGGTGACCATTGAATTTGCGGTGGCGGATACGGGTATTGGAATTCCTGAAAACAAATTGGATAAGATTTTTGATAATTTCCAGCAGGCTTCGAGCGGAACGTCGAGGCTGTATGGGGGCACCGGCCTTGGTTTGGCCATTGTGAAGCAATTGGTGGAACCGCAGGGTGGCAAGGTGGTCGTGACTAGTGAGGTGGACAAGGGTTCGACGTTCAGTTTCACGTTGAGTTTCAAGAAGACGACCGAGGAGGCTGAAGTGGCCATTGAAAATGTGTTGGTGGATGAGGCGATGAAGAACATTCAGATTTTGGTGGTGGAGGATATTCCGCTGAATCAACTGTTGATGAAGACGTTGCTGGACGATTTCGGGTTCGGCCGAGACATGGCTTCGAATGGGAAAATTGCGATTGAGAAGATGGTCCTCAATACCTATGATTTGGTATTGATGGATTTGCAGATGCCGGAGATGAATGGTTTTGAGGCGACGGATTACATTCGAAAGGTGCTGAAGTCGAACGTGCCCATCATTGCGTTGACAGCGGATGTCACGACGGTGGATTTGGCCAAGTGCAAGGCGGTGGGGATGAACGATTACATTTCGAAACCGGTGGATGAGCGGTTGTTGTACAGCAAGATTGTGAGTTTGATCAAGAAGCCGGACTTGAATCGGTATCCGATTCTGGAGAAGGAAGAAACGATTGACCTGCTCCAACGAAGTTGCATTGATTTGGGGTATCTGAACACAAGAACCAAGTCGAATCCGGTTTTGATGATGGAGATGATTTCATTATACCTGGAGCAGACGCCACCGTTGATTTTGGCCATGAACAAGGGTTTTGCGAACAAGGATTGGATTACGTTGCACGATGCGATGCACAAGATGATTCCTTCGTTCACCATCATGGGCATTAGTTTGGATTATGTGAACAAAGCCAAGAGGGTGCAAGAGTTTTCGGACCATCAGGTGCAAATGGATGATATACAGAAAATTGTTGCGGAAATCTCAGGGGTTTGCGAACAGGCTTGCCGGGAATTGGAAGTGGAGTTGAAGCGTATTAAAATGAAAATCGATGAAAAAAGATAAGATCAAGATCTTTTTGGTGGACGACGATGTGGTGTTTCTGAAACTGCTGGAAATTGAATTTCTGGAAGTGAAAGATTATTTGGTTCAGACATTCAGTACGGGTGAGCTTTGTTTGGAACATTTGTTCAACAAGCCGGACATCATCATTTTGGACTACCAGTTGGATGGGGTGGAGAAAACGGCTATGAATGGGATTCAGACGTTGGATAGAATTAAGGCGTTTGATGTGGATATGCCGGTGGTGATGCTTTCGTCGCAGGACAAGATTGAGGTGGCGGTGGATTGCATGCATCATCACGCCTTGGATTATGTGGTGAAGAGTGAGACGGCGTTTTTGAGGCTGCAAAAAATTATTACGATTCTTTCGAAATACCAGAAAATGGAGAAGGAGTTGAATTGGTACATGGAGCGGATGTAGGTGGTTTGGGTTCGAGGGTATGAAAGATACAAGTCTTTCCTCGAAAAGTGTAAGGGTTTGAGTTGACAAAGGTCGCAACTTTGTCTGGTGGAAATACTTCCATCTATAAACTCAAAACTATGAAAATGACAAAGCTACTCACAACCTTCATAATCGTCTTGGTTGTGCTTTTTGCGGGATGCAAAAAAGATGATTACATCGAAAAAATCGGGGTCTGCTTTCAGGTGATCTCGACGGATCCTGCGAATGTTGCACATTCCGTACCTTATGACCAAGTCGTTGCCGCCACGTTTAATGCGAAGGTGGATCCTACAACGATGGACGAAACAACATTTTTATTGAACCAAGGAAGCACTTCCATTTTGGGTAGTGTGGACTACACGGATTCCACCGCGACGTTTACGCCTTCGGTGGCTCTTTTGCCTTTTACGGTTTATACGGGAACTATAAAGAGTACTGTAAAAAACACGTGGGGAAACGGTTTGCAGGCGGATTATGTCTGGTCGTTCACTACGAAACCCCTACTCACGCTCCTATCCAATCCAGTTTTGGGCGGTATGACTTCGGGTGGTGGTATTTATAACGAAGGTGTCGTTGCTCCTGCTATTGCAATTCCTAGTCCTGGTTTTCTTTTTGTGAACTGGACGGAAAATGGCGCTACAGTTTCGGCCAATGCCACGTATAACGTGACCATGTCTAAAAATATGAATTTGGTGGCCAACTTTTCGAGCGACAGCTATACGTTGAACGTCGGTGGAGTAAACGGTTCAGTCGTGAAGACTCCGAATTTGACGGCTTATGGTTATGGTGCCATTGTTCAATTGACGGCGACTGCCAATTCGGGTTATGTGTTTGATTCTTGGAGTGGTGACGCTTCGGGTTCGGACAATCCGATGGATGTGGTGATGCATTCGGACATGGATATTACGGCAAACTTTGTCTCTACCGGCGGTGCTGGTGGTGCGGGTGCTGGTCCTGGTGCGATTAATCTGGGTGGTGCCGCCTTGTATACGGTTTTATCCAAAACGGGTATTTCGACTACGGGGATTACTTCCATTCAAGGAAACATCGGGGTTAGTCCAAACAAGGCTGTTGGAATTACGGGTTTTGGATTGGTGATGGACCGGACAAATGTGTTCTCCAAATCGTATCCGACAACGTTGGTTTCGGGCAAGGTCTATGCTTCTGATTATGCGGTTCCGACTCCTGCGAATATTTCGAAGGCTGTAAGCGATATGGAAACGGCGTTTACGACGGCCAACAATAAGACGTTGTCTGTGATTACGGAACTGGGTGCCGGTAACATTACGGGCATGACCTTGGCTCCAGGGCTTTACAAATGGGGAACCGGGCTGTTGATTTCAGCCAGTGGCGTTACACTATCGGGTTCAGCCAATGATACTTGGGTGTTTCAGATTGGTCAAGGTTTGACGGTGGCCGATGGGGCGCATGTTATCCTTGCCGGTGGTGCACAGGCAAAGAACATTTTCTGGATTACGGCATCGGATGCGGTAATTGGTTCGACGGTGCATTTCAATGGTAACATCTTGAGCAAAACCTTGGTATCGATCAATACGGGTTCGACCGTGACTGGCAGATTGCTTGGTCAGACGGCGGTGACTTTGAATGCAGCTACGGTAGTTATCCCATAATTTAAAATAATATATTCCAATGAAATCAATTAAGATTTTTAGTTTGGCTTTGTGCGCTGCTGCTTTGTCGGGGATTTTGTCCCCAGCGCAGGCGCAGGCTCCTCAAGATAGCGTTCAGTACACCAAACCTTCTTGGTATTTCGGTGTGGCCGGTGGTGCTAACTTCAATTTTTATCGTGGAACCACGCAGGAACTGAATGCGGGTCGTATCGTGCCCAAGGCATTTCACGATGGCAGTGGTGTGGGTTTGTTTGTCGCTCCGCTCATTGAATACCGTCCTGCCAATTCGCAGTGGGGTGTGATGTTGCAGGGTGGTTACGACAACCGCAGCGGTGCTTGGGATCGGGTGACGACTCCGTGCAACCGTCCGGCTGATTTGTCGACGAACCTGAGTTATTGGACAGTGGAACCGAGTTTGCGTTTCGCTCCGTTCAAAAAGAACTTCTATTTGTATGCTGGTCCGCGTTTTGCCTTCTTGAAGGATTATGCGTACACGTATCAGATGGGTGTGAATTCCACGGTGGTGGGTCAACTAGCGGTTCCGGAGGAAAACGGTCATTTGACTGCCATGCGTTCGAGTTTGATTTCGATGCAGGTAGGTGCTGGTTTGGACATTCCGTTGTCTTCGCAGAGTCATCAGACGCAATGGGTGTTGGCACCGTTTGTTTCGTTTCAGCCGTACTTCGGACAGGATCCCAGGACGATTGAGAGTTTGAATATCACGACATTACGGGTGGGTGCTGCCTTGAAGTTGGGTCGCGGTCACCGGATTGTTAAACCGGTTGAAGCCGTCGTTCTGGTTCCAGTAGTAGCTGCATTACCTGATATTACTTTTGTGGTGAATTCACCCAAGAATGTTGCTGTAAAGAGTTCTGTCAATGAGATTTATCCGTTGCGTAATTACGTGTTCTTTGATTTGGGTTCTTCGGAAATTCCAAGCAGATATGTTTTGCTCAAAAAGAATGAAGTGGCTAATTTCAAGGAAGATGACTTGGTCATGAATACTCCCGAAAACGGTTCAGGCCGTTCGGATCGCCAAATGGTGGTGTATTACAATGTGTTGAACATTTTGGGCAATCGCATGTCGCAGGATCCCACCTCCACGGTTTTGTTGGTGGGTTCATCGCTGGATGGCGACCAAGATGGACTTGCCATGGCGGGCTCCGTTAAATCATATTTGGTTACGGTGTTTGAGATTGCTCCGGAACGCATTACGATTCAGGGTCGTTTCCGCCCGGTACTTGCTGCTGGTGGAAAGAATAGTTCGAAGGAAGTGGTGTTGGTGAACGAAGGGGACCGTCGTGTTTCCATCGAAAGCAATTCACCTTCGTTGTTGAAGGAATTCCAAAGTGAACAGACGATTGGTTTGGTTGCTCCGATGAACAGTTATGTGACGTTCAGTGTGGGTAAGAACTACGCGGATTTGCAGTCTTGGTCGTTGATTTTAACGGACGACGAGGGTTTGGTTCAGAACTTTGGACCGTATACGCAGGAAAGTGTGAGCTTGTCGAGCAATGCGTTGCTGGGTGAACGTGCCAAGGGGAACTTCAAGGTTCGTTTGGTTGCGACAACTAAATCGGGTGTGGTGATTGAGAAGAAGACGAACATGCATGTGACGCAGTG
>Ga0302292_1001371_pt1 | contig 15747 bp, 16 predicted proteins | sample III_Fen_N2_1_FD_194553 | JGI IMG/M metagenome (GOLD analysis project Ga0302292, IMG submission 194553) | Peat permafrost microbial communities from Stordalen Mire near Abisko, Sweden - III_Fen_N2_1 | ecosystem: Environmental > Terrestrial > Soil > Wetlands > Permafrost | place: Sweden: Abisko...
TGAAATGATAGAGACAACAACGAGGAGCTCGACAAGTGTGAAAAATCTTGCTTGTCGTTCAAAAAAGTAGCGAACGGATTTCATGTGTTATATTTTAACATTTTTTTAAAAAAACAAAATAATAAACAATGTAGCTGTGCAAAAGATGTTACATTAAAAAAAGTTTCTACTAAATTAGTCTTAATTAAAAAAATCAAAAACCGCCCTCAGGCGGTTTTTGATTTGAAAAAATGATTACTGAATATTTTTCTTAATAGCAGTGAGAGCGGCCTGCTGTTGCTCTATCGTGAAAGCTGGTGGTGGCTGTAATGTCGATGATGTGCTCATTACATAGTCTTTAACTTTCTGTGGCTGATTGCTCTCAATGAGGGTCTTGGTTGTAGCGGGGACAAAGGTATATGTTGTTACAGGGGCAACCTCTTTTAGAGGCTCTTCAATTTTAGGAATTGTCTGGGTTGGAACCTTATCTGGAATCTGTGTAGTAACAATGGGTGTATTTACAGGCTGGTTTGAATTAAGGTTCAACCAAAACAGTATTCCAACTGTAACGACAACAAAAGTAATTAAGATAATGAGGGGGTGAAAACGGGTTTTTTTGTCCATGTTTTTATTTATTTGAGATTCCTATATAAATAATGACGCTTTATTTGTGTAATTATTTTAATAGTTTATCAATCTTTGCTTCAAGAGCCTTAATTCTTGCTTCTTGATCGTCAATTATCTTTTGTTGCTTCTCGATAATATTTTTCTGTGAATCAGTTTTTGAATTCACTTCCTTCACCGCCTCGACAAGTGGGGCGATTAAGCCCTCGTATTGAATTGCATATGTCGTTGATGCACTACCACCAACAAGCTGTGGATATACTTTCTGGACGTCTTGTGCAATGAAACCAAGGCTATCCTTTCCATCCTTTTTCCACTTAAATGAAACACCTTGAAGTTTCTGTATGTCTGCAAGCGTTCCAGTGAGTGGCTTAACGTCTGTTTTGAGTTTTCGATCTGATGCCGAATAAGTGAAGCTACCGAATGTTGCGGAAGTACCAGAAATTGTATTTGCAACCATTGAGTTGAAGGTTCCAGTGCTTCCAATCGCATTTACGAAGTTTCCGGTTCCATTAACGTCGAGGGTGTAGTTTGCGGTCTGACCCATGTTCACACCAATACGGTGATTGGTACCATCAAAGTAAGCAATGTTACTACCTTTACCATCACCAACATTGAAATGTCGGGCCTGGGTAAACCCGTCAGAAAGTCCTCGATAGTTAATCCATATGTCATTTCCAGCAGAATAACCGCTGTTTAGAGTGTTTGCATTAGTTGGGCTCACGTATATCTGGCCACCGAGGAGGGCACCACCACCTTCAACATCAAGCTTCATAGCAGGAGAAGCTGTGCCAATACCAACGTTGCTGCCACTAGCAAGAGTCATGGTCGTACCTGCCATGTTTTTAAACTCAATAGCACCATTACTTGGTGAATACATGTATGTGGTCCAACCATTGGTATCAGCAAATGCAAAATGTGTTGCCCTCACCGCTCCACTTACATCAACTTTTGCACCTGGATTAGTCGTACCAATACCAACGTTTCCACCCATCAAAGCAACACCTGGTCCGCTTGGTAATCTTTGAATTGTTGTATCAACAGGAGAAGAACCAACTCCAAACTGAAGCGCGGAAACACCAGACGCCGCACCATCCCTACTGAGAAACACTCGAGGGTAAGATTCTGTAGTCCAATACTCACTATATGAACCACCACCAATTCGTGAGTTTCCTGAAGTGGTTGGGCCAACTTGTAGTGCGGTTAGTGGGCTCGCGGTTCCAATCCCAAGATTTCCAGTTATAGACGCACTTCCTGTTGTTAGGAATGACCCCACAGAGATACCGTTTGATGTGGTGTTTCCACGAGTGGTGACGGAGTTGAGGGTATCAGCTTCGGCAGAGCCGGCGGTTGACTGACAGGTAACGGTTCCATCTGAAGCAATGGTTTGAATAGCGTTTCCCGAAGCACAAGTACCCGAGACACGGCGTTGGAGGTAGGTGGTATCTGCAGCAATGGTGCCCGAGGTGTTGATGGTTCCACCAGTGAGGCCGGTGCCTGCAGTAATTCCAGTGACGCTACCAGAGCCACCTGCTGATGCAGTGGTCTGTGTGGTGCCATCGGGGAATTTGATACCACCAGTGGTTGATTGGATGACTCCAGCAACGGTGAGTTTTGATGCGGGGGTGGTGGTGCCGATGCCGACACTACCAAGGTTGGTTACAGAGACGAGGTCTGCTGTCGGATTACCGGCTGTGTTGTTACCAACGAGTGTGAGGGTGTTTGAGTCCGAGAACTTGAGACCAAAGTCATATGCACTTGAGGTGTTGTTCTGAATGATGAGGGGGCGGGTACCGTTTGCACCGACGAGGACCGTAGAGGCTGAAGCGTTTGTGTTTGCAATGAGACCACCTGAGAGTGAGAGACTTCCACCACTTGTGAGACGGCCGATTTCAGCGCCGTTGTATTTGTAGAGGAGGTTGGTTGGGTTGGTTGCGTTGCTTCCCCAGTCGAGAACAGCATCTTTTTGCTGAGCACCCGTATTGGTGAGCCCAAGGAAAACCGCACCTGAATCCCACACAGTGCCAAGACCATAATGATTAGTGAGAGAAAAAGGAAATGCAGATACATCACGTCCAAAAGACATCCACTTACTATACGCATCACCATACGTACCACTACCAAGGATACCAAGAGGATCAGGAGCAGCGGACATGCCAACACCAAGGTTACCTGCTGCAGCCATGCTTCCTGTTGAGAGGAAGGAAGCGACAGAGAGTCCTCCTGCCTTTGCCTGAGCTGTTGCTCCAACGTTCAAGGGAGTTGAAGCGTTGTTTGAAGGTGGTGCACCGGTTGGATCAGACCACGTTTGAGCGGAGACGTGGGATGAAAAAAGGAGAGAACCGAGAGCGATGAGACACGCGATAATGGGCATGGATAGCGATGTGAATGTTAAAAAAAGATACAGGGTTATTGTACTATGGAATAAAAAATAATACTCAGATTTTACACACAGCCTGTGTGTAAAGATCATACCCAAACATATTAATACCTAGCCATTAAAAATATTCTCCAAAAATTCAACCTCTGCTCGTCTTTCAGATTCGTGAATGATAATAAAGATTGCATCGTAGAACCACTTCCCTCTTACCTTTTTATCCATAACATAACTCTCTGCAATATGCTCACATTTTTTCAGCAGGGCGTATCCACGGCTCACTATCATCTAAAACAGAAATTGTTTTTACTTCTATAAAATGAATCTCTTTGTCCTTAAGAGCGACAATGTCGATTTCACCCCATGGTTTCGTATAGTTTCGTTCGTAAATCAAGAAAGCTTTTTGTTCAAGAAACCTACAAGCAACATCCTCACCAACCCTTCCAACCTTCTGATTTTCACTTGAGAAACGCTTCATATACGGCCAATTATAGCTGAAAAACACCAATCTTATGCACATTTTGGCACATACACCCATAACGAAACTCCAAAAATGAATTGTCAATAAAGTGGCTTAACCGAGCCCCAAAACGGCATTTGTCGCTTTACAAAAGACAGTATGTCCTTTGTCCGTTATGGGTTATGCACAGAGTTATCCACAACTCATTAAAAAGGGTGGCTTTATTCCAAGTGTGATTTAAAACCTATCGGACGTCAGCGTGTAAAGACTGCAGACAGTTTGAATAGGAAAAATGAAACGTCATAGACATTTCAAAGACGGATTAAAAATGATTTGGCTTTTTGTTTATTGCACAATCAAAACAGAAACGAACAACACGCATTACTTCCCCACCACAGTTTTTGAGTCTTTCCACACCACGAGAAAAGTTCCTATCCAAGAACCAAGCGCGAGAGGAAAGAGGTAGAGATAGTTTTCAACATAACTTAGAACTCCAAAAGCAATAAGGAAGTGCATAAGTGATCCTACTGTGGCAGAGGTTATAGGATTCTTTTTCATAACCGCAACGGTGTAATAAGCATACATACCGTCAATTAATATGTAGGCGAAGAAAATCACAATCGCTATCTTGAAATCAAAAGAATTCCAATTTAAGGAGAGGTTATTCATGAAACAAGAATATCATAAGAAAATAGAATGTGCGGAATGTTGTTAATTGGAGCGGTTTTTTAGGGGGGGGTTGGGGGGCAGGAATCTCCCTCAACTTTTTCTCAGGCCAGTATCACAGATGTGGTCAGAAATAATTACTCGCCGTCGCTCATGATTTTTCCGACCCGGGCTCGCGGTTTGTTCTACTGAATAAACATCGCTCCGCCTCGCACAAACGCAAAAACCTGCAGCAGTGCAGGTTTTCTTGAATCGCGTTTGTGCGCCCGGCAGGAATCGAACCCGCAATAACGGTTCCGAAGACCGTTGTGATATCCGTTTCACCACAGGCGCAAAAGTGGAGACGCTCAAGATACTACACGAAAAATAGCCCGAACACAAAAAATATACTACTATTTCACTATGAACATTTTGAGCACCTCAATTCCCTCCCCTGTTTCACAAATAACAAAGGTCCTCCGGAATGCTGGTTATGAAAGCTACCTTGTCGGTGGATGTGTTCGTGATCTCTTTTTAGGACGTACTCCAAAAGACTGGGATGTCGCGACTAATGCCACCCCAGAACAAATCATCGCCCTCTTTCCTGAAACCTTCTACGAAAACACCTTTGGGACAGTTGGGGTGGTAACGGACTCGGAAGATCCAACCCTAAAAGTCATCGAGATTACCCCCTACCGCCTCGAATCCGAGTATTCTGACAAACGTAGACCAGATAGCGTGGAATGGAGTCAAACACTTGATCATGACCTTAAACGCCGTGATTTCACCATAAACGCTATAGCCATTACCGAAAAGGACGGTGAAATAGAGGTTGTAGACCTCTTCGATGGAAAAAAAGACTTAAAAGACAAGGTTATTCGCACGGTTGGTGATCCGCACCTCCGCTTTTCCGAGGATGCCCTCCGCATCATGCGTGCCATTAGGCTTTCAATGGACCTTGGGTTTCACGTGGAACAGAAAACCGAAGAAGCTATAAAAACTCACGCAAAACTCCTCGACCATATATCCCAGGAACGAATCCGCGATGAGTTCACTAAAGTCATCCTGTCTCCCCGCCCTGAAGAAGGAATTAGTTTCATGAGGAACACCGGCATCCTACCGTTTGTTATTCCTGAACTTGAAGAAGGTTTCGGAATTGAACAAAACCAAGCTCATTCATACGATGTTTGGACCCATATCCTTAAAACCGTTCAACACTCAGCTGACAAGAAATTCCCTATTGAAATCAGACTTTCCGCTCTTTTACATGATATTGGTAAACCTCGAACCCGAAGGTTTTCACGTGAAACCAACCAATACACGTTCTACGGACATGAGGTTGTGGGTGCAAAAATGGCTCAGGACATACTTGAAAGGCTTAAATTCCCCCGAAAAACCATTGAAATTGTTACAAAATTGGTCCGTTGGCACATGTTTTTCTCGGATCCGGAGGCGATTACCTTGTCAGCCGTTCGTCGCATGATTGTAAATGTGGGTAAGGAACATATTTGGGATTTAATGCACGTCAGAGAATGTGACCGCATTGGAACCGGTAGGCCAAAGGAAAACCCATATCGTCTCCGTAAATACAAGGCAATGATTGAAGAAGCTCTCCGTGACCCTATCTCAGTTGGTATGCTAAAGATTGATGGTAAAGAAATCATGGAAACACTAGCAACCCCACCAGGACCGAAAGTTGGGCTCATCCTCAACGCCCTTATGGAAGAGGTCCTCGATGACCCATCAAAGAACACCAAAGAGTTCCTCGTGAAACGAACCATTGAGTTATCCAAAGAAGATGAAGCAACATTAAAGAAACAAGCAGTTATCGGTAAAGAAAAGAAAGACCAGGCAGAAGAGGCTGAATTAAAGAAGATACGTAGCAAACACAAGGTTAAATAGCCCCAATAACAATAAACCACCGTTTCATGTAGAACGGTGGTTTTAGTTTCATATGAAACAGAACAGGGAGGTTAATAACTAAAATATGGCTTATAATATAGGAGTGTGCCACGTGAAACACCTAAAATGGGTAAAATTAAACCGCTCGTAAGCGATTTTTAATGCGCTATATAGAGCGGTTTCTTACCTCGTCGAGATTCCCAATAAATAACCGCTTTAGTTGAAAGGGTGTACGCATAATCCGCAAGGGAGAGTCGAATAAAAATATATTGCCTCTATTGAGCGGTGCTATACATCCTCTCACTAAAGGATTCTTTAATTTTGAATCTTTAATGATGAGGCGAAAAAGAACTAACTAACTTGAGTAGACAGTCGACTCTACTAGAGAGGACTGAACTTTTTTTACCAACAAGCCTTTGAGCTTTTTAATTGTTGAAAGAACTTATTTCATTCTTGCCAAGTCCGGACGTTCGATACGAACCAGCACAAGCTTCGAGTACAAGAATATCAAATCTAAAAGACATGTAAAGGACAATCAATGTGGATAACTTGTCCTTTATAAAAGACATCGTAAAATGGCCTTATTGGGCCATTTCAATAGATATTGGGCAATGATCTGATCCTAAAATAGAGCTGTGAATTTTTGCTTTTATAATTTTTTTCATCGCTTCATCACTTGCAAAAAAATAATCAATTCTCCAACCAACATTTCTTTCACGTGCAAATGTCTTCATGTCCCACCAGGTGTATCCAATCTCATTAGGATGTAAATGTCTCCAGGTATCGACGTAACCATGTGCGACAACCTTATCAATCCAGGCACGCTCGCTCGGTAAAAATCCGGTATTCTTTTCATTCTCTTTTGGTCGAGCAAGGTCAATAGGGGAATGGGCGGTATTTACATCTCCACAAAAAATGACGTTTTTGTGTGTTTTCCTAATGTTTTCGACGTATTTCAGGAATGCGTCATAATAGCGCATCTTGAAATCAAGCCTTTCTGGCCCTCCGCCGCCATTGGGGAAATAGGTGTTAATAACAACCAAATCCTTGAAAAATAACGTTATTTGACGACCTTCCTGATCAAGTTCAGGAACACCAAAACCATATTCAACCGTTTCAGGTGAAACCTTGGTATATATAGCCACTCCACTATAACCCTTACGACCCTTTGAATGATCAAAATAGGCCGTGTAACCGACGGGGGACACAATATCGGCATCAAGTTGCTCGGGGTGTGCTTTGGTTTCTTGAAGACAGAAGATGTCTGGATTTTCATTCATTAACCAATCAAAACCACCTTTTTTTACTGTCGCACGCAAACCATTCACATTCCAAGAGATGAGTTTCATATGAAACATGATAGCAAAGTAGTGGGTAAAACATAAGCCGAACACCAATACGGTGTTCGGCTTATGTTTCTAGCTCTATTTTATGAGTTACTCATGAAACTAAACAGGTAAAGGTTCCTCAACATGAATACGTGATTCTATATCTGCAAGAAACGCGTCAGTGGTGTCAGGAGAAGAGAGGGCTTCAAGTAACGCACCTTTATTAGTAGAAAAGAGCCCATTGAACACTTCGCGCAACTTTTTCGAGTGAGTATCAGCCCATTCTATCTCAACCTCAAATTTAGGACGATCAATGTTTTCAGCCCTACTTAGGTAGCGTTTCACAAGTAACGCCTGAATGCGATTTTTAGTTTTGAGATAATCCGGATCATCAATGAGTTCATCTGCTGGATTATTTACTTCAGGAGGGAATGATTGCTCTAATGACATATATATATGGTACACCTGGAAGTGGAGGCTGCAAGTAGAGCGGTTTCACATAACCATGTGCTAAACTAACCACCGCACATGGAACATATCTTATTTTTCTCTGTTCTCGCTATTGCAGGTATCCTTTTTGCACAAGTTGAGGTTGAAATCGAGGGTAAGGATGGTTGGGCCTCTGCTTTACCTACAAAAAAACTAAATGCCTGGTTTTGGAAAATAATATTTAGTGGGCGAGTCGCCGATAAATACCATGCATCTATTCTTGCATTTGTGTTCATACTGACCCATCTTTCCTTTGCCTTCCAAACATGGACTTGGAGTATTGAACTTAAAATACTTTCATTCAACATACTGTTTTGGGTCCTCGAAGATTTCTCATGGTTTGTTTTAAACCCTTATTTTGGCATCAAAAAATTCTCAAAAGAGAATATTTGGTGGCACCGGAATAGGTGGTTCATATGTATGCCCGTGGAATATTGGGTTGGAATTCCACTCGCAATAACACTCTATATATTGAGCGCCTAATAAAGATTACTTTTTCTTATTGTGAAACTTTTTGTGAATGTCGCGCAAATGAGCATCGGTTACGTGAGTATACACCTGGGTTGTTGCAATATTAGCGTGGCCAAGCAAGGCCTGAACTGAACGTAAATCAGCACCATTTGAGAGGAGGTCGGTCGCAAAGGAGTGACGTAAAATATGGGGTGTCACTTTTTTTGATATACCAGCCTTGGTCGCATAGTAATGAATGATGCGCTCAATGGAACGGGAAGTGAGACGCATGGTATTTTCTTGTTTTTCGCCTTTTGTTTTACCCTTCGCGATTGGGCCAGCTACATGTACAAAGAGGGCATCATCTATATCCACACGTTTATCGAGGTACTTTCTGATGGCCGATTTTGCTTCTTCGGAAAGAAACACCACACGAACTTTGTCACCCTTACCACGCACTGAGAACTCATCTACTGATAAATCAATCTCACGAGGCAGGGAACAGAGCTCGGAAACACGAAGACCTGTTGAAAAGAGAGTTTCGATAATCGCCTTGTCGCGGAGAGATTTTAAATCATCACCATCAGTCGCCTTCATTATTTTTTGTAAGTCATCAGGAGAAATGAGGTCGAGGTGACGATCACCAACTTTCGCGAGCTCTATTTTTTCAGGAGCAAGGGAAGTGACCCCGCGTTTTGCGAGGTATTTAAGGAACGCACGTAGAGCGATGAGGTAGTAGTTCTGGGTTTTCTTTTTAATAGTGTCGCGGCCAGGTTTATCTTTGCGAACCAATTGACGATTGAGCCACAGACGGTACTCACGCATCATGTTATCAGTCACCGCCCTAGGATCATCTGATTTTATGAAATCAATAAAACGAGTAAGGTAGCGGTCGTAATTTTCAACTGTTTTCAAACTTCGACCTTTCTCAATTTCAATGTATTCAAGAAACTGACGCTTGAGTTCGACGAGGGAGTGCATGAATCCATTATACTGCTCTCAAAATATTGTGCGACCTGATTTTTATTCATAAAAATGGAAGTACCCACGTGGTGCGACATTGTTTGCTTATTCAACCTCCTTGGATGGATTAGCAAACAACCAGTCCTCTTGTAGGGCGACATGATTCTATTTATAGAATCAAAAATACCTCTGCGGTAAAGCTCGGTAACAAACAAGCAATAGCCCCATGTGAAGTATGCGACCGAACACTTTCACAAGACTTGCATTTTTCATTTATTCGTGCTATCTTCTCTGAACCATGCTTTCAAAGACAAAGAAGACAAAGACTATAAAGAACGCAGCAATCCACGATAAGGATACTGGTTCTTCAGAAGTACAGGTAGCTGTGCTCTCTACACGTATTGATGAACTCACCTCACATTTGAAGGTGCATAAATCAGACAAGCACTCACGTCGCGGACTCTTGCAGATGGTGGCTGACAGACAAACCCATCTTCGTTACCTCGAGAAAAAATTTCCAAAGCGCTACACCGCTATTGTAAAAAAGCTCGAGCTCAAGAAGAGCGTAAACTAACTTCCGATACAAACAACTCGCTCCACCATGGAGCGAGTTGTGCGTTTTTGATACAGGACTCTCTTTTCGTTTTTATACTTTCCAAAGCATGGATAGGGCAGGACACTTCGGAGACGAAGTATGTTTGCACTTTTTTATAACCTTAGTACGTATTAATACATATCTATGATAATTAAACACAAAGAACAACGCGTTGGTGTTTTCATCGACGCACAAAATCTCTACCACAGCGCCCGCTTCCTCCACCATGGCAGAGTTAATTTCGAGGGAGTACTGCGCGAAGTATTGGCTGGACGAAAATTGGTCCGTGCAATCGCCTATGTCATCACCACAGACAGTGGAGAAGAAAAAGGGTTTTTTGATGCCCTCACCAAGATGGGTATTGAAACGAAAACCAAAGACCTCCAAATTTTTTCAGGCGGTAACAAAAAAGCTGACTGGGATGTGGGATTAGCAATTGATGCAATAAAACTCGCACCTAAACTTGATGCCGTCATCATCGTATCTGGCGATGGGGACTTCATTCCCGTTATTGAATTCCTTAAGAACTCATGCCAGGTTGAAGTCGCTGCTTTTGGAAAATCTGCTTCTGGAAAGATGAAAGAAGTTGTCGATGATTTTACCGATCTTGATCTTAATCCAGAAAAATTTATTCTCGGCAGAACTGGGTTTATGGCACGAGGAACAAACGAAGGTGAACGACCTCAATACATGGAACACACTGAACAGGGAATAAACAGACCAATCGCAGCACCCGTTCCATTTGAAGAAAGAGAGGAAGAAACACCTGAAATTCAGACAGGAAATAAAGACAACAACACCCGTAATAATAAAACTATCCAGCAGAGGGTGGGTGATAAAAAAACAGGAAAAACAGATCAAAAACAGGAGGGTAGAAATCAGCAAAATGATGGTCCACGAGTAAGACGAGTCTTTAGGAAATTGAGATAGTAGAAACCCAGCAGGGTGAGGGTTAAGGACAGAGTAACTACCAGTTTTAAAAGGACAAAAATCACAGCCCGTGCTGTGATTTTTTAATAGAAAAAACAAGATAATAACTGTGGCACATGAAATATTATTTTATGTTTTTCATATATTGATAAACATGAACACAATATATCTCATCCTTATTTTTTATGTTCACCTCCTTCAGGTTTTACTTTTTGATTTCTTTTTCAAACACCTCACCCTCTTTTCAATCTATCCCTGCCTTTTTTAAAAAGTTATTTCGTTATTACGAATAAATAATGGTTATTCGCCACGTAAAACACCTTCTATTCCTTCGTTTTTCAACATATCTGTAACAGACACACTCCTTAGTTATTCATGTTTCTTTTGATACAATAGAACTTGTTTATAAACAATAACCGTGGTCTCCGGATAGGTAGATTTGAAAAACATTTTCAAGTCTGAAATCTGGAGACCACCCTATACACATGCAGAGTAAAACATTTTCAACCGAAGCCCACGGCAAAAAAATCGAGGCGATTTTTTCTGACCTTGCAGAGCAGGCTCACGGGTCAGTTATCATCCGCTATGGCGAGACTGCAGTGATGGCAACTGCTGTCATGTCGGACACAGAAAAGAATGGGGATTTTTTTCCACTCACCGTCGACTTTGAAGAACGTTTTTATGCGGGAGGAAAAATTGCTGGTTCACGATTTGTGAGGAGGGAGGGAAGACCATCAGACATTGCTATTCTTTCAGGGCGTATCGTCGACCGTACTATCCGACCACTTTTTGATAGCCGCATTCGAAACGAAGTACAAGTGGTGATGACCGTGCTCGCACTCGGTGAAGAAGACGCGAACGTCGCATCAGTCCTTGCCGCATCGCTCGCTCTCGGTACATCAAATATTCCCTGGAATGGACCAGTCTCTTCTACCCGTGTTGCCATCCAAAAAGGTAAAACTGAATTTGTTATAAACCCAACTCACACCGAAAAAGAAGATGAGCTTTCTTTTGACCTCCTCGCCTGCGGAAAAGATGGAATGATTAACATGATCGAGGTTGGTTCAAATGAAGTTTCTGAGACCACAATCGCCGAAGCACTCGCTAAAGCATCGGAAACCCTCGAAGCTCTCCAAACTTTTCAAAAAGAAATTGTCGCGCAGATTGGAAAACCAAAACGACAGGTGAATATCAAAGAACTTGGCGATGATGTAAAAGAACTTTTCAAAACAGAAATCGAACCAAAACTCGCCGAGTATGTGTTCACTAAAACAGCGGGTGGAGCACGTATGGGCGAGCTCACTTCAATATGGGAAAAAATTGTAACCGAAAAACTTCCTGATGCAAATATCGGACTTGCCCTCGCCTACATCGACGAAAAAATAAACGACATCATTCATAAAGAGGCGATCGAAAATGGGCGACGCGCAGACGGGCGAAGTGTTGATGAAATCCGACCACTCTTTGCACGCGTCGGAGGTATTTCAAAAATGCTCCATGGTACTGGAATATTTTATCGCGGCGGAACACACATCCTCTCGGTTGCAACACTTGGTGGACCACAAGACGCACAGCTCATCGACGGAATGGAGGGCGAGGAGGTTAGGCGTTACATGCATCACTACAACTTTCCACCATTCTCAACCGGTGAGACTGGACGCATTGGCGGAACAAATCGTCGCATGATTGGACACGGAGCCCTTGCAGAAAAAGCTCTCATCCCTGTACTCCCAAGCAAAGAAGAATTTCCTTACACTATTCGAGTTGTATCAGAGGCATTCGCTTCGAACGGTTCGACATCAATGGGTTCGGTTTGTGGATCAACACTCTCACTCATGGATGCTGGTGTGCCAATAAAAAAACCTGTCGCAGGAATTGCGTCGGGACTCATGATGGAAACTGTTGATGGAAAATTAAAATATAAAGTACTCACCGACATTCAAGGACCAGAAGATCATCACGGCGATATGGATTTCAAAGTTGCCGGCACCCGCGACGGAATCACCGCAATGCAAATGGATGTGAAAGTGGGAGGTGTGCCAATAGTGGTTTTAGTTGAGGCACTCGAGAAAGCAAAAGTTGCCCGTATGAAAATACTGGATGTCATGGCCGAAGCTATTCGCGCACCACGAGAAACTATCTCAGAGCATGCACCTCAGATTATTGCTATTAAAATTAAACCAGACCAAATTGGACTCGTTATCGGTGGTGGTGGAAAGACCGTGAATGAGATTAGAGAAAAAACAGGGGCAGAAATTGATATAGAAGACGACGGGACCGTCTTCATCACTGGGAAGAACGGATCGGCGGAAAAGGCCCGTGCTATTATTGAAGAAATGACCCGTGAATATAAAGCGGGAGATACTTTTACAGGTGAAGTTGTACGAATCGTTGATTTTGGTGCGTTTGTAAAAATAAGTTCACGCGCAGATGGACTCGTCCACGTATCAGAAATCGCACCTTGGCGAGTTGAGAAGGTAACTGATTACCTCGCAATAGGAGATAAAATCCCTGTTATTGTTAAAGAAGTTGATAATCTGGGACGAATTAGCCTCTCTATTAAACGAGTTGCCCCTGAACAGTTTAAGGATAAAAGGAAAGGTGCTCCTGTAGACACCATTAAACCAGAGGTAAAGTAGAGGGAGCGGAAAAACCCGTTATCGCGTATAATAAGAAACACTTGAAGTTATGGATTCTCAAAAACCTCAAAAACCCACAGAACAGGCAGACGTCGCTGGACTTGAAAGCGAGGGTGTTGAGATTGTCTCTGACATAGGAGAGGTTGAGGCACCAAAAGTAACACTTGAAAAAACACAAGAAGATTTACGTGAAACTCTTGCTGAGATAGAGCAGGGAGATAGTGATATTTTTACAAAAGCAGAAAACACAACTAGCACAGCCCGACCAAACGACTCAAAAGCACCGAAGCTATATTCAACGGCGTCGCCTTATATAGCACCGAAAGAAGCTCCACAAAAAGCACCGGCCCCTTTCGTACCAGCCCCACACGAAGGATCGCTTTCAAGTGCAGGTAGTAAGGTCCTTGGAACAGGTCCAAAAGAAAATTTTAAGAAACCTGTTATTGGAGTAGATGGACGCATTAATCTTCAGAGCGCAATCGAAGACATGATTGGTTCTGATGCGAAAAAGCCAGAACCAGTAAAACCCCCAGAACCAAAACCAGAGAAAAAATCTGTTGGTGAACTACAAACAGAGAGCGATCCGTCAATTAGGGCAATACACACATATCAGTCAGATACGGAAGAAATAGTGCGTGCACAAAGCATCTCTGTGGCAAAGATGGCGCTTGCTGAAGCCCGTAAAAACGAATCTGAAGGAACCCCTATTGAATACATAGATGAGGAGAGGAGGATACATCGAAAGAGAATACTCCTAGGCTCATTTTCTTTCATCCTCTTTGTGGGAGGTGTCGGTGCTATTGCATACGTCTATACACAATACATAAACCCTGTAGCACCTTTAGCTGTCGTAAACGGTGTGACAAGTCGCCCACTCATTGAATCAGACAAGACTCAGAATGTTGATATAACAAATTCTTACAATACCCTGAAGTCATTTGCAGACGCAGTAACCGCTCTACCGAGCGATAAGGGTATCATTGCAAATATTAATCTTATAAAGAAAGTTGATAGTGGTGAACGACTTGCAACGGTTGAAGAAATCTTTGGTGGAAACAACACAGAGATGCCTTTCCGTGTCCTCAAGAATGTTGACGAACATGCCATGTTCGGTAGCCTTGTCCTTAAAAATTCGACGCCGTTCATACTCTTTAAAGTCTCGTCATTCTCGAATGCATGGGCTGGCATGCTTGAGTGGGAGAAAAAGATGGAGAAAGATCTTCGTCCAATGATTGAGGTCACAAGGTCCGGAGAAACGTCTGAGGGCTCGTTTGTTGATGAAGTTATTGCCAACAAAGATACCCGTATTATTAAAGACGGGGAGGGTGATATACTCCTCTACTCTTTCATAAACTCAGACACACTCGTTATTACCACGTCACGGACGGTACTCAAGGAATTGGTTCGTAGGGTAACATCGGCAACAATCGTTCAATAAGAAAAAACAAAAAAACCTTGTATTGCAAGGGTTTTTTGTTTACAAAAATTAATCCACGAGCGTGGTTTGCCAACCATAAGACCCACCTGTATCATTAGGTCGTTTAAAACAAATAAAACAACCACCGACATGATAGACACAGCAAAATATGAAAAGATTCTCAAAGCAGAACTCGAAACACTCGAGACTGAGCTCAAGTCAGTGGGCCATGTAAATCTTGATAATCCAGGCGACTGGGAACCAGATGCAAAAGAAGTAGACGTAAACGCATCTGATGAAGCTGACATTGCTGACAACATTAACGCATACGAATCAAACACAGCCCTCTTAAAACAATTTGAGGTTCAATACAACGACGTAAAACGTGCACTCGAACGTATCAAGAAAGGCACATATGGATTCTGTGAAGTATGTAAAAAACCAATCGAGGCTAAAAAATTAAACGCGAACCCAGCGACCCACACCTGTCTCGAACATAAGGATTCAAAATAATCATGGGATTTTCAAAAGTCCGCAGCGCTCAAATATCGATGCTCGATGCCTATATAATCGACGTCGAAACCGATACCGCGCGCGGGCTTTTTGCTTTCTCTATTGTTGGATTACCTGACAAAGCAGTAGAAGAATCAAGGGACAGGGTCTCGGCAGCGATTAAAAATTCTGGTTTTGAATCACCAAAATCATCAAATAAAAAAATTGTTGTTTCGCTTGCCCCTGCACAGGTAAAGAAAGAAGGCTCTGCATTTGATGTTGCAATAGCTTTAGGATATCTTCTCGCGGAAGAAATTATTGATTTTGATCCGAAGGATAAACTTTTTCTCGGAGAATTATCACTCGATGGTGCGGTGAGACCAATCCGCGGGACGTTGCCACTCGTGGCAAAAGCAAAAGAACTTGGTTTTAAAGAGATATTCATCCCAAAAGAAAA
>Ga0302292_1001375_pt1 | contig 15682 bp, 10 predicted proteins | sample III_Fen_N2_1_FD_194553 | JGI IMG/M metagenome (GOLD analysis project Ga0302292, IMG submission 194553) | Peat permafrost microbial communities from Stordalen Mire near Abisko, Sweden - III_Fen_N2_1 | ecosystem: Environmental > Terrestrial > Soil > Wetlands > Permafrost | place: Sweden: Abisko...
TTGAGGAATGTTAAATACTATCTTAGAATTGATATAACCTAGAATATTAACACCATCATTGTTTATTGAACCAATATTAGAAGTTTCACTCATCGGAACAGTAACTTCGGTTCTACCAGTACCAATTGATTTTGGTAATGAGACTGGAGCGGAAGAACCGCCGCCAGAAGACACAATAACTGGGGCTGCTGGACAAGCAGTGGTAACAAAAGTCTTGTCAGCACCATAAATAAAACCTCTTCCTGCAGGAGCGTCCGTCACAGGACTCCTCAAATCAGCATAGGCACGATAATGATAAGTGGTGCCGCAGGTTAGCGGGGTTAAAATAGACTGAAATGATTCAGCCCCAAAAGTACCAGTTTCAGTAGTAGTAGCCGTGTAATTGGAAGTTAAACCATATTCAAAACCACGAACTGAGAAACTGTAGCCACCAACATCATTTACCGTTCCGTTTAAAGTAGCCCCTGTCTCAGAGATATTCGTAGCATCATCAGAGGTAATTTGACAAGCAGCGGTAACAAAAGTCTTGTCATCGCCATAAATAACATTTAATTCATCAGCGGGCTGCATAGAGCCTGCAACTTGCATACTTGTGATATTAGCATAGGCACGATAATGATAAGTGGTGCCGCAGGTTAGCGGGGCTAAAATAGACTGAAATGATTCAGCCCCAAAAGTACCAGTTTCAGTAGTAGTAGCCGTGTAATCGGAAGTTAAACCATATTCAAAACCACGGGTTGAGACACTGTAGTCAATAATATTATTTACCGTTCCGTTTAAAGTAGCCTCTGTGTAAGAGATATTTGTAGCATCATCAGAGGTAACAGAAGGACATTGACCAGTAGTAAATAACTGATCATCACCATAGCTAGTGTCGACTGAATTAACGGCGTAAGCTCGGTAATGATAAATAGCATTACAAGTTAATGAGGTTAGGCTGGCGTTAAACGAATCAGCACCAAAAATACCAGTCTCAGTAGTGGTGGCCGTGTAATTGGAAGTTAAGCCATATTCAAAACCACGAGCAGTAATGTCAGCGCCACCATTATCAATCACTTCTCCATTCAAAGTAACTGTTGTTTGACCGGCAGAATCAGCTTCACCCGTAAAAACAACTGGTGCATTAATTGCCTCTGAAGAATAGGTGTAGATATAGGTATCATTTCCTGAAACGGCTAGTTTGTCACCATCAGATGACAAAACAATTGAAGCCCAAGATAATAAATTAGCCCCAACTTGTTGTGTCCAGGTTACCCCGCCATCATAAGAAGCATATATATAGCCAGAATCATCTATTGCTGATAATACAGTACCGTCAGCTGAAGAAGAAATACCTCTCCAAACTCTTATTCCAGAGCTAACTTGAGCTGTCCAATTCACCCCACTATCAATTGATGTATATATATAACCACCATTACTAGCAGCAAATAATTTTGTACCATCAGCTGATGATGTAATATTACCCCAATTAGATGAAGTCTGTGAAGAATTTTCTTGCTCCGTCCAAGTCGCTCCACTGTCAATTGATGTGTGAACCATGTAATCATCAATTACTGCTAATTTAACACCATCAGCTGAAGAAGTAACTGTGTGAAAATAACCATTATACGGGTTAACGTATTTTAATAACCACGTTGTACCACTGTTTATTGAAGTGTAGACATCGTGATCATCCATCGCGACCATTTTTGTGCCATCTGAAGACATATCTAAAGAAATCCAATTCATCGTACCAAAACTAGTAGCTTGCTGCGTCCAAGTTACACCACTATTAGTTGACACATAAATATAATCATAATTTGAAGTGACGGCTGCTAACTTTGTGCCGTCAGCCGAAGACACAATTTCTCTCCAGTTTCTTATTCCAGAGTTAGTTTGAACCGTCCAAGTGGCGCCGCTATTAATTGAAGTATAAATATAATCATTATCACCAGCTGCTGCTAATTTTGTGCCGTCAGCTGATGAAGAAATTGATTTCCAGATGTGTTGTCCGGAACTAGTTTGTTGAAGTGGCTTGATTATAAAAGTTTTATCAGAGCCATAAGTAGTACCAGCTGAATTAGTAGCGTAAACACGGTAATGATAAACAACATTATTTTTAAGTGGTTTTGTGGTGGTCGCTAGAAAAAAACCTAGATCAGAGGTTCCAGTCAAGAAAATACTTGAACCATAATTTGTATCTAAACCATATTGAATACCTCTAACAGAGCTTATCGTATTAACATAACCTTTAAAAGTTATTGAGTTATTAGAATTAAAAGAAATATTATCCGAATCTGTTTCTGGGGCAGTAACACCAGTATAAGTATAAATATAACCATCACCATCAATTGCAAATATTTTCGAACCATCAGTTGTTGCTGTTATGCCATTCCAACCGATTCCAGTAATCGCTGTTTGCGCTACCCAATTTGTTCCGCCGTCAGTTGAAATATACAAATCACCGTTAGAATGTGCCAATACTAACTTTGTGCCGTCAGCCGACAAACTAACAAATGTTGTAGGACCATTTGATATTAAATTATTAATATTTGTTGGTTTAGTCCAGGTTACACCACTATTAGTTGATAAATAAAAATAGGATCCACCAACAGCTGCTATTTTTGAGCCGTCAGCTGACATAGCAAAAGAACTCCAACCTTCTGGTGTGGGTGTAGTTTGTTTTGTCCAACTAGCTCCACCATTGGAAGAGGTATAAATATCTCCTTTATAAGTGCTGGGGTTATAATCAGAAGCCACTAATTTTGTACCATCTGATGTCATAGAAATTGCAGACCAATATCTCTTTGACAAAGTTGATTCCTGTGTCCAAGTGACACCACTATTAGTTGAAAAATAAATATAATCACCAGTATAATCATTGCCATCCCATATACCGTTACCACCAGCAACAACCAATTTTGAACCATCAGCTGAAGAGGCAATGGAATTAAAGCCATGTAACCCAATCCCAGTCTGTCTAGTCCAAGTGGCACCACTATCAATTGATGTGTAAATATAATCATATTGCGAAAGTACTGCTAACTTTGTACCATCAGCTGACGAAGCAACGCCAGACCAAGACTTTTTTCCGAGACTAGTTTTTTGCGTCCAAGTGACGCCACCATCAGCCGAGGTGTAGATATAACCATTCATAACATAAGATACTAATTTCATACCATCTGATGAGGCAGCTATACCATTCCAATTATCACTTCCTGAGCCAAGTTGTTTTGCCCAAACATTAGCAGCCGAAGCGCTATTCGGTAAAACTAATAAAGTTGAAACGATTAATATAAATGCCAAAGCAAATATATTGATGAAGAAAGATTTTTTCATAAATTATATAATATTAAAATAAATACACTTTTATTATACTATTTTTTTATCAAAATTGAAAGTTTCTTGATTAAAAAATTATTTCCAAATACCAACACCAATTGTTCTAATAATTTTATTTGTAATACCTAGAGATAATTGACGCATAATTTGGTAAGCCACTTCCCCATTAGCTAAATAGTATCTTTTATTATCGGCCGGATTTACATACCAAGCCTCGCCGCGTCCTTCAGTTTGAATAACAATTTTGCCTTTTAGTTTATTTACTAAAGAAACTGAATAAGCTGTCTTAGTTGGAACGGTATAATTATTTGGCAAAACTGATTTAGCCGCTACGGGAATTTTAGCTAAATCAACATTTTTAATACCTAAACCAAATTTACGAAGAGCCTGATAAGCACTATTACCATCAGCTAAGTAATATCTCTTAAGAGAAACTGGATCTAAATACCAAGCCTGACCTTTAGTCTCAACTTGTAATAATATGCGACCAATCAATTTTTTAATTAGTTTGGTGTCTATCTTGGTTGTTAATTCTAATTCTTCTTCAATAATCTCATTAATTGAACTAGTTTTATCTATGTTAGTAGTTACTGAAGTGCTTGCTTTTCCGTCGGTAACTATAATTGGAGTGGAGGTTGCTACAACACAAGTCTGGCTGAGTTCCAATTGTTGTGGCGTAGTCAAAGTGCAATTAGTTGGAGTACTAGTTAAAACCGATCTAAATTGTTGTGTACCGACACAAGTTTGCCAAGGAGTATAAGTAATACCTGAACAATAAGTTATGGCCGCTCCTCCTCCTCCACCACCGCCACCGCCGCCACCACCACCTCCTCCACCACCACCACTATTAATAACGGTGTCAGTAGTTTGAGTATAGGTAGCAAATTCAGTAAAATGTTTAGTCCAAATAACTAAATCAGCGCCCACGCTAATGGCACATTCAGAACCAGCACCTAATAAATTACCGGTTATTTGATTGTCACTAGCACAAGTATTAGTTATCTCCGTAAAAGTTTCACCACTGTCTAAATAACCAACCCGCTTACCCGCTTGTCCAGGTATTAAAATTCTAACGCCCTTATCAAAGAATAATTTATAATCAGCCGAACCTAATCTAATAGCTAAACTTAAAGTTTTTGTTTGACCAGAAGTGACTGGTAAAGTTACAGAACTTGAAACTGGGGTCAGCATAATTCCGTTCCAAGTAGTACTAGCCATAATTGTTGTTGAGTCTGGTATACTAACAACAATATTAAACGCATTGGCTGAGCTTATACTAATAGCTGGCAAAATTCCGACACCAACCTTATTAATAAAAGAACTAATATTAATGGTTGGGTTACTAGTATCACTATTAATATTAATTAGCGCTGCTTGAATTGGGTTGGTAATTACTGCCTGAGGCGTTAGATTATTAATAGAAACTATTCCTACTTCATTTGGCTTAGTTTGTGTACTGCTTAAACTAGAATCAATAAGCAGATCCACTTGAGAATTACCGACCAAATCTGACACATTAGCCATAACATCATTATCAAAGGTGGTGGTAGCAGTAGCGGTAATCTTTAAAACATTATCTAGCCAAGAATAAGATAAATTATTATCAGCTCCATTGGTTAAAGCTTTCTCTACCGTTAATTCCGAACTAGTGGCCAGTGGTTCACTAAAAATTAAATTAGTATCACCAACTGGTAACTTCACGTCACTCGAGTCATCTCCAAGTTTAGTCACGGTTGGTGCCGCTTTATCAATTGAGACATTATTTAAAGTAGTTTCTAAAGAGTATTTATTTAAAGCATCTTTCAAACTTCCCTTAACATAAGACAAACTTGGCGTGGCATTTGAATCAAAATTACTGCCTTCATTAAAAGCAATATAGACGACATTAGTGTTAGTAGTTGTGGCTAAGAAATTTAAACCAGTGTAACCAGTTATAGTAAAATCACTAGCGTCAACTGTCGAATCATCAATGTTTTTATTAAAAGTAATTTTTACAGCGTCAATTTTTCCGTTATTATTTAGGTCTTGAGTTTCTACTGAATAAATTACTGGAGACCTAGTATCTTTAGTGGCAGTGGAAGTAGCCATCAAGGAAATGTTTCCGATATTATTAGTAGCAGTTACTGTCACATTAATTAAACCATCCAACAAATTACTAGCATCCGCAACTAAATCATAATTAGTTCCATTATTAGTTAATTGTTCGGTGGTAGTAGTTGAGTTGATATTATCGCTAAGTGTAACCGTTACTAAAGAATTGGCTTCGGCAGTACCAATAATATGGACATCAGAAACCTTAAGACTATTAATGTTGCCATCTATTGCCACTGAATTAATTACTGGCGTTGGTGGAACAGTATTGTTAACTGTTAAGGTAGCTAGTGAAGCCGGCGAAATGTTAGCATCAGCATCTTCCACAAAAATTTTATAATCACCAGCCAAGCTTGGTGTTATAATAGAAGTTGAAGTGCCAGTTGTTTTGGTTATGCTATCACTTTCAATAAAATCATTAGTGTCAGCTGGTGCCAACCAAATTTTATTATTACTTTTTCCTGAAGATACTATAGACACCTGGCTGCCACCCTTTTTAATAATCGAATTCGGTAAAACAACATCAGCATAAGTAGCTAAAGTTAAAGCCTTAAAGGCGTTTATTCTTTTACCGCTAACTGTTAAATTGTTTAAAGAAGATAAAGAGTCGCCAGTTTTTAAAATTATATTTTTTGTCTCCGCATAAGTTAAATCCGGACGAGCTGATAACAATAAAGCCGCTAAGCCAGAAACATGAGGCGAGGCCATGGAAGTGCCAGCATAATATCCATAAGACGGAATCGAACCATCACTCAACTTTTTAATGTTGAAAGAATTAACCCAACAACCATTAACTGTTCCATCGCCGGTATCATTATTAGAATTAGTAACCCATCTTAATCTAAATTTAAAGTTACTAACCAAATACTGATTAGGAATAAATAAACCATTAAAAGTATAAACAGCTCCTGAAGTTGAATTAGTATCAGTGCCACTTAAAGCGGCTAAATATTTTTCATCCCATCTAACGATTTCATTAAAAGTAGTGCCACCATCACTACTATATTCCAGTGACATGTGGTCGGGAAAATTATTAGCATATTCAGTATTACATCCCGAACGGAAACTGACATAAGCCGAAGCGCTAGAACTTAAATCATAGGCCGGTGAAGTAACATTGGTATCAGAACTGGTAGCGTAAGGACTAGACAAGTCGCCAGTTAGAACTTTTCCATAAGTAGCATCATTTACTGTTCCCCAATTATTATTTGATCCACCTCTTACAAAGCCAGTTGGTATGTTTGGTGTATTAGTATTAAGTAAAAAATCACCAAATAAATTCGACTCACCAGTAAGCGTACTATAAATATAATTACCTGGTGCTCCCACATCAACTGATGTTTTACCATAATTAGAAAAATCAGCTAAATTATCTTTGTTATCCGTAGCTGCCACCGCAATAATATTATCTAAATTATAACTTGCTGGATAATATGGTGTTACGTCATTATTACTAGAATCATTAGAAGCCGCTGCTACATAAAGACCGCCGTGTTGTTTAAAATTATTAATAGCATCGTATTCAGCTGACGAATAATAAGGGCCAGCAAAACTGGTACCAATTATTTTAACACCATTTTGTATGGCAAAATTTATTGCTCTAATTTCTTGTTGGACGGAAAAATTAAAACGAATGGCCATTATTTTAGCTTTCGGTGCTACACCAATAATGCCAACATTATTATTCTTGGCAGCGGCTAAGGTTCCCGCGACGTGGGTACCATGATTGTATTGAGCAAAATCACTTGATGGCAAAGGAGTCTTGTCGTCATCAACAAAATCATAACCATGATTACAATTACCTAAATAATTACCATTTTCATCTTTACAATTAGTACCATCCCACATATTACTGATTAAATCAGGATGATTATAAGCGACACCACTATCAATTAGAGCTACTACTGTGCTACTTCCCTCGCTAATATTCCAAGCCTCGGGAGCATCAATATCCGCCCCCACCGTACCAATTGAACTGCCAATATTTTGGCCGGTATTATCTAATCCCCAGAGAACGCCTTTATAAGGATCATTGGTATTGATGGCTTTGGGGTAACGAAGATAATTTGGTTCGGCATATTCAATGTTAGAATCTCTCTTTAATTCTAATATTTTATTTTCAACCGTGTCACCATCTTTAATTTTTAAAACCGAGACATTAAGTTCTTTGAAATTTTCTTTAGTTTCTAAAGAGGTGTTAGTGTTAAGACTAGTTGCCTTAAGTCTGCCGGAATTAGTATTCAAATTGACCTTAGTATTTTTATATTTAACAATTATCTCTCCATCTATATAGTCTTTATTATTAGCCGCCAGAATTGAGCTGCCAATAAAAAAAGAAGTAAAAACAGCTAAAATTAATAATATTTTTCTCTTGTTCCTCATAATTTTACTAACTTTAATACAAAGAATACAATATATAACAAAAAATCTGTCTCTCTTAAAATTAACAGTTTTTCATATTTATTTTTACATATTAATTATAGCTTATTTTCATAATATATAAAAATAAAAATTAGACAACAAAAAAACACTAGCTTCACTAGTGTTTTTTGTGTTGGCACGGGATGCAGGTGCCGCCCCTGCGCCGTCGGTTTTGGAGACCGATATACTACTGTTATACTAATCCCGCAATCTTACTTAGCTAAGTATAAATTAAAAAAACCGCTCAGTCAATAACAAAAACGCCCATTTCTGGGCGTTTTTATCTAACAAATATTATTCAGCTTTTTCAGTCATTTCTTGACCGCAACACATTAGTGTTCCACCACCTTTTTTAGTAAGTTCTACTTCATTGCCACAAATAGCACAAACATAAGTTTTTCCTTCAGTCATACAATTATATATTTAATAAATTAATAATTCTCGGCTAATAGTTCGAAAAAAGCTTGAGGATGAGCGCAAGTTGGACAAACTTTTGGCGCTTCCTCGCCTTCGTAAATTTCTCCACAATTAAGACATTTCCAACGTTTAGGACCAATCTTCTTAAAGACTTCGCCTGTTTCTAAATTAACAGATAATTTTCGATATCTCGCTTCATGATGTTTTTCCACTTCCCCAACTCTATCGAATAAAACGGCGATATCTTCGTGACCTTCTTCGCGAGCTTCAGCCGCCATACGAGGATACATTTTAGAATTTTCAAATAACTCACCTTCAATTGCTGCTTTTAAATTAGCTGAAACATCGCCAATTAGACCTAGTTGTTTAGCCCAAAGTTTAGCGTGCTCTCTTTCGTTTAAAGATGTTTCAATAAATAAATTAGCAATTTGTTCATAACCAGCTTTACGAGCAACTGAGGCAAAATAATCATATTTATTTCGTGCCATTGATTCGCCAGCAAAAGCATCTTCTAGATTTTTTTTAGTTTTTTCTCCTAACATAAATTTATTTGTTAATTTGATTTTTAATTGTCTATTACAAAATCATCCCGTAAAAATTACGGGATGATTAGTCGCTTATTTGGTTTCTTTGTGTAAAGTATGTGTACCGCAAGTAGGACAATGCTTTTTCATTTCCAATCTAGCTTTAAGAGTTTTTTTATTTTTTCTGGAAAAATAGTTAACTTTCTTGCACTCGGTGCATTCCAGTTTGATCATGTTGTCATTGGACATAGAAATTTTTGAAAAACGACGCCAATCAAGGTAACGGGAAAGGCGCGTTACTTAGCTTTTAATTATCTTGACTCCTCTTAGAATATCTAATATTTAACAAAGAGTCAAGTTTAAGACTTTTTTGGCTATTTTTGGCAATGGGGACAATAATGAGTGCCTCGGCCCGCAATTTTTGTTTTAATAATAGCTGAAGAGCATTTTAAGCATTTTTCCTTGCCCCGGCCATAAACCTGCAACAAACTGGAAAAATTACCTCGTTTTCCCTTACTATCAACATAATTACTAAAAGTAGTGCCTCGATGTTTAATAGATAGGGTCAAAATCTTGGGTATAACTTGGAATATTTTAGTCACTTCTCCTTTGGTTAACTCCGAAGCCATTCTCATTGGTCTAACCCCAGCAGCGAATAAAACTTCATCGACATAGATATTACCTAGTCCGGCGACAATCTTTTGATCTAGTAAAACTGATTTAATATTCCGGCGACGTTTTTTTAAAGTGGCAATAAAATCACTTAGTATAAAATTATTATCCAGCGGTTCTGGTCCGTAATTTTTAAAAATAAAGGCGTCGAGTTCGGCTTGATTTACTAATTTCATGTAGCCAAATTTACGTAAATCGTTAAAAAACAGATTACTCTTATCGGAAAAGCTAATAATTACTCTTGTATATTTATTTGGTAGTTCCCCGCCGACCGCTTTTTCAAAAGAGTGTGACGATAAACTATGTCCACCAGAAACAGTTGATGAGTCTGACAAGTAAATTAATTGACCAGTCATCTTTAAGTGAACCAATAAGTAAGTATCCGGTTTTTTTAATTTAAAAATTAGCAACTTACCGCGACGCAAGATATCTATAAAAAAAGAACCTGAAAGACTTTTAATAAAATCATCAGGACTAATGCCAACTGTTTTAGGGTTTAAAACGGTGACACTTTTTATTTTTTTGCCGAGCAGATGCGCCGCTAAGTCACGGCGAATGGTTTCAACTTCTGGTAATTCTGGCATAGCTTTATAAAACTAAAATCAGGACAATAATAATAGTCATAAGAACTAGTTCAACCGCAAAAATCTTGGCAAAACTATAGCCCATGTTGTCTGAATCAATTATTTTCATATTCTTATTTTAACAATAAACACCTTAAAAAACAAGAAAGCCATCAGGGTGCTGATGGCTTAGTTTTTTAGTTTAAAAATTTTATCACTTCTTGATGAAGAACGCTGTTTAGAATTTTTTTGGCCTCTGATAACTGGCACTCATCAAATAAATGAACTAGTGTTTTGTCCTTTAAACGATAATCAACTAAAGAATGAATGTTAGGAAAATCACTAATTTTATTTTTTAAAAATAATTCTACAAAATTAATTAGTTCTTCCGAGTCTAAGCCTTCTAAAAAAGAAGAGAGACCGGAACGAATTAATCTTGCATTGCAAGAACCAACCAAATGTATTAAACACTCATCGTTGGATAAAACTAATTGCCAAATAAATTCAATTCCATTTTGATGGAGGCTCGAAACTATTTGTCCGCAAATATCAATTTGATCAATATTGCAATAGAATTTATTATTTTCCATGTTTTAGACTTTTTTGTTGTTAACGAATTAATAACAATATAACACCTTATCGCCAATTGAACAAATAAAAAACCCAACAGGAGTTGGATTTTTTTATTATGTGGGCCGAGCAGGATTCGAACCTGCGAAGGCGCAAGGCCAACAGATTTACAGTCTGTCCCGGTTGACCGCTTCGGTATCGACCCATTTAACTTACTCTACTATAAATAAATTACGACCCATTGTCAACCAAACAAAAACCCCGCAGAATTACGGGGTTTTAAATCTAAATTTGGAAATATTTTAAAGAGTTCCTTGAATGCCCTGAATAACAAATTTGACCAAGATATAAGAAGTAAATACAACGGCCATACCAATTACCGCCCAAACTAAAATATCTCTACCCTTCTTAACTGCACTAGGATTACCAGCGGAAGTCATCCAAGTTAAACCACCATAAACAAATAATAATAAAGAAATGGTTCCAACTAGGCCTAGGATGTAAGAAATAATACGAGCGGCGAAGGTGTTAATATTAGTTGTTCCTAGAGGATTAGGGAGAGTGGCGCCGCCACTACTAGTTATGTTGCCAGTAGAAGCACCTTTTGGTTTGCAACATTTAATACTAGAATCACCAGGGCAATGACCAGACAAACATCCGGTCCCCTGAGTGGCGTCCATACAACTAAGACCTTCTGTTCCACTAGCAGTGCCACAGTCATCAGCGGCTAAGGTGGCTTGAGCACTAATTAAAAATACTGACAGAAAAAGAAAGCTAACTAAAATAATTTTTTTCATAACAAAAAATTTATATAGATTATATACTGTAAGTATATAGTATTTTACAAAAAAAAGCGAACCAATTACTGATTCGCTTTAAATTTTAATAATACACTTCTATGTTTGCAGGAGCACCAGCCACACAATCAAAGACTAATGGTCCGATTCCTGTAATAGGGACAGTATATTCACCTGGCTCTAAAAAATTATTATTAAGCCTAACTGTATTTTGTCTAACAATGACTTTAACACAATCATCTGGATTAAACTTTTTAGCCGTAACAACAAAACTTTTTTCCTTGTAGAGAAAGAGTTTTTCCTCTGAAGATTGGACTAACTCTTTTTTATTATTATCACCAAGTAAATTACTAAAATCTGGCTTCCCATAATCATTATAACCATTAACTAGGATAATAAAAGAAAATAAAATCGTGAAGTTCTTTACTGGTCCAGCCTTTAGAGTTGGCTGTTTAGCCGTGGCGTAATCATAAGCATTGATAAACAGATACGAAATGAAAATAGTTGACAGTGTTTTACATATATAATGTTGATCACTAAATAAAAACATAGTCAATATATAAGCAATCACAAATGACACTAATGCCAAACCGGCGCCAATAAGGAAATGACCTACCCCCTCTTTAACACTAACTAAAGGTTTATTTTCAACCTTCTTCTCTTCTAGTTTGTTCTCAGTTTTATTACCGCCAAGAACAGAAACATTATCATTCATTGTTTTTTTCTCCTTTCTTACTTAACTTTTCAAATTCACTTTTAATAACTTCTAATACTTCTTTATTTTTTAATAATAAAGATAGATTTTCTGGAGTACTGCCTCCCAATAATCCTGATAATTTTTCCTCAAAGGCTTTTGGAATCTGATAAAATATAGTACTCGCAGTTCCTTTCGCCATTTCCACTAATGATCGCAAATATTCCAAATCTGGATGATCTTTGATTTCATTAATCATTAATTTTCGTGCCTCGGCCTCGGCTTCACCTGTTTTCTTAATAATATTAGCTTTGGCCTCACCCTCTTTAACAATTCTCTTAGCATTAGCTTCGGCATCTTTAATAATTTTTTCAGCCGAAACTGTAGCCTCAGCTTCTCCGCTCTTAATGATTGCATCAGCACTAGCACTAGCGTCAATTCTCGTTTTTTCAGCTCTCATGCGAGCAGCCTCTCCAGCATTAAATTCTTTTTTCATTTCCTCATCAGAAAAATTGATATCACGAATATCAATACTGGTTCGATTTAAATCAAGCCCAAATTGTACAAATGGTGATTTCTCAATATCGCCATCAATACTACTTTTAGTTAAGTCTTTCTTAAAACTGTAGACATTAGGTTTGGAATCATCCGCTTCGTTATCTATTTGCAAAGCATAATACTCATAACCAGGAACGATCATGGACATAATATACTTTGCAACGGGAGTGCGCTCACCATTAAATAATGGCCAAGGCATTGTTGAGGCTGCTGCTCTGACAATAGAAATAATAAAACTGCCAAGAGCATATTTTAGACTTTCGGCTTCATTTCCTGGTGCATTAGTTAATGTGGTAATTAATTTTTTGCTATCAAAGTAGGTTGTTAGCGTTAAAAAAACACCTAATTCAGTTCGATCAACCTCCTTACCGCCTTCTTTGGAGCCTTTTACAACTCCTCCTTTTGTCATAGCAGTCCCAACCTCAACATTAAAAATCATTGGTAACTTACTATAACGAATAACCGAAGAAAATGGCCAAAGACAAAAGTTTAAACCTGGATTAATAATTTTTACAGGTTTACCAAATCTTACTAGTACCGCATCTTCATTAGGATTAATTGTGATGAAAGATTTAATAATCGAAAAGATAACTAGCCCTAAAACAATAATAACAATAGCCCCCAAGGCAATTGCTTTTAAGTTGACGACATTCAATGCCGTTTCAATAATCTGAGTTTTCATAATAATGTCTCCTATTTTTATTTTTTTGTTAATTTACTATTTTTTTAGCTAAGACTTACTTTCTTAACTTAAGAAAAGTATAGCATTTTTATATGATTTTGTCAATAACAAAAAACTAGCCCCTTAGACTAGCTTTTTTGTTTAATATTACCATTAAATCTAACGGCCAATAACTATCTTGCCACTTTCGTCGGCTAATTTCTTAATAATCCATCTTTCGTCCAAAAGCTTGCCACTATTATCATAGTCATGAATTTTTGAAAAATTATTAGCGTCAATTTGCTTTTGAATGTCATCCAGACTTAAACGTAGGAACTTATGACCACGATCATAAAAAACTAAAACCTCAACCTGAGTATTGGTTTTAGCACTTAGGGTTTTCAACTGATCAATATGATTAACATCTTGTAATGTTTCGTCAGTAGCAATATACATTATTCCCTTAGGCAACTGTTCGTTATTTTGTATTTGTTTATGTTCTTGCTTCTCAATTTTTTCTAAAAATTTAATAGCGGAAGAGAACGTTAATTCGGTATCAGAGGCGTGTTCAGTATCCATTATTGTCATTTTTTCAGCTAATTCTTGGCTACTCTTTTCAGATTTTATGCCAGATAACTTATCGGAATAATTAGCCATCATAAATGGCTTATTAATATTTAAACTGGACAATTCTTTGGCCATATTCTTTTTAGTGCCGCCCATTGAAGCGCTGTTATCTACTAAAAAATAATATTTATCAAAATTATCACCGGTAATAATTTTGGGAATTTCTGGTATTTTATTTTTTTGATTATCAACTTTCTGGTCAATTGGTTTTTTTATTGGCTCAATCTTTTCAGTTACCACTGGCGCTGTTTTACTAGCTGATAATTCAAAATTAGTATAACGACACTTATCAAGCATTTTATGATATTCACTTGGATTAGTATCCTTAACATTTTTAATTTCAGCTTCCGTGTAATTATGACCAGAAACAGGATTAACTAAATCAGTTAAATAAGTTACCCCTTTTTCAGCGCCACCAGTTGGGTAAACTTCATTTATTTTCTTTTCCATGAGTTGTTTAATTTGTTCAGATGATAATTTATCACCAAAATTATGATGAGCTAAAATTTCCAAAAGAAACAGTTTAACAACCTCAATTCGGTCATGAGTTAAGCCCATGTTACCACCAGCCCAGCTGGTTTTGCGCTCATCACTAGAACCTTTAATTGCCCAATCCTGATTAATTAAACTATTAAAATTAGTCTTATCAATTGATGATAAAAATTTATCAAACTCAGCGGACAATTTACCATCATCTTTTAAATCGGCTTTATCAGTCTCAAAACTATTAGTCGCCGAAATCAAAATTTTGCCATTAAAATTTTCAATGGTCGCTTTAAAAGTTTTATCGCCATCACCTTCATGACTAACTGGTTTTTTAGTCTCATGCTCAATTTTATCTTTAATATTTTCTTTAGTATCTTTATGTTCAGCAGCGTAAGTCGGATTAATACCAAACTTTAAAATCATTAAAGCAGTAACAACTGCAAATCTAGCAAACTGTGATTTAAACATTCCCCGTAAATAACTCAAAGGAGTGCCTTTTTCTTCGGCCTTCTGATTCATTACTTCTTTAATTCGACTAACAATCTCTTCGTGAGTAAGTTTTAATTCTGGATCAGTTATTTTTTCTCCCAAAAGATCTTCAATTTCTAAACCAAGTCGTTCTCTAATTTCTGTTTCTACCATTTCTCTGGTCATTTCGATGCCATTTTTTTCACACTGATTAAAATAATCTGTTAACGCTTCCAAGCGAACATCAATTGACTCAGAATCAACTAAATTTTCTTTTATTTCTAAATCTTCTGGTTGTTCAATCGGCAGCTCTTCAATGTTTTCTGCTTTTGGAGCTTCCGCTTTTTTAAAAGGATTAAGCATAAATTATTTCTTAATAGTTTTTATAATATTTAAAAAATCACCCCTTACTTCATCAAAAAAATCTAACTTAGTTCTTAAAATATATAAAGTTTTAACTTCGTCGGCGGTTTGCATAGCTGGAATTAAATCTTTAAACAAACTTTCAGACCCGTCTACCGGCAAAAAAGCAATTGAATCTAACAAATATCTATTAAAATTAATAAAAATTGATAACTTAAACTGATGATAACGATTTTCATCATTTAAGTCTAAAGATAAAATAAGAGCCGCCTCAGCACACAAATCATCTAAAAATTTATATTGAAATAAAATTGGCGTAACTAATAAATCGGGCATAAAAATAGCTTTCTTTTTAATTATTATAACTTAATATAAGAAAAAAGACCATTTTTTTTAAAACGGTCTCTTCTAAAATTGAGTCATTGTGGCTTCTTAATTTGGATAGTTAT
>Ga0302292_1001376_pt1 | contig 15676 bp, 19 predicted proteins | sample III_Fen_N2_1_FD_194553 | JGI IMG/M metagenome (GOLD analysis project Ga0302292, IMG submission 194553) | Peat permafrost microbial communities from Stordalen Mire near Abisko, Sweden - III_Fen_N2_1 | ecosystem: Environmental > Terrestrial > Soil > Wetlands > Permafrost | place: Sweden: Abisko...
CAATCGCGGCAGGAGCCAACCCGAATGAAACCAAATCGGCCAACGAATCGAGTTCCTTGCCGATGGACGAATAAGCTTTCAGCAAGCGGGCCGAAAAACCGTCGCAGAAATCGAAAATGGCTGCTGCGAAGATGAAAATGGCTGCCCAGCCCAGCTGACCGTCGATGGCGAAAAACACCGAAAGACTGCCACTCACCAGATTCATGGTGGTGATTGTATTCGGTACCCAGAAGAAAATATTACTGATTCGGCTCATGGTTAGATTTTACCAATTATGGTTTGCGATCCTTTTACTTTGTCGTTTAGCTTTACCTGAAGGTTGGTGCCGAGGGGTAAATACAGGTCGACGCGTGAACCAAACCTGATAAAACCAAGTTCGGTGGTTTGATCAACTGTATCGCCAACTGTCACATAATTAATAATCCGGCGGGCCATGGCTCCGGCAATTTGGCGCATCACGATTTCACGTCCGTCCTTAATTTTTACTGCGGTAGTGGTCCGTTCGTTTTCTTCAGCCGATTTATCTTTAAAAGCAGCATAAAACTCACCGTCCTTGTGTTTCATATACGTTACCAATCCTGGAATGGGAATCCAGTTAATATGTACATTGGTGGGCGACATAAATATCGAAACCTGGAGACAATTAGTTTTCAGGTATTCGCTTTCAAAAGTTTCTCTTATATCACAGATTTTTCCGTCGGCTGGCGATAAAATTGCATTTTCGTTTTGAGTGATTGTTCGTTGCGGGTACCTGAAAAATTGAACCATCAGGAAATATATCAGAAATGCCACAGCCACTATACCATATTTGAGGGCATTTTCGGTAATATAAAACCATGAAATGATAACGAGGACTGCAAAAATTGCAGTTGCGTAATTGATTGTTCGTAACCCTGCTTTATGAAACTTCATCATTAAATCTTGAATTTGGGCTCAAAAGTAGCAAATAATTGAGCTTTTTGACCGTATTTTTCAATTTAAGTGAAGTAATTTTGAATAATCTGGCGGTAAAACAATTACCTGCGAAGTTTAAGTTTGAAGTTCAGTTGAATAAAAAAAACAGGCATTTGAATGTAGTTTCACGATTGAAACAGCTCCGAATTCGAGCCGTAATGCGAATCTCTTTTGTCGGTGTTTTTAGCCAGACGATCTGATTATTCAACAAACACTTTCAGATAGGTAACAATGACCGGGGCTGCAAAAAACAAGGAATCAAAACGGTCGAGCACACCACCGTGCCCGGGCAGAATGTTGCCACTATCCTTGATCCCGAAATAACGTTTAAACATCGATTCGGTTAAATCGCCAAAGGTTGAAGAGACAACTGTTAAAATGCTGATGACGATCCAATGCACCAATTTGATTTCAGGAATAAAGCCGGAAATAAAATACGAAGCGAGAATAGCCACCAAGGTTCCGCCAATTGCTCCTTCCCACGATTTTTTGGGCGAAATCCGCTCAAATAGCCGGTGTTTCCCCATCGAAACGCCAAACAAATAGGCGCCCGAATCATAAACCCAGATCAGAACAAATAAGGCAATCAGTAAATTCGGAGTGTATGAATTGTTATTTAGTATTTCTGAAAATACCAGGAAATTAATCAGCGCTAACGGAACTGCCAGATATAGGATGCTGAAGATGGTTACTGCAATGTTTTCGACTGGTTTTTCTTTTTTGCGGTAGAGTTCGGCAGCCATAATTACCAGGAATAATGGCAAAAGAATAAGAAAATACCTGGGTTCAATATCTTTTTTGGCGATCAGAAATGCTGCAACAAAAAGAAGCAGCGAAACGGAATAGCTCAACCATCGGTTTGGCTTAACTGTCGATTCGTTGAAAAGGTTAGTGAACTCTTTGAGGCCACCAATTAAAATCAGAAGAAACAGAAGTGCATAACTATACTGATTGGCAATAATAGCAGACATCATTACTAAAACCAAAATGATGCCTGTAATTGTTCGGGTAATAAATTTCTTCAAAGGATTAAATCTTTTAAAAGTTCGGTCGCTTTTGCCTTAAAATCTTGATGAACCCATATTTCCAGATCGCCGATGGATGGAAATGTGGTGTCGTGTTCATTCAAAATGACGCAATCGATTTCTTCATTTTCAAGGATTTCGCGGGCAATTTCAGCCTGAAAATCATGCTCGGTGTGAAACACACAAGTCCAATCCTGTTCCATAACTTTAGATATTAAATTTGTTCCTTAGAAATAATAACAATCAGCGATTTGGGGCCGTGCATGCCCAGAACCAACGTTTTTTCGATGTCGGCAGTGCGGCTCGGACCGGTGATGTTGCTGATTAACGAAGGTAATCCATTTTTGTATTTAATCTGCATGTTTTCAAGTGCCCGGTCCAAATAATCGGTCAGTTGCGATTGGTGAGCCACAACGATATGTGTTTCGGGAAAAACATTGAGGCGGCGGCCTGAAATTTGAGCCGAGCTAATCAATACGGAACCCAGATGGGCCACCAGAAACTCGCAGCCTGTCAGCCCGATATTCAGGTTTAAAAAATCGCTTTCCGTCGAATCAATTTGAATTTTTCCATCCAGCAGGTTCTGCAAAATCAAGTCGGGACAAAAGAGTTTGCTCTGATGTTTTTCTTCACAAATTCGCACGATTTGGCTGGCAACATCGGCTTTTGTCTGACATAATATCACTTCGCCGCCGATCATTTCGAGATTGGTTTTAAATTCCAGATCGAGTGATTGACTGATGGCATGATAAATAGGAGAGGTGAAATCGGGACATGTTACCCCAATTTCACCTCTATTATCTTGTGCAGCCTTTAAACGGGCCAAAATATTATTTCTGGCTGTGTCCATTAGGATGATGCTGATTCTGATTCTGTTTCTTTTTCATTATTTTCAAGTAGTCCGGCAGCGAGTTCTTTTTTCGCTTCAGCAACCATCAATGGTTTTCCCCAGGGACGTTTTCCAAAGACATTTTCGAGATCTTCGCTGAAAATGACTTCTTTATCCAAAAGCAGTTCGGATAGTTTCTCATGTCCTTCTTTGTTTTTTGTCAGTATTTCCAACGCTCGGAGGTATTGAGTTTCAATCAAAAGTTTCGATTCTGAATCGATCAGTTCAGCGGTTTTCTCGCTGTATGGTTTGCTGAACGAATATTCGTTTTGGCCTGAAGAGTCGTAGTAGCTTATGTTACCTACTTTTTCGCTCATCCCGAATATGCTAACCATGGCATACGATTGTTTGGTTACTTTTTCGAGGTCGTTTTGTGCGCCGGATGAAATACTGTTGAATGAGATTTGCTCGGCAGCCCGGCCTCCAAGCGCCGAACACATTTCGTCGAGGAGCTGATCTTTGGTTGTGATCGAACGTTCTTCGGGAAGATACCAGGCAGCTCCCAGCGCTTTTCCGCGTGGAACGATTGTTACCTTGACCAATGGATGTGCATGTTCAAGTAACCAGCTGATGGTGGCATGTCCGGCTTCATGATAAGCAATCCGCCGTTTTTCGTCCACCGAAATAATTTTATTTTTCTTTTCCAATCCGCCGACGATGCGGTCGACTGCGTCCAGAAAATCTTGCTTTTCAACAACTTCTTTGTTTTTCCGTGCTGCAATCAGTGCCGATTCGTTGCAAACATTGGCAATATCAGCTCCCGAGAATCCAGGTGTTTGTTTGGCTAGGAAAGCGGGATCTACTTCAGGAGAAAGTTTTATGGGTTTCAGATGTACCATGAATATTTCCTGACGCTCGTTCAGGTCAGGCAATTCAACATGAATTTGCCGGTCGAAACGTCCGGCGCGCATTAAAGCACGGTCGAGAATGTCGGCGCGGTTGGTTGCTGCCAGAATTATTACTCCTGAATTGGTATCGAAACCATCCATTTCGGTCAGAAGCTGATTCAGTGTATTTTCGCGTTCGTCGTTCGATCCGAAGTTTGGATTTTTACCGCGGGCGCGACCGATGGCGTCAATCTCGTCGATAAAAACGATACAGGGCGCTTTTTCTTTAGCTTGTTTAAACAAATCGCGAACACGTGAAGCTCCGACGCCGACAAACATTTCGACAAAATCGGAACCCGACATGGAGAAGAAAGGTACATTGGCTTCGCCTGCAACAGCTTTGGCCAGCAAGGTTTTCCCTGTTCCAGGAGGGCCAACTAAAAGCGCTCCTTTCGGAATTTTTCCTCCCAGTTTGGTGAATTTAGTTGGACTTTTCAGGAAGTCGACAATCTCTTCCACTTCCTGCTTGGCTTCGGCAAGGCCTGCCACATCTTTAAAAGTGTTTGAAACTCTCGAATCTTTATCGAAGACTCTTGCCTGCGATTTACCAACATTGAAAATATTACCGGCACCACCACCGCCAGCGCCTTTGCTCATCCGTTTAAAAACCCACCAATACAATAAAATCAAAACCCCAAAAGGTAGGATCCATGAAAGTAAATCGCCGAGGTAGTTATGAACCGTTTTATATTCAATTACTATTTTATTATCCTCAGTTGTATTGGCCTGCGTTTCCTGTAAATTTTTTTCAAATGAATCGACTGAACCTATTGTGAAGACGAAGTGAGGACCGGCTTTCGCAGGGGCAGTAAACCCATTGTTGAGTTTGGCAGCATATTTATCGTAGCTGCTTTCTTTTAGATATATTTGGGCTTCTTTTTCATTGACAACGATTATTTTTTTAATGTCGTTGTTAGCCAGCATGGTTGTTTTTACCTCTTTCCAGTTGGTTTCAACTGGGCCACCACCCATGGTGAACCACTGAACGGCAAGAAAGGCAATGATTACAACTCCGTAAATCCAATATGGATTTATTTTTGGACCTTTATTTGCCGGCTTCAGATTCCCGAAATCAGGTGTTTCTTTATCGTTATTGTTTCCCATTATATTGCTAGTTTTCTTCTTTTATTAATTCAATGTTTGCATCAGCCCAAAGGTTTTCAAGATCGTAGAAATGACGGGCATCTTTTTGAAAAACGTGTACCATAATATCGGCATAATCAAGTAAAATCCACATCGAATTCCGATAACCATCGGTATGCCAGACTTTTTCGTTCAGTAGTTCTACCGCGGTATCTTCAACCGAATGAGCGATTGCATCAACCTGGGTATTCGAATTACCATGACAAATAATAAAATATTTACATTCGCTATGATTTATTTTTGTGAGGTCAATTTTTACGATGTCTACACCTTTTTTCCTTTGAATTCCTTCAACAATGGCATCAATCAATTGTTCAGTTTCAGTTTCTTTAACGCTTTTGTTCATAAATTTTTATTAGAACTACAAAGATAAATTTTTTAACTTATTCTAAGTGATTAAACTTGTACGATGAATTTTTATCGAAATATGGAAATGTAAATTTAATGCAGATCAATGGATCAAATCATCGGAAATTCAATTGTCCGTATACAGATGACGGACTCTACCAACAACTATGCCAACCAACAAATCAGGGAAAATGACTTGCCCGAAGGTACTGTCTTTTTGACATACGAACAAACTGCCGGACGAGGACAGTTGAAAAACACCTGGGAAAGTGAAACAGGCAAAAACCTTACTTTTTCGATTGTTTTTTATCCCGAATTTCTTGAAATCCGTCGTCAGTTTATGCTTTCGAAGGTAGTTACCCTTGGTGTCTATAAAGCTATTAGTAAGTATGTTGACAAGCTTAGGATTAAATGGCCCAACGATATTTATGCAGGTGATCAAAAACTGGGCGGGATACTGATTGAAAATTCGATCATGGGTCAATTACTGAAAAGCTCGGTGGTTGGCATTGGCCTGAATGTGAATCAAACGATTTTCATCAGCAATGCGCCGAATCCGGTGTCTTTGCGTTTACTGACAAATCAGCACTTCGATTGCGAAAAGATCTTGTGTGAAGTTTTATCCGAAATTAACGCCTATTATAATCGGTTACGTCAGAATGAAGTTGGAAAAATCGATCAGGAATTTATCGCGGTGCTATATTGGCTCAACGAAAAACATTCGTTTAAGTCGGAAGACGAAATTTTTGAAGGTGAAATCGTTGGCGTAAACGAGATAGGTCAGTTGCAAATTCGCAAAACGGATGGAAGAATCCTGGAATTTCATTTCAAAGAGGTTGAATTCCTCCAAACGGCAAAATGATTCGAAGTCTGAAGGCCATTGATTGTCATTCATAGTCATTGACTTTCGGGGTAAAGCTGGATTTGCAATTTAGTGATAACTAATGACGCGAAGCTAATGACCATTAATGATTCGCAGCAAGCGACAACAAATTTCAGATCATCTTTTCCCCTTTTTCTTTTTCCTTGAAGTTTTATCTGTAAGGCAGGCCGGCCAACATATCAGCGAATCGATTGACTCCTTCTTCCAGTTTTTTATTGACCATCATTTTAATCAACATGCTCATTTCGGCATCAAGGGTTAACCGAAGTTTTGTCTGGTAGGCTCCAACAGGAAGCAGTTGAATCCAAAACACGATTCCGACAGGCAAACTTCCGGTGCTGATTATTTTGATGGTTTTGTAAGGTTCCCGTTCCGTGATACGGATTTCGGCCTGGCCCATTCCGGCAATCTGGAAACGGCACGAATCAGCATCCGATTCAAAATCGGATATTTTTATCTGAGGTACCTGCTCTGTCATTTTTGTCAAAAGACCTTCGTTGACGTATTTCGACAGGTTCCCGAAGTCCGACAGGAAGTTGAAAATGATTTCCTGATTATTTTCAACTATTTTTACGTCGCTAACATATTTAGTGGAAGACATATTCTTTGTTTTTTAAATAAAAAATCCCCTTTTCCGCACAGAAAAGGGGAACTTATTTTTTTTTGATTATGAATGAACTATTTACCCCAGCTTTCAGGCTGTTCGCGCCATTTGTTTAGCTTTTCGACTTCTTCAGGTTTAACGTCTCCTGATTCAAGCGCCAGGTCAATCAACACCTGATAGCGGCTCAGAGCAGTCAGTTCAAGGCCTGCGTCAGCAAAATTTTTGCGTGCCAGAGGGAAATTGTAAGTGAAGATTGCCACCATTCCCAGAACGTCGCCACCAAAATTAGTTATTGCATCGGCGGCTTTCAGACTGCTAAGTCCGGTTGAAACCAGATCTTCAATAATAACCACTTTCTGACCGGCTTTCATATCTCCTTCAATCAGGTTTTCAAGTCCATGATCTTTCGGTTTTGAACGAACATAGATAAAAGGAAGGCCTAGTTCCTGAGCAACCAACATGCCATGAGCAATAGCTCCGGTGGCTACTCCGGCGATTACTTCAGCCTGCGGATATTTTTCACGGATTATTTTGCAAAACTGCTTGCAGATAAAAGTTCGTTCTTCAGGATATGACAAAATTTTGCGGTTGTCGCAATAAATTGGAGCTTTCCAACCCGAAGCCCAGGTAAATGGGTTGTTGGGCTGAACTTTTATTGTATTGATGTGAAGCAGTTTCTTCGTAACTTCGATTTGAATTTGTTCGATCATGATATTTTTATTTTTTACTAATAATGCTGGCAAATGTACAAAGTTTTTTTCAATGACTCTATTATTCAAATAAGCTCTGAACTTAAAAAATCATCAAATAATAACATACCCAGGCTTGTTGATACTGGTAGTTATAATTTTGTAAATCAACTTGTTTCTGAAATTGAATTGGGCAGAAATGGTTCGGTATTTTTGATTTTGCATCAGGAGCCTGACCAACTTTGGAATCAATTCAGAAGTCATTTTGTCGAAATTCCGGCAGCTGGAGGGCTGGTTCAGAACGAAGAAGGTTCGTTTTTATTTATCAAACGTTTAGGAAGATGGGATTTGCCGAAAGGAAAAATCGAAAAGAATGAAACCTCTGAAAATGCGGCCATTCGCGAAGTGGAGGAGGAATGCGGTTTGACAAAACTTCAGATCATCAGACAATTGGATTCAACGTTTCATATCTACCGTTCGCCCTATTTACCTTTTCCGAAGAATTTGGTTCTGAAGGAAACCAAATGGTTTCTGATGAGTTATTCCGAAAATGAAATCCCTGTTCCGCAAGTGGAGGAAGACATTGAAGAAGTTCGGTGGTTCGCTGTTTCGGAACTGGATGAAATGAGAGCAAATACCTATCCGAGCCTACTTGATTTTTTGGATAAAACCTTATCCATTAGTTGATTTACTGATTTCTTGTTTTTTGCATTTCTTTTAAATAGTCACTTTTGAAAAGTTGCCCCAATTGGCGGTCGAGTCCATCAATCGGATTTGGCGCCGGTGACAGCAAAAGCTTACCATCTTTGCCTATCAGAAACGAATTTGGGAAAGTCTTTACTTTGTAAGTTTCTTCCAGATTGCTTTCGGTTGTGGTAAAAATACCGGCCCAGCCACGATCGTTTTTAAATGAAGAACGGTCGGGAATTACATTAATGATGACCAGTTTTTCCTTGTTATAGTGTGCAGCTATCGTTTTCAACTCGTCAAGATGTTGCTTGCAGGTTATATTTTTCGGATCAGTAAAGTGCAGGTAAATATAGCTGTTCCGAAAGTCAGAAAAAATAACTTTATTTCCGGATAAATCTTTTAAAATCAGTGGTGTAGGATCGGTGCCGCTAACCAGATAATTTAGTTTGGTGTGTATCAGTTGAGCGGTTTTCTGCTCATAAGGACTCCAGTCAGCTTTTTTAACCTGATCGAGTATTAGAAGGATCGATGCTTTGGTGAATTGTTTGTTGTAATAGGCATCGTTCATCGATTTAAGTAGCACTAAATGAGAAAGTTCTTTGTTGAAATGCAACTGCTTTTGAAAATACTCATCAAGCTGCTGTAAGGAGGATGAGTTGACAAGGCTTGTGATTTTCGCACTGTGCAAGGTGTTTGTCAACATGCTGAAATAGTTCAGGAAAACCTGATTGAATAGGGTTGAATAGGCCGCCAGATTGTAAATAGGTTTAACGGAACTGAAATATGTTTCCATAAAACTCGCTGGTTTTCCCTGATGCAGTGCAAATTCCAGATCAGCTTTCCGAAATAGTTTGTGTGACTCAAAAAATACTGATTTTGTTTTTGGGAATTTGTTGTCGAGTTTTAATTTGATTGTGTCGACCAGTGATTTGGCCTGTTTCACAAATATCTGGTCGAAATATTGATTTTCAAGGATCGTATATGCCTGTTCAAATTGCTGAATCTGGTAATTCAGCTCATCTTTTGCCGGGTTTAATATTCCAAACCATATTGGTTCGGGTTTGACAAATGGATTCCGTTTTTGAGATACAGTCAAAGTACGTTTAGGCGGAAATACGATCTGATAGGATTTTCCAGGTTCCAGATAAATCATTCCGTGATAGCCATCAAAATCAGCAAAACAAAGGCAGGTTTCTTCCAGCTCAACATTCAGGCTGAAAGTGCCTTCCGCATTAAACCGAATGGTGCCTAATTTGATTTTTTCTTCGGAAATGAAATCATGAAAGGTATTCAGATCAATTGAATTTTGGGCATATTCAGGAGCTTTTCCGGTAATTTTTACCTGAGCAGCGAATGTTTTTTCGGAAAGAAACAAGCACAGAAGAATGAAAACCGGCAGGAGTATTTTAGTATTCACAATATTGGTCAAAAATTAAAGAATAAATAGAAAACGAAGAAATCCTGAATTTATTCTTCCAACTTAAACTCCGACTTGTTTAAGACAGCGGGTATAAACATACTTGCATCGCCTCCATGAAAAATGATGTCGCGAACAATTGTCGAGTTAATGGGAGTATGTTCGGGCATGGTCAACAGAAATATGGATTCAATCTGAGGGTACATTTTTTTATTTACCTGCGCAATTGCCCGCTCAAACTCGAAATCGGCCGAAGTGCGAAGTCCCCTAAGAATATACTGGGCATTTACCTTTTTACAAAAATCAACTGTCAGTCCTTCATAGCATTGCACCGACACTTTGGGCTCATTTTTGAAAACTTCATTGATCCATCTTTCCCTTTTTTCAATCGAGAAAAACGAACGCTTATTCGAGTTGAATCCAATCATGATGATGATCTGATCGAATAAAGGAATTGCACGTTTTACAATGCTTTCATGTCCAACTGTAAATGGATCAAACGACCCCGGAAAGATGGCAATTCGTTCCATGGTAATATTTTTACTGAATGTTTGAGAGGCAAATATAGTGCTTATTCAAAAGCAGCAGACAAGCGTTCCGGTTTAATTCTTTTTCGGTTGTCGCTGCCGGGACAATACGAAGATTAGAAACAAGGCTGATAAGGCAATCAATGCGCTGATAATTAGCTGGCTCGATTTGCTGCTCTGTGCAAAGGAGGTTTTTTGAATTTCATCAGCAAAGATCATACCTACCAACACAAGGCCGTTGTTGATGGCATGACTCAGAATACATAAAAATATATTTCGAGTTCGTACCATCAGGATTCCCAGCACGAGTCCAAGTACGAAAGTTGCCGGAAATTGCCAGGGATTGAGGTGAAATAAAGCAAACAACAGCGCCGAAACAAAAACTGCCGTAAATTTCGAATAATTCCGCATCAGCCCGTGCATAATGACACCCCTGAATATCAACTCTTCAACGACGGGAGCTATAATTACTACTTTCAGAATAGCACCGTAAATCCCATAGTCGCTTTCAAATACCTTATTAAACAATTCCCAGAACCACGAAGGTGGTGGCAAAACCTTATTGAATGCAACATTTACTTCATCAATAAGATTTTGTGCCGACCAAAAGAAAAAGACGATGGGAAATAAAAGTAAAAAATTGAATGATTTTGCAGGAAAAAGCTCTTTCAGAGGTACACCTGCCCGTCGGTAGGCATAGTAAAATATAAAAACTGCTGATCCAACTCCCAGAGCGATTTTTTTGAGTGGGTTATATAAATAATCCGTTCCGTTGTAATAATCGAGCAGAGCCAAGGGGAAATCTACAACCGTCTGAATGAACGTATAAAGTACGATCAGATGAATAGCGCCCAAAATGGTCGGGTAATGTTTCGTTGGCAGTATGTTCACTCTTGCTTGATTTTGGAGAGCCTAAAGTAGTTTACTTTTCCGGAATAAAAAGTGACTTCTACCGTTCGGAAGTGATCTTTCAGCTAATTGGCCGGTTCAAAACATAATTCATTCTTTAATTGCCCAGCCATCCATTCAGAAAGTAATTCAGAACCTTTGTCGTTTAAATGACTGGCATCCATCCAGTTTGCAGTATTATCGAAAATAGATTGCGGAGGAATTAACAGCGGTCCCCTATTCCTGTAATAAGCAGCGTATTTCGGGCTTTTTAGCATCGATCCATGTTCGGGAAGGTAAACAAACACAAAGGATATATTTTTCTTTTGGAGTAGGCTAATCATTTTATCCAGGTAAGCCATCGGATATTTCATCTGTATTTTTTCAATCGCTTGATATTGAGTTCGCCCAAGCCTCTTTTCCCATGCATTTTGATTTTCCTTCAATTCAATTTCACTTACTTCCCGTTCGGAACCAGCATAGCCATAAAGATCGGTAGTTGGTTCGGGATATTTATTCCTGAAAATGCACGTTGCTTTAAAATATTCGAGCCGGGCTGATGCCCCGAAAAACAGATCAGAAAAGTAATCGCGGTCGATTGGTGTTGGCGGAAGTAGTAAATCACTGGTTTTAGCCAGATAAGGGAAAATATCATGACTTTTTTTCTCTTCATCTTCATGAACTTCGAGTACAACTAATTTGGGCGATTTATGCTCCAGCAGCATATTGAGTATGCAATATTCAAGGTTTCTTCCGTATCGGCAATATCCCAGGCTGACGATATGATTAGTCGTCCCCGACAATTCTTCTATCTTTTTTTCCTGAAAAGTATGAATCGTATGTGATGACCCAATAAAGGCAATATCAATTGGAGTCTGATTGTGAGTTATCCGGTCGTAAATCCATGCTCCATGGTTGTAGCAATCATTCTTAATATAATGCCAGGCAAATTCTTCTGAGTAACGAGCTGTAAATAACACCATGATTGGGATTATCAATAAGCAGAAGAAGAGCGCTATTTTAAAGAGGACTTGCTTCATGTGTTTAGAATTGAAAATAGATAAATTTTGGTGCAGCATTTAAAACTCCGAAAATCAAGATCATAAAAACAAGAATCAGATAGGTGCTCCACCTGAAAATAGTCCCTCTTTTTAGTATTAAACTGTTGAAATCGGATTGATTAATACCTATTTCAAGGACTAAAAACAGAGGAAAGCTTTCCAGCAAGGAAATTGCAAACTCTCTGAATTCGTTGTTCCCGGCAAAAAGTGAACAGGCTTTGGGTATAAAGTTAAAATTCAGGTTGTTGAATCCTGATAAAATATGCAAACTCTGTTCAAGTGTATTTGCCCGGAAGAATACCCAACTCAGATTGACAATAACAAACGTGATTACGAAACCGATCCAGGAGAAACTTTTCGGCAACGTAACGAATTTCGAAACAAAGTGTTCGGAAACCAAATAGAAACCGTGCAAAAAACCCCAGATTATGAAGGTTGATGAAGCTCCATGCCACAAGCCGGATATGGTAAAAGTGACGAGGATGTTGAAAATCCATCGGCTTTGCGAAACCCGATTACCGCCAAGAGGAATGTAAACGTAATCGCGAAACCAGGTTGAAAGTGAAATATGCCATCGCTGCCAAAATTCCTTGAAACTTTTTGTCAGGTAAGGAGTTCTGAAGTTTTGAGTCAAATCGAACCCCAGCAAACGTGCTGATCCGATGGCAATGTCCGAATAACCCGAAAAGTCGCAATAAATCTGAAAGCCAAACAGGAAGGTAGCGGCCAATAAAACAGTTCCATCATATTTTTCAGACGAGTTATAAATGTGGTCAACAAAATAGGCAAGTCTGTCGGCAATCACCATTTTCTTGAAAAGCCCATACAGGATTAGACGAAATCCGGATATCAGATGATCGCGTTTAAACGTCCGTGCTTTCAGGAATTGGGGCAGCAGGTCAGATGCTCGTTGAATTGGCCCGGCTACCAGTTGTGGAAAGAACGAAACAAAAGTCATGAACGAGATGAATTTTTTCGTTGGCTGTATCTTCCCCCGGTAAATGTCAATCGAATAACTTAATGACTGAAAGGTGTAAAAGCTGATTCCGACTGGCAAAATGAGTCGAAGTGTTTTGATGTGTGGCTGAAATCCTAAATTAGTTAGCAGGAAGGAAAAACTGTCGACGAAAAAGTTGTAATACTTAAAGAATCCGAGCATTCCGAGGTTAATAAACAGGCATACCCAGAGCAAATGAAGTTTTTTCGTTTTATCAGGTTGACTGAAAATGGCTTGTCCAAGGAAGAAATCAACGGATGAACTAATAAAAATAAGCACTAAGAACCTGACATCCCACCAACCATAAAAGCAGTAACTGGCAATAAACAGAAATAGATTTTGCCACCTGAAGTTCTTTTTCAGGAACGACCAGTAAAGACCAAAGACAATGGTTAGAAAGAAAAAATAGGTAAGAGAATTAAAAAGCATTTAATAGAGGCATGGTTTCGGACGAAAGTAGGAGATTTATTTATTCGAATACTTAAAAGAGCCAGAATATTTTGAACAATAAAGTGTTGAAATTTAAATAAAAAACTTCGCAAACAATTTGATTTTCTAAATAAAATGTACTTATTTTGCGGACTGTTTGAAAAATGTGAGATTCTGATTAAAAAATAAGACAATGTCAAGAGTTTGTCAAGTAACCGGAAAAAAAGTAATGGTGGGAAACAATGTTTCTCACTCAAAGCGTAGAACAAAGCGGAAGTTCCTTCCCAACCTGTTCAAAAAGAAGTTCTATCTTCCTGAAGAAGATCGTTGGATTTCGTTAACTGTTTCAGCTAACGGCATTCGTACAATCAATAAAAATGGGTTGAATGCTTCTTTGAACGCTGCAAAGAAAAAAGGTTTTATAACAACTATTTAAAGCTTTAAGAAATGGCTAAAAGAGGCAATAGAATTCAGGTAATCATGGAATGTACCGAACAAAAAACAAGCGGAGTTCCCGGAACTTCACGGTACATTACTACCAAAAACAGGAAGAATACTCCTGAACGTTTGGAAAAAAAGAAATACAATCCTAACTTAAAGCGAGTTACTGTTCACCGCGAAATTAAATAACAAATAGTATGGCAAAGAAAGTAGTAGCAACCTTACAAAAAGGTGCCGGTAAAGGTTACGCAAAAGTAATAAAGATGGTAAAATCTGAAAAATCCGGTGCATATACATTTCAGGAAGAGATTATTCCGAATGATGATGTGAAAGAATATTTTAAGAAATAGGCTAATAATTCTCTATAGAAAAAAGCTTTCATCATTGGTGAAGGCTTTTTTTATATTACTAAATTGCTGCCGCTAAATTATCGTACGATGGGTATTTTTGGAAGTTTTACAAGTAAGAAAAAGGAAAGTCTTGACCAGGGACTTTCGAAGACCAAAGAAAGTGTATTTAAAAAAATTGGCCGGGCAATTATTGGTAAATCAAAGGTCGACGATGAGGTCTTGGATAATCTGGAAGAGATTCTGATTTCATCGGATGTGGGCGTTGATACCACCTTGAAAATCATTGAACGCATTGAAAAGCGTGTTTCGGCTGATAAATACATTGGAACTTCCGAATTGAATTCGATGCTGAAAGAGGAAATAACCAGTTTACTCGAAGAAAACAACAGCATCGATTTGGATGATTTCGATCTTCCTGAGAGTAACGACCCGTATGTAATTATGGTTGTTGGTGTGAATGGTGTCGGAAAAACTACGACCATCGGCAAGCTGGCTTATCAGTTTAAACAGGCAGGTAAAAAAGTTGTGTTAGGTGCTGCCGATACTTTTAGGGCTGCCGCGATCGATCAGCTTCAGATTTGGGCCGACCGGGTCCAGGTGCCATTGATTAAACAAGGAATGGGAGCCGATCCCGCTTCGGTTGCTTACGATACGGTTGCGTCGGCCAAAGCTCAGGGCGCCGATGTGGTAATTATTGATACGGCAGGCCGTTTGCACAATAAAGTCAACCTGATGAACGAGCTGAGCAAAATTAAAACGGTCATGAAAAAGGTTGTACCCACTGCGCCAAACGAAGTTTTGCTTATTCTGGATGGTTCAACCGGGCAAAATGCATTTGAACAGGCGAAACAATTTACAAAAGCAACCGAAGTAACTGCGCTGGCGCTTACCAAACTCGACGGTACCGCCAAAGGTGGCGTGGTTATTGGTATTTCCGATCAGTTTAAGATACCGGTTAAATACATTGGGATAGGCGAAAAGATGGACGATCTGCAGATTTTCAACCGTCGCGCTTTCGTCGAATCGCTCTTTAGTTAGTTCTGAGTAAAATAACCACATAGGCACACAGGCCACATAGTTTTTGTTTTTCTATGTGTTCTATGTGCCTATGTGGTTTAAAAAGTATAAAATGAAGAAGCAAAAAATAAATGTGGTGACGTTGGGCTGCTCGAAGAATCTGGTTGATTCGGAGGTTTTACTAAACCAGCTTTCGATGGATGGTTTTGAAGTGGTACACGATTCGAACGATGCCGATTCGGATATTGTGGTAATCAACACCTGCGGATTTATTCACGATGCCAAAGAAGAATCAGTCAACACCATTTTGCAGTTTGTTGAGGCCAAAAGTCGCGGCGACATTGATAAATTGTATGTGATGGGCTGCCTTTCTGAACGATACAAAACCGATCTGGAAAAAGAAGTTCCTGAGGTAGATAAGTTCTTCGGAAAGTTTG
>Ga0302292_1001377_pt1 | contig 15673 bp, 10 predicted proteins | sample III_Fen_N2_1_FD_194553 | JGI IMG/M metagenome (GOLD analysis project Ga0302292, IMG submission 194553) | Peat permafrost microbial communities from Stordalen Mire near Abisko, Sweden - III_Fen_N2_1 | ecosystem: Environmental > Terrestrial > Soil > Wetlands > Permafrost | place: Sweden: Abisko...
CTCTTGGCATTTGGTCTCAATTTCCGAATTGCTTTTTCCTTAATCTGCCGTACACGTTCACGTGTTAAACCAAATTCATCTCCTATTTCTTCAAGGGTCATTTCAGTAACTCCGATACCAAAGAATTTCTTAACGATGTCGCGTTCCCTGTCAGACAGTGTGAAGGCTAAAACACGTTCTATTTCTTTGGAGAGTGATTCGTTAATCAACACCCGATCCGCATTAGGAGAATCATCATTAATCATTACATCCAACAAACTATTGTCTTCACCTTCAACAAATGGGGCATCTACCGATATATGACGGCCTGATACTTTCATTGTGTCAGCGATTTTATCAACAGGGATATCCAACACTTCGGCCAGTTCTTCCGGAGAAGGACGGCGTTCGTTTTCCTGTTCGAATTTAGAAAAAGCTTTGTTGATTTTGTTTAATGATCCAACCTGGTTTAAAGGTAAGCGCACAATACGCGATTGTTCAGCCAACGCCTGCAAAATAGATTGACGTATCCACCACACAGCATAGGAAATAAACTTAAATCCACGTGTTTCGTCAAATTTTTCTGCTGCTTTTATCAGTCCAAGGTTGCCTTCGTTAATTAAGTCCGGTAGACTGAGGCCTTGATTTTGGTACTGTTTAGCAACTGAAACAACAAAACGTAAGTTAGCACGTGTCAGTTTTTCCAAAGCTAGTCTATCACCTCCCCGTATCCGTTGAGCTAACTCAACTTCTTCTTCGACTGTGATAAGATCTTCTCGTCCAATCTCTTGCAAATATTTGTCAAGCGATGCACTTTCACGATTCGTGATTGATTTTGTTATTTTTAATTGTCTCATTTAATGAATGAAAATTAGCTTGCAAAAGTAGTTGTTTTTTTCGGGTTTACAAAACGAAATAAGCAAAAAGATTTGCGTTGTTTATATTTAACCTAACAAATTATGGGATAGGAAGTTTACAAAATGTTTATTGTTCACCATTGAGGGATTTTAATTCGCAAATATAAACATTTCATTTAAGTAATTAAATAATTTTATCAGAGCGTTTGAAATGTTTATGTAGTATTCGGTAATGAATCCGGGGATGATTGAATTTATGAGTATCTAATAATATGTAACGCAGTAATCTTAAATTTGTTTTGAATTGTTGATAAAAAGAAAGAACAAACTCAAAACAGGGTGAGTTTGTTCTTTGATCACAAAGAATCTTCAATCGGGTTTAATCAGCCAGATTAATCGCAAAATAGGTTATTTTACCACTTGGGTACAAACCGGTAATCAACAAAACCTTTTCCTGCTCTCCATTGTTCATGGCGGCATTATATGCTTCCTGAATATCTGAAACAGTCCGGACAGGTTGATAGTTAATTTTCAGAATGATAAATCCCGGTTTAATCCCCTGATCCGCTAATTTCCCTTTTGAGAGGGATTTGACTTCAACACCAAAATCTACACCTAATTGTTCTTTTGTTTTATCGTTCAGTTCTTTAAAAGTACCTCCTAAAATATCATCACTCGATTCGGCCGAAACAACTCCTGTACTTCCCTGACGGTTTTTCAATTCAACATTCAACTTTTGCACTTTGTTATCACGAAGAATAGCAATGGTAATTTTATCGCCGGGACGATAACGACCTATCTGTTCCTGCAACTCAGAAACCGATTTGACAGCAACTCCATTTACCTGATTGATAATGTCGCCTTCCTTGACGCCTGCTTTTTTGGCAGCACTTTCGGATCCTACTTTTCCAACATACGCACCTTCCAGTGTTTTAAGATCTTTTTCTTTTGCAAGTTCACTGGTAATATCTTTAATTTCTATGCCTAAGACTGCGCGTTGAACGACGGTGTATTTTCGTAGATCAGCCACTACTTTTTGAACAATGCTTACCGGGATTGCAAAAGCATACCCGGCATACGATCCTGTTTGGGAGGCGATAGCCGTATTAATTCCCACGAGTTCTCCATGCGTATTCACCAATGCACCTCCACTATTACCGGGGTTAACAGCTGCATCGGTCTGAATGAACGACTCAATTTTCATTTGAGAATTGATGATGTTGATATTTCTGGCTTTGGCACTCACAATTCCGGCAGTGACAGTCGAAGTCAGATTAAACGGATTACCCACAGCCAACACCCACTCCCCTACTTTCAGAGAATCTGAATTTCCAAATACAATCACCGGCAAATCTTTCGCATCTATTTTTATCAGGGCAATATCAGTATTCGGATCGGTCCCGATCACCTTTGCTTTAAAAGTACGTTTATCATTCAGGGTGACTTCAATGACGGAAGAACCATCAACCACATGATTATTGGTAACGATATAGCCATCATTTGAAATAATCACACCCGATCCTGATGCTTCCTGCATAGGCATTTCTTTGGGTTGGTTTTGCTGTTTAGGGACACCAAAAAAATACTGAAAAAAAGGATCATTTAATCCTTCCATCTGTTGAGATCTCATTGGAGTTTTTGTGGTCACATGAACCACCGCATGTATCGATAATTCAGCGGCTACGGTAAAGTCAGTTTCCATGGCATTGGCAACATGTGAAAATTTGGCATAACCTACCGGAAGTTGATTGTTTTGAAAGTTCTGACTTTCCTTTTGGTGAGAAATTAAATTGGTGGTCAAATTTGTAGCTACACTCACTGCTACGATTAATGCGAAAAAACCGAGTGTTCTCATTCTTTTTGTTGCATTCATAATTTTCATAATTCTATTATTAATAATTGTTGATTATCTTTTCCGATTTTTGAAAATAAGTAATGATACCCAACAAACAAAAGGTATGCCTACTAGTTTATAATTCTGAAATATTTTCTTATAATTAACAGTGCAAAATTTGTAGTTAACTCGTATTAACTTTGAATATTTCGTTCGTAAAAAAACCTAAATAGTACAACTGAAAAATGCCATCTGTTTGTCAGATGGCATTCATATAAGACTGAAAAAAAGTCGGACAAAATTACAATTCTGTCATTTTTTCTTATTTTTTAAAACCATACACTGCCAGATCACCAAGTTCTTCTTCAATGCGTAAAAGTTGATTGTATTTTGCCATCCGGTCGGAACGGCTCAATGAACCTGTTTTTATTTGACCTGAATTGGTGGCAACGGCAATATCGGCAATGGTTGAGTCTTCGGTTTCACCGGAACGGTGAGACGTTACGGAAGTATAACCTGCCCGGTGAGCCATTTCAATGGCATCAAGTGTTTCGGACAATGTTCCGATTTGATTTACTTTGATCAGAATCGAGTTGGCACAACCCAAATCAATTCCTTTTTTCAGATAATCGACATTGGTAACAAATAAATCATCACCCACCAGCTGAATCTTACTACCCAATCTGTCAGTCAACAATTTCCATCCATCCCAGTCACCTTCATTCATACCATCTTCGATTGAATCGATCGGATAATTGTTTGCCAGTTCTTCCAGGTAGTCTACCTGTTGTGCCGAGGTTCGTTTAGCTCCGTTAGGACCTTCAAATTTCGAATAATCATAAATGCCATCTTTGTAAAATTCAGAAGCAGCACAGTCTAATCCGATCATAACATCCTTTCCGGCTTTGTAACCGGCTTTTTCGATAGCAACAATGATGGATTCCAAAGCATCTTCGGTACCTTTCAATGCCGGTGCAAATCCACCTTCGTCACCAACTGCGGTACTTAAATTCCGGTCATGGAGCACTTTCTTCAGTGAATGAAACACTTCCGCTCCCATACGCAATCCCTCGTGGAATGAGGTGGCACCTACCGGACGAATCATAAATTCCTGAAAAGCAATAGGGGCATCTGAATGAGAACCTCCATTAATAATATTCATCATTGGAACAGGCAATACAAAAGCATTTGTACCACCAATATACCTGTATAATGGTATTTCAAGATATTCGGCTGCCGCTTTAGCCACTGCCAGTGAAACACCCAGAATGGCATTAGCCCCCAGGTTTGATTTTGTTTTGGTACCGTCCAGTTGAATCATCAATTTATCAATTGCCCGTTGTTGCAAAGCACTGATTCCAATCAATGCAGGACCAAGAATTGTATTTACATTGCCAACTGCTTTTAAAACCCCTTTTCCCAGAAAACGTTTTTTATCGCCATCACGTAATTCAATTGCTTCGTTTTCACCGGTTGAAGCCCCTGATGGTACCGAAGCACGACCCATTACGCCTGATTCCAAAAATACATCTACTTCAACGGTAGGATTTCCACGCGAATCAAGAATTTCGCGGGCAACAATCTTTTCAATTTTACTCATATTATTTTTTAATTAAGTTGTATTTGATATACTTACATTCTTGTAAGTATAAACGTTCTTAAAAAAAAAATGTTCGGACAAAAAGATATTTAAAATATAAAATCTACTGGAAAAAGAACTACATTTGCACAATAAAATGAGCTCTAATTATTTATTTGACTTTGAAAAAAGTTGTATTTTTCATCCTGATTTGCCTCACACTCTCTTGTCAGGCACAATTGAATCTGGTAAAGTCCCTGAGCGGGATTACAAAGAATTCTAAAACACCTGTTTCGAATGCCGAAATTACAGATGGATTAAAAAGTTCATTAAATGTCGGTATCGAAAAAGCAGTCGGGAAGCTGGGTATAGAAAACGGCTTTTTCAATGACGCCGTTTTGAAGTTAATGCTGCCTCCCGAAGCCAAACCAATAACCAACAGCATTAAATTAGTTCCCGGCGGGCAGGACCTGGTAAACAAGACCATACTATCCATGAATCGCACGGCCGAGGATGCTGTAAAAGAAGCAACACCGATATTTAAAAATGCCATACTGCACATGAGTTTTCAGGATGCAGTAAGTATATTATACGGGAAAGAAAATGCAGCTACCGAATACCTGCGACAAAACACCTATGCTGAATTAAAAGCAGCTTTTGCCCCCAAAGTAAAAGTATCATTAAGCAAACCGCTTGTTGCCAATGTATCTACCAGTCAAACCTGGAATCTTCTTTGCACAAATTACAATGGAGTTGCCAATTCATCCGTCGGGAAATTTTCGAGAATGAAACCTGTTACTGTAAATTTAGAGAATTACGTGACTGAAAAAGCCTTAGATGCATTGTTTATTAAAATTGCCGAACAGGAAAAAGCCATACGGACAAATCCGGCTGAAAGGGTTACCACCTTGTTGCAAAATGTATTTGGCAAACTGGATAAGAAGTAAAAGCTAAATTATTCAACTATTCAATCCTCCGGATAAAGAGGCTGTGTAAAAATAAAATTTTAAAACTCAAATACTATCAAATTGAAACTTGACATTTAAATCAGGGAATAAGGTTTAGAAATAGTGAGGATTCATTTCTACTGAGGTTGACAAACGAAAATAAGGTTTTATTCTTTAAAAACCTTATTTTCAAGTACTAAACCTTAGTAGAAAACCAATCACACACAAAACCAAACCTTATTTAATAAATAGCTGAACTTTCAATTCGTAAATAATATATTCAACTTTATTCGTTTTTACACAGTCTCGAAGGACATGTGCAATTTATTCATTTACGATTTACAATTGTCCCGTTTTCTCTTTAGTTTCTTCCCGTTTTGGTTTTGCAGGTAGCTGGGCTCTAATGAAACAAATTTAATCTGCCACTAAGACTCGAAGTGACACAAATATGATCCGGAGTTATCGGAAAAGTCTACAGATATAGCATGATGAACCTTAGATTCTTAGCGGCTCTCTGGCAAATTGACACTTCCCATTAACTTTAATATTATTTCTTCTTTTTATCAGATTCCATCTCTGCTTTTATTTCATGTATCCTGTTCTCGACTACATTGTAATAGGATGCAGCCTGAGGATCTTTGGAAATATTTTCCTTTGCTTTTGGACGGGTTGCCATAAACTGATTATAATATTTCAGTGCTTCCTCTTTGTCCTTTAGTGATGTATCGTATATTTCAGCGATGTTGTACAATGCCAGTTTGTAGTCCGGGTTGCATGAATAACACAGTTTCCGGTATTTGACTTCCTGAGTTTTATTGAATAACAGATCTTGTTCAGAGAATATCGAACCGTACCCGTGGGCTATATTCAGGTAATAATTAAACAATTCCGAGTCTTTTGGAATGAGTTTATTCACCCCGTTAATCAATATCTGAATACCTTTTTGTTTGTATCCACTGTAGATAGCCGATTTGCCCAGAAAATAATACAAGTTCTGGTTCGTGGAATCCATACGAAAAGCGCTGCTCAGCCGTTCGTATGCAGTCATATAATCACCCGTTGAAAAGCAGGAGGCTCCCAGGTAATAATTTGTCAGGAATGAACTGTCGCCTTGTTGAGCTAATTTATTCAACCGGTAAATAGCACGGTCATAGTTTTTATTCATGCTCAATCCGATTCCATTGTACTGGTTAATCACCTGATTGGATGAATCGGCCTGAATAAACCGGGTGGTTGATGCTGTTAAATCGTCGTAATTACCGATGGTCAGGTAGATTTTGCAAAGTTTGCCGAGTGTGTTATAATCGTCAGGATTGCTGTTCATCCGCCTGTTGTAATAATATTCGGCAGAATCCATTCTAAGCATCTGAACAAAACAATCGCCCATAACCGGGTACAAGGCAGGTAATGAGTCGGTTTGCAGAATGGAATGTGCCTGTTGCAGGGACTGAGACCATTCTTTTAATTTAAAAGTAATGTTCAGATAGTTTAGTTGAGCATAGCGACTGGCAGGTGCCGATTGCAACGCCAGAAAATAATACGTCTTTGCTTTCCGGTAATTCCCGCATAGCTGATAACAGTCTGCCAGTTCATTGACTGCCTGAATGTTTGATACATCCTTCCCGACAATTTCGTCCAGCAAAATGATGGCCTCATTGTACCGGGCAATGTTTTTGTAACAGGTTGCTTTCAGAAAATTCAGTTCGGGCGATGCTTTCTCTTTTGAAATAAGCTTTATGACCGATTCGTAGTCGTAGTTTTTCAATGCTGTCTGGATGGCGTTGTTTTGTGCAAGGATTATGCCTGAACAAAAGAGTAAGAACCCAATGAAAATATGTTTCATAGCGTTGATTTTTATATTACAGTGCTGATAAAAGATTCAACACTCTAAACGTTTGGTTTTATTTCTTTTTAGTGATTTCGACTACTCCATAGGCAGCCTGTTTCCCGTATTTAGATATTAAAAAGGCTTTGTGGGCATCAGTATCCGGTTTAAACACTTTTACGGTAACACTGTCCCGGTTAATAGCTGACGTGTTGTACCCTTTTGGCAATATTAGACCATCCATAACAAAAACGGGCATTTCATTTTGTTTAACAGGTGCCGGTTTAATCTTTTCGTGTAGGGAAAAAGTGATAGGGATTGTGTACCATACCGATACGTTTTCACCTTCCATTTTTCCCGGTATAAAATCATGCAGGGTGCTTATCACCCTTTCTGCTTCATAATCGAGATCCGGGTCAACACTTTTTACGACTTCAACTTTGTCCACTTTACCAAAATTATTGACAACGAACCGGACTATTACTTTTCCCTCAATTTCATTCGACTGTGCTATACGTGGATATCTGAGAAGTTGACTGATAGATTTTAATAAGGCTTTTTCTCCACCCGGATACTGCGGCATCTGAGTGACTATCGTATAAATTTTATCTTTCTGATTAAATGAAGGTTTCGATTTCAGAATCGTACTGTCAATAGGAATTTGTACAATATTTTTTTCAATCGTGGTTGAATCTTTGGTGGATAAAACGTTCTTTTCAGAAGTTGAAATGTTTTGTGCATTTCCCGAATGCATTCGTATCAGAGCAATACAAAGGATCAGTAAGAATTTAAACACTTCCGTTTTTTTGCATTTCTTCATGAGTTGGATAAGTAGGATGATGTTAATATTAAGTGAATAATTGTTTGTAAAAATACACTTAATAATTGATTTAACATAAAAAACACAGATAAACTATTTTTCATCTGTGTTTTTTTAGGGCACTATTCATCTTCCGGATCGTTGAATTTTAGAGAAGTTCATAAATACTTCGTTGCCTGAATGAATTGCGATGATCGGTTACAAGCATTACTCTAATTTAAATGTGAGGGGCAGTGTGTAATATACCGCTACTTTTTTACCGTTAATTTCACCGGGAATGAAATCAGGAATTGAATTTGCAAGACGAATTGCTTCCTTTTCCAATAGTTCCATATCTGTTCCGGGTTGAATTTGTCTTTGTACAATACCTTTTTCGTCAGTAGTTTTTTTAACCCCATATCCCACAGCAATTACCTCTTCAATCACTTTTACTTTTTTCATAATGCTTTTAACAACCATTGCATTTACTACTTTTCCGGTTGGACTGACAACAAAACGAATAATTACCTTGCCCTGAATGCCATTCTGCTGAGCAGCAACCGGATACTTTAAATTCTGTCCGATGTATTTCAATAACTCACTTTCTCCTCCGGGAAACTGTGGCATATTATCTATCTTCTCATAAATTTTTTCTTCGCCGGATTCATCCTTCTTAATAACCGGTGGTGTAAATTTAACAGTAGACTTAGTCTGTTTCTGTGAAACCTGTTGAACGGTTTTCTCTGAATTATTCTTTCCTCCTGAAGTTGCGATTTTAGTTGCCGCACTTACCAGAGTTTCTGCATTGCTCGACAGCACTAATGCCAGAGCCAGTGGGACGATCAGCGAGTATTTCAGGATACCGGCTTTCTTAGTTTTTTGTTGATTCATCATGGTGATTCTTTTTTTAAGGGGTGAGATATTAAATTTATTGATCAGTTGGTTTTCGGGAATTTGATAGGACAGTTGTAACAGATGATACTGATAAGTTTTAGAATCAATGCCCGATTTCAAAACACTGTTATCGGCCAAAAATTCAAGATTGTGTCGGATTTCACGTTTCAGTAACCAGGCTGCAGGATTGATCCAGAAAACTACTGTCATCAATTCACTCAACAGAACATCCAGGCTGTGCAGTTGCCGGGCATGGGTGCATTCATGGGTGAGTATCTGGCGGGTCTCCTGTTCGTTGTGTAACCCCGGATTTATAAATATCGTACTGAAAAACGAGAAAGGGGTAATGGTGGCATCGATAGCTATAATTTCGATGCCCTGCAGGATTTGTCTATTCCCTTTCATCCTCCACCGTAAGATAGAACTAAGTTGAACAACCATTCTTATCAACAGGATAAAGGAAACCAGCCCATAAATAGCCAATAGTATATTCTCAATATTGAGGTAGTTTACAAGTTTACTCGTAACTGTGATTTCATTCAGATTGACATAACTGGCCATAATCACCTGCATGGGTTCCTGCTTTTCCAGCCATCCCGAAAAGGATATAAACGGATAGATGACGGATAACAGGATACTGACTACCAGATAAAACCGGCGTGTTGACCAAAAGGTGTCGTTGTAAAATACCAGCCGGTAAAACAAGAAAAACAGGGCTATCGCGATATTTACTTTTAGAAAATACATGAGTGCGTCGTTCATTTCTTTTCGATGAATTAAGTGCAAAAAAATAAATTTTAATTTTTCAATCCAGGCAGGATAATTATTAATCCTCAGAATCTTTAGTTCCTGATTATGTTTCCTTTTTTAATCATGCCGACAGATGCATACCGACACGGTATATCAATTGATTTTGTGTTTTAAAGTTACTTTTACCACTCCATTAACAGCATCTTTTCCATATTCAGAAACTAATTTTGTTTTATTTTTAGCGTCCGGTTTGATAACATCAACTCTTTCTATATTCACAGGTTTGATAGTTTGGACATCGAAGTCTTTTGATTGAATCTTTCCGCCAACAACAAAAACAGGTGGGTTGTTTGGGTCAGATTCTTTTACTTTAGGTGCCGTTCCGGAATTATTAAAATTTTTATCACCATATTCGACACCTACGTTTGGATTTTCTCCCTGATTTGAAGAACTAAAGGCATCATCTAACCTGAATACAATTGGCAATGTATAATAAACAGACACTTTTTTCCCGTTTTGTTCTCCCGGAATAAATCGTGGCATAGAATTTATTACCCGAATAGCTTCTTTATCACATTCCGGATCAAGACTCCTCACGATTTCTGCATTTTCAATTTTCCCCATATTAGTTACAATAAAACGAACGATAGTCTTCCCCTGGATTTTTTTTGACTTTGCATTTGCAGGATATTTAACGTTCTTACCGATATAATTAATCAATTCACCTTCACCACCCTGATATTGAGGCATTTTTTCAACAACAGTGTATGTATTTTTGACCTCTGCTTGTTGTTCCTCTTTTTGTTTAATAGAAGTTGTATCCTGAAATGTTTTTTCCTCTTGTGGTTTATTTTCTTCCTGGATGTTTACAGCAGGATTTTTTGTATCTACTACTGAATTTTTCGTTGAAGACAATGCATTTTTAGTCGAATTAACGATTGTTTCTGCATTGCTCGACAGTATCAATGCCAGCGCCAGTGGGACTATCAGCGCGTATTTGAGGATACCGGCTTTCTTCGTCTTTTGTTGATTCATCATGGTGATTCTTTTTTTAAGGGGTGAGATATTAAATTTATTGATCAGTTGATTCTCGGGAACCTGATAGGACAGTTGTAAGAGATGATACTGATAGTTTTTTGAATCAATGCCCGACTTCAACACACTGTTATCAGCCAGAAATTCAAGATTGTGCCGTATTTCACGTTTCAGTAACCATGCGGCAGGATTGATCCAGAAAAGTACCGTCATTAATTCACTCATTAAGACATCCATACTGTGCAGTTGCCGGGCATGAGTGCTTTCATGAGTCAGAATCTGGCGGGTCTCCTGATCGTTGTGCAACCCAGGATTTATAAATATCGTATTGAAGAACGAGAATGGGGTGATGGTGGCGTCAATAGCTATGATTTCGATGCCCTGCAGGATTTGTCTATCCCCTTTCAGCCTCCACCGTAAAATGGAACTAAGTTGAACAACCATTCTTATCAACAGGATAAAGGATACCAGCCCATAAATAGCCAATAGTATATTCTCACTATTGAGGTAGTTTACAGATTTACTCGTAACTGTGATTTCATTCAGATTGACATAACTGGCCATGATCACTTGCATGGGTTCCTGCTTTTCCAGCCATCCCGAAAAGGAAATAAAGGGATAGAGTACGGATAACAGCATGCTTACCACCAGATAAAACCTTCTGGTAGCCCAGAATGTGTCGTTGTAGAATACCAACCGGTAAAATAAGTAAAACAGCGCTATCGCGATATTTACTTTCAGAAAATACATGAGTACATCGTTCATTTCTTTTCGATGAGTTTAATGATTTCTTTTAATTCTTCTGCTGATATTTTCTTTTTCTCGGCAAAGAAACTGACCATGTCCTTGTACGAATTTTCAAAATAACTTTGAACAATACCCGACATGAACTTTGATTTGAATTCGCTTTCTTCCATCACCGGACTGTATTCGGAAGTATTGCCATAGCGCGTACCTTTTATATATCCTTTGCGTTCCAGATTTTTTACAATGGATGCTACAGTTGTATAGGGTGGTTTAGGATCATTCATATGTTGGATGAAATCCTTGATAAAACCTTTTCCTTGTTGAAAAATAATCAGCATCATTTCTTCTTCCTGATTGGTGAGCTTTTCCATAATTGTATTTATTTTTTATTTATTTGCTTTTTGTAAGTTAACTTTAATAAACCAGCATATGCATATACATTTCTCCAATTTAAATTTATTTAGAAAATACTGATTCCATTACACCGTAAATGCAGTTGACTTTTAGGTATTATTCTGTACAACTTTTTTACATCAATTGGTTGATTGTTTCACGAATCTTACTGTCTGTCACTTCTTCGCTGTATCCATTGAATACATTTCTAACCACATGATCTTTGTCGAGAATGAAAAAAACAGGGAAAGATGTTATATCATAATCTTTTAATACCGCTTTAACCGACTTCAAAAAGGTGTAATTGATGGCATTTTTATTTTGGTAATATTTCAGTGCATTCATGCTATTTGCAGAACATTCTATCGCAATGAAATTGAAATCCTCTTTTTTATATCCGGATGTTAGCTTGTTTAAGAAAGGGATGGATAGCCTGCAAGGTCCGCAACTTACACTCGTAAATTGAATCATTACAACTCTACTATTGAGATTATTTAAGGAATGTGTTTTACTGATAGTGTCCATTAATGTCCAATCCGGTGCTTTTTTACCAACGAGCTTATTTACTCCATTTTTCTTATTCCCGGATAGATAAGCGACTATTTTATAATCCGGTTGAAAATAATGAGCCGCATTGAAATCTTTCAACTTAATTTTATTAAGAATCACATTGCTGACCTTTTCAACAGAGATATCGTGTGACATTTCCCTTCGGATTTTAAAAGGTAAATCAGTTGATTTGTCCATCCAGATCTCGTATTTAGAAATTGACTCTCCATAATCAAAAGTATTTTCAATATAATATGCTTTGCCAAAAAACTCAACCTGTTTACTCCCATAGAAGGTAAGGCAGTAATAAACTGATTCTTTTTTATCTTCTGTTATTATTGTATTGCTGTCTTTGGTGTTTAGGGCATACTTTATGATGTTTTTTGCCCTGTTGAAGAATGGTGCGTTTAACGGTCTAAATGGAAGTATTCTGGTATTAAAACTGTCAATCACTATTTCTTTCTTATCCGGATAGACAATAGCTCTCATTTTTCCATCATAGCAAAAATTCATTTGAGTTGTGTCTTTTTGTAAAAATGAAACGTAATTCGCACCAATCGTTGAATCAGGATTGTTGTTATATTCTTTAATGTAATCATGAATAATTATCGATGCCGCAGTATCACCCGGAGCCCAATCTTCTTTCGTGCTATTGTATGTTGCCGATTCGACTTTTTCAAGATTATTTAAAACAACTCTCAGGTAACTTTTCGTGTCTGTTGGAGCTGAATAAACATTCAGTGTGATGAATGCAAACAATGCAAAAATAATGTGTTTTTTCATTGGATTGGCTTTTTAATATTGAATGTCTGATTTTGATTTTTGCTATCAATAAGATGTATTATTCGAAATGTTTCATTTTATATAAACTCACATTTTTCAAATTAACTAAACATTAAACTGAATCCATGGTTATAAGTCATGGGATGTTATTTTATCTGCCTGTCTGTTTTTATTAATATGAATAAATATCATTCAATTTAAATTTTCAATCGGTTTACCCTATTCTAATTACGAATACTTCGCAAAACTACGAATATTTCGTAATAGGTATTCAAACCGAACTATCTTTTAATCTTTTTTAATTATTCAAAGATAAAACGACACTGCCGGAATTTGTTGTATTTTTGTAGTTCAAAAAACCAGATATGAAAATTGTTACTTTTACTGCTAAATTCGCAGGTCTATATATTTTGTTTCTTCTAACAGGTACTGTACCTGTTCAGGCTCAGGTGCAGAGCTATTTTTATGTGCAGTTTACCGATAAAAACAATTCGCCGTATTCACTTTCACAGCCGGCTGATTTTCTTTCAGCGCGTTCTATTGCCCGTCGGACAACTTTTGGGTTGTCGTGCGATTCAACCGACCTGCCGGTGAATCAAACCTACCTTCAGCAAATCAGGAATCTCGGAATACCGGTTCATAGCTGGAGTAAATGGATGAACGGGGCTACTGTATTGTTACCGGATTCAGCATTGATGAGCCAGGTTCGCAGGTTGCCATTCGTGAAATTTGTAGAATATACCGGAAAACTCATTGGTCCGGTACTGGCTCCGAAAGGAAAAAACAAAGTAAAATCATCCTTTGATTATGGAATTGCTGCGGGACAAATTACTCAATTGAACGGAACGGCTTTGCACAACGAAGGATACAGGGGCAAGGGCATTCAGGTTGGGGTCATCGATGCCGGCTTTATGAATGTAAATATCAATCCTGCTTTTGATAGTTTACGGCTACAGGGTCGTTTGCTGGGAATAAAAGACATTGTTAACCCAACCTCGGATATTTATTCAGAGGATTCTCATGGGGCTATGGTTTTGTCCACCATGACCGGTAATCTCCCGGGACAGTTTCTCGGTACTGCACCTGAAGCTTCTTATTGGCTGATTCGAACGGAATATAGTCCGACAGAATATAAAGTGGAAACAGATTTCTGGTGTTCTGGAATTGAATTTGCCGACAGCGTCGGTGTAGATGTGGCTACCTCGTCCCTCGGATATTCTACTTTTGACGATCCTACTATGAATTTCACTTATGCCGATATGAACGGGAGAGTCTCCAGGGCAAGCCGGGCTGCTAACCTTGCCGGCAGGAAAGGAATAGTTGTTACAATTGCTGCCGGAAATGAAGGCAGTGGAGGCTGGCACTATATCAGTTCGCCCTCCGATGCCAATGGCATAATGACGGTAGGAGCTGTAACTTCAGCAGGCATATCCAGTAGCTTCTCGTCATATGGTCCAAGTTCGGATGGGCGGGTAAAGCCGGAGGTATGTGCTACCGGAAGTTATTCAGCATTGGTCAATACGGTAGGAATACCGGGTTATGGTAGCGGGACTTCTTTTGCAACACCCATTATGGCAGGAATGATGGCTTGTCTGTTACAACGTTATAAGGTAATTGATGCTATGGTTGATGTACAGACCCTGCTAAATGCGGTATTTAAAAGCGGAAGCCTTTACGCTAATCCGACGGCACAAATGGGGTATGGGATTCCTGATTTCGTAAACTCAGAGCAGAATCTGAAGGTGTTTGATTCGTTCAGGCAGATTCAAAAGAGTGATTTTGTGATTGCTTATAATTCGCCCAATCAAATCATAAATATCCGGTTTACAGATGGGCGGGATCCGGTGAATACGACCGTCCGGATTTATTCCATGACCGGCAGCCTGCTGGTGAATCAACCTTTGACTGGATCATTCACCGTATTACAAACCAATACCTTTCAACCCGGAATTTATGCTATCAGCATTTCGGAAAACGGGAAAACGGAGACAAGGAAATTGATAATTATGTGATTGGTTGATTAGTTAATTGGTTGATTAGTTAATTGGTTAATTCGTTAATTCGTTAATTGGTTAATTAGTTGATTAGTTAAATGGTTAATTAGTTGATTAGTTAAATGGTTAATTAGTTGATTGGTTGATTTGCCTATGAATAGAAAGAAATATAAAAAATAAAATATATATAGTATGTGAACACCTAACGCATAACGCATAACGTGGAACACAAAACACGGAACACGGAACACGAAACGCGGAACATGAAACACGAAACGCGGAACGCAGAACGTGGAACTTTTCAAACTCTTCAAACTCTTCAAACTTCAAACTTTTCAAACTCTTAAGAACCCATGACTTCAATCACCCTTTCCGAACTAACCGAACAGATTCAGCAAACCATCAGGCAGGGTTTTGATACTCCGGTGTGGATTCGTGCCGAGATCAGTGAACTGCGCGAGAACCCAGGCGGGCATTGTTACCTGGAGCTGATTGAAAAGGATGGGGATTCGGATACTTTGCTGGCAAAATCGAAAGCAACTATTTGGGCTTCGACTTTCCGGATGCTTAAACCCTATTTCGAAACGAGTACCGGACAAACACTCCGTGCCGGACTAAAAGTGCTGGTGTCGGTGAGTGTTGAATTTCACAGCGTGTACGGATTCAGCCTGAATGTCCGCGATATTGATCCGACATTTACCATTGGTG
>Ga0302292_1001379_pt1 | contig 15640 bp, 15 predicted proteins | sample III_Fen_N2_1_FD_194553 | JGI IMG/M metagenome (GOLD analysis project Ga0302292, IMG submission 194553) | Peat permafrost microbial communities from Stordalen Mire near Abisko, Sweden - III_Fen_N2_1 | ecosystem: Environmental > Terrestrial > Soil > Wetlands > Permafrost | place: Sweden: Abisko...
AAAAAGATTAAATAAATCAAAGATGTTAGCATTTCAGGCTTCAGAGAGAACAGGGATAATGGAATGTGAGCTTTTAGATAATAACCGTGTTTTATTACGAGGACAAGCTATTACGGTTAATGAAATGCTAATGGATTGGAAACATAATTAACTGGCGGTAACACCTCTGTCTTTTCGGATGTGTTTATTAGATGAGTAAAGAATGGAACTGGTTGCCGGGATCTGTGATCCCAGCTTCTTGTACTATAAGGATCTGTGATCCGAAATAAAGAAGTCCGGTTTACATCTGGATTAAAAATCCAAAGAATACAAGAACTGGGATCGCAGATCCCAGTGACGGTGCGCAAGCTTTCTGTGTATTTAATGAGCATTTCCGCAAGGATTGATTGCTTGGTATAAACAAAATGAAATAAGGCCCGTATTAGAAATACCCAATGATAAATATGTAGTCGGAATAATAACTGTGGGGTATGCAGATGAAAATCCAAAACAAAGACCCCGAAAAAGAATGGAGGAAGTTATACATAAGAATAAATGGTAATTCAGAGGATCTGTTTCGCATTGGGTCTATTTTGAGTCTGTAGTGTGTTTGTAACTAAACTCTAATGTCTTGTTTTGAAGCAGAGTAAATATTATCACATTAATAAAACATATACAAAAGCCTTATGACAGCTAACACAAACCAATTGGTAGAAGAAGATTACGAACCGATGAAGTTTTTTGATGAAATACTATGGGAAGTTATGTCTCCAAAAATAAAGGAGTATATTTTCAATAACTATCAAGATATGCTACTCCGTCTCGAACCCGAACAATATACCGAACTGGAGGAATTGATAAAAGATAGTTTTGGGTCAGCAGATGGAATCATCAATTCGCTTTACAATCATCGAACCATTACCGACAGTGATGAATACGATAAAGCCCTTGATAACTTTATTCCCGATAATAAGCCTGTGCAATGGCCTGTAACAGAACATTGGTTCTTTAGGCAATTTGTAAAAGAAGATGACGAGCCTAATGAACTCGCAGACTTGCACCCGTTTGAAATGGACGAAGAGGACAGGTGCGTGCAAGGTATAGTTGAGATAGGGGATAAAATTGCAAATGATGCGCAGACTTTTGCCGATTTTATAAAACAAGGTTACCTGCATTTTAATCCTTTAATGCACCGGTATCTTGAACAAGATGCCTCCTTCGATTTGGCAGTTAGCTCACCCGAAGGCATTGTAGCATGTCAGGAGAGTATTGATTTTCTTCTCGTACCTTTATTAGAACAGTTACATGCTTTGTTTTTTTTATAAAGCTTTTACACTTTGATTCAGAGAAATAAAGCTGTCACTTGTCTTTCATCCGGGCTCGACTTTTATCGAAGCGTATTTCTTTCACGCTCTTGTTGCGAAACAGCAATGCACTGATGGAAATACCCACAGCCAGCGTAAACAACAACGAAAAAGTAAGCACTGCATTATGAGCTATGGTAGGAATGATATTCGGATTTTTATCTAATATTGCCTGGTCACTAAGCTTAATGCCTGCCAACATGGAACGATAGGCATACAAGCCGGGAATCATGGTAATACAGGCCGGCATGGTAATCACCACCGGAGGATTGTGCACTTTGTGAGCCACATAAATTCCCAGCAGTCCGATTGACACCGATGCAATAAGAGTCGATGCAACCAGACCCATATTTGATTGTAACAAAATAAAGCGGATACTATGCCCAAAGCCTCCCAACAGACCGGTAGCCAACAATGCTTTCCACGGTGTTCCGAATAAGATACCCCAGCAAAAAGCCACACAAAAGGCCAGCGCAAAATCGATGAATATTGTTGATATCAGTTCCATAATTTTAAAAATTATTTATTCCCAACAACATAATGCTTAGGGTCATTCCCACGGCAATGCACGATATTATGGATGCAGCAAAAAGTGAACGGGCGATGGATGCCGAAAAATAACCTTCCAGCAGGTCGATCACACTGTTTATAAGCGGAACGCCCGGGATAAGATACAGTACAGAGGTGGCCAGCGTCATTTCAGGAGCCCTTCCCAGACCAAAGATTGTATCTGTACCGGCAATCAGGGTGGTAATAGCCGAAGCTATAATGATTGACAAAAACTGGTTGAATTGTTTTTTCAGGATAAAATACCGAGCTATCGAACCCACCGAAGCTCCGCAAAAAGCCAGTGCCGCATCCACCGGACTTCCGCCTGCCAGCGTGCAAAGGCATCCGCACGATATGCCCACAGCCAGTGCTACCAACCAAAAGGGATAATGTGCTTTATGTTTAATTGCTTCCAGTTCACGGCTTGCGTCATCATATTCAATTTCGCCGTCGGCTATCTTCCACGAAAGATGACTGATTTCTGTCAGCGTCTCTAAATGAACGCTGTTGGGTGGTGCTGTTTTGTATCGGGTGACTGCATTTTCGCTGTCTTTATCGTTCCACACACTTACCAGTATGCCGGTAAACGTAGGATTAAAATTCATACGATAGCCCCAATGCTCTGCAATGCGTCTGCAATTGCGCCACACCCTGCCCGAATGGGCTCCGGAGGCCATCAGAAACACGCCGGCATCGAGGATGAATTCAGCCACTTCATTGGCTTTTATATTTTGGGGGGATTTGGTTGCATTCTCCATCATTTTCTCCTTGCTTCTGTATTCAGTTTTATTGACGGCACAAAATTAGTGATTTAGACGGATATAAATGCGTGTTTTGTATTTAAAGAAATATTTCAGCCAACCGGAATTAACTATTATACATAGATGACTCTCGGTTATAAGTGCATTTATCTGCATATTGATTTCAAAGAAGATCATTAAATATTTTATTGTTTGTAAAAACTGATGGCATCAAACGGACAAGACTCTACACATAGCTTACAACCAGTACATTTAGTTGCATCGTACATAAGTACTTGTTGATGTATCAGGGTGTCGGCAATGAATAAGAATGATTTATCAATTACATCGTTGGGGCAAACCTCGATGCATTTCCAGCAGGCTGCGCAGGCATAGCTGTTTAAGCTGACAAATGTTGTATGTGTGTGTTTTTGATTTAGAACTGCTGGTTTCATATTCTTATGCATTGAGCTTGAAAGATCAGCTTTTGTATATTACTCTTGGTTATCCAATTATAAACTTATTTGAGATTACTCTGGTTCTGGTTTAAACTCTGTCCTCAACCTCGTTACATAAATGCATAAACCGACTGTTATACAACAGGTCGGGTCTATCAGTTTGAATGATTATATGAAACGCTTTCTCTATTTGAAAGATTATATCCATGCGGTCGAAGCTGTCTGCACCCAAGTCGGCCAAAGTAGAATTTTCAAGAATCTCCTGCTCGGATATTTTCAGGTAATGGGCTATTATTTTCTTTGTTTTTGATTGAACTGTTTCTGAGCACATGGTCATTTTTATTTTTATAGTTAGTTATATTCTAGTCCAACGATTATTTTTCCATCCAATTTTATCGGCTCATGCAATAGAACGTATTATTTCCCAGTTGTAATGTTTTGATAATATGAAATCCTTTTTTCATATATATTTTTACATTCATAGAGTTTGCCGTTTCCAGATGCATTGGAATAGACTTTTCTTTCATATCTTCAATCATAGGGTTCATTAATGCGCTGGCCAATCCTTTTCCTTGTTCTTCGGGCAACACACCAACCAGATATAGTTGACAGTATTTCGCATTTTTCGGATATTGTTCGTAGGTTAATTTGTCTGTTTTAAGGCATCTTCTAGTGGTCTTTAGCCCTGCTCTGAAAAGGAATGATAAGTTTCTAACAATATACTGAAACGAAACTTTTTCCTTCTTCTCAGTATTCCATAAAACAACAGCCGTATTATCTTCATTCAGATAAACAGTTCCCCTCGCCAACGATTCTTCAAAAACATAACCCATTATAATTTTTAGTTTGTTTTTATTTTTGCTCGATTCTAGCAACCAATTGATATGTGGATCATTAATAAATGATTTAGTAAGAATATTGACTACAACATCCTTATCTGCATAACTTGCTTTTTTCATTTTGTATATTTTTTATTTTTGTAAATTGAGATATTATTTTGTTCTGGTCCAGACTTCTGTGCTATGGAAAATACCTGCATACCCTCTTAAATTTAGCGTGTTGTCATTGGTAAGCCAGAGCTTGCAACTATATGTTTTACCGGATTTGGGATCATAAACAGAGCCATTTACCCACTCTTTGTTAGTGTATGACAAGTTGTTAATAATAACAAGTTCCTGCAATGAGCGTTGACGCAGTTTATGATCCGGATTCTCGGTATCTTTGAGCTGAGCTCCTTTGTCATCGGTCGCTTTTTTGATCCAAACGATTTTTCCATAGAATTTTCCACCTTGCTCATAAATCTCGGTAATTCCTTCTTTGTCTTCCGACAACCACTTACCAACTATCTGGCGTTGAGAGAACGAAGACACGGTAAATAAAAAAGAAAAGATTGCGATAAAATAGATTGTTTTCATTTTGGAATTTAATTAGTTTAATAATATTGTAAGTCTGAATAATAATTGTTATTTAAGTGATCAATAATGATTAATGATATGTTTTTAGCAACCAATATTCAGAGAACCAGACTTGTAACTCGTAACTATTTACTTGTAACTATTTATAATTACCTATTGCTTGCGAGTATTTAGCCATCTTTATCTGGTAAGTGCATTTGGCATCCGTTAGATTATCATTTGCACCTTGCGACATGGCCTGAGCTTCTAAGAGATCCGAAATGCTAATCGTTCTGGAACGATAATTATCCTCTGTAACCTTTAGGTTTTCACGGGCTTGCTCAACCGATTTGCCAGCTATTTGAGTTTGAAACCAGGTTTCTTTTAAATCATTTCCAACTTGCGCTATTTGAAGTTTCATCTGTTCGGTGTTTTCCTGAAGTTCTGTTTTGGCTTTTTCTATTTTCATGCGTTGTTGCTTGAGTTTATGCGAACCTCCCCACCAGTCGCTGATAGGTACGCTAAGCGTCACCAATGCTATGGCATTATGAGTTGTTTCTCCCATCATGTCAGTTACCGAGCCCGAACCGGTAATGGCAAGCTGTGGCAGATATTCTCCAAGTGTCATTTTTTGTTTCAGTTCTTCGGCTTCCACAGCCTTGTTTAGCAGCGTATACTCTACCCTTTTAGTTGCTTGATTTTGTGCATCAGACTGAAGAGTTAAAGACTGCGGTATTAAAGGTTGGCTTTCGATAACCAGCGTTGAATCGTAAGCAATACCAATGTGTTGACACAAGGCTCTTTTAGTAAGTTCAATGCCATTCTTAAGCTTCAACATGTTGGTTTGTACTTCATTTTGTTTGAGCTGTACTTTCAATAAATCGTTGCGCTGCACCAATCCGGCTTTATTGTAATTGTTTACATCGCGATAAAGCGTATCAAGCATTGTTGCATAGCAATACACTGTTTTTTCCTTTTCTTTCAGCGACATTAATGTCCAGTACAACTCTTCCGTACCCACAAGCACCTCAATGGTGGTTAATGCTTTCTGACCACGGCTAACTTCCTCGCCCAGAGTAGCCAGTTTGTTTCCGTTGCGGATACGACCACCTGTATACAACGGCAAGGTAATATCAATACTAGCAGTATTGAGATAATCGAGCGCATTGATTGGGGTTGACGGCACATAGGCATACTGGGTGGCGGTGGCAATATTGGCGGGATTTCCATCGTAAACCGGAAGATTCATTTCGGGAGTTTTAAGTTTCAGCAGGTAATCGGTTGATTTCATTGCCAAAGCAGAAGCACTGATTTTTGGAAAATATTCGGTAAAAGCACTTTTGCCTTCTTCTGTTGCTGCCTTCACATCAAATACGGCTCCTTTAATTTTGTTGTTATTGATAAGTGCAAGTTGCTTACACTTATCCAAACTCAGCGATTGCGCACTAACTCCGGTTGAAATTGTACAAATGACTATTGCAATAATTGCAATTAACTTTTTTGTCTGAAGAAGATTAAAATCAGCTTTCTTATCTTTATATACCAAAGCAAAGAGTACCGGCAAAACAAAAAGCGTAAGCACCATAGCAATTAGCAGACCGAAACAGATTACAGTTCCCAATGGTCCCCAAAGGGTTGAACGACTTAAAATCATCGGAATTACACCTACTGCCGCTGCTGCCGAAGTCAGGAAAATAGGACGCATACGGCGTTTCCCTGCCGCCAGGGCAGCTTGCCAAACCGACATTTTTTCTTTCTCAATTAATTCGCGGGCATAGTCAATTAGGATAATACCATTTCGAACCACCATACCACACAGACTCGTAATTCCGATAAAAGCAGTTACGCTAAAAGGATAATTCATTAGCCACAAACCAATGGCAGCGCCGGGCAAAGCTAGCAGCATGGTAGATAATATTAAGAATACTAGCTTTACTTTTCTAAACTGGAACAAAAGGATAAAGAATATGGCCAAAATGCTAATCGCAAGAGCAAGAGCCATTGGAACGAATGTTTCGTCCTGTCCTTCAAGCTCACCACCGAAATTAATCGAAGTACCGACAGGGAGTTTCAATTTGTCGAGTTGTGGTTTTATTTCATCGAAAATAGCTGAGGCATTAACACCTTCTGCATTATCAACTTGCACGGTCAACGTTGGTACTCCGTTGCGACGAACAATGGTACCTTCGCCCCAATCGGGCGAAAAACTTGCAAATGTTCTTAACGGTATGGCAGAAAAAGTTGATAACGAGGTTACATATTGATCTTCCAATGTTTTTATCGTTTTATGATTGCTACCTTCTTCCGACAATCTGACCTCCACCGGATAGTCTTTTTCCCAAATGGTTGTAAGTGGCAAACCATCAAGGCCAATCATAAGTGAAGTTGATACCAAATCTTTTGAATATCCCAAACGTTCAGCTTTATCTCCATCGAGTTTTACTTTTACATACTGCTGCATTTGATCCCAGTCGGTACGACGCCATGCAATACCCCGAGTTTTCTTCAAAATATCATTTACCTGAGCTTCAACTTTGTGAATATCCTTAACCGAATCGGAAGAAATCCGTATTTCAATAGGTGCCTTAAAGTCTTGTAAGGATAGAATTTTATAGCGAACGTGCGCGTTGGCAAAGTGCTCGGAATATTTTGAATTCTGTTCTTCCACCACTTCGCGGGTAGCCTCGTTCGATACTGTGTTTACAAGCAATTGACCGTAATTAGGCGATGGGATATTAGGAGCATAGGCTGTATGGAATCTTGGCGAACTGGACCCAATAAAACTGGTTACGTTAGTTACGCGCTTATCTTTCAACAGCACAGCTTCCAAACTATCTATCACTTTTGAAGTTCTTTCGAGCGATGAACCCATTGGCAAATACACTTCTACGGCAAATTGGTTACGCTCCATTTCGGGAAACAACTGTTGGTCAATGTGATTAAACAGTATAAATGACAAACCGATTAGAACCAACACCGAAGCTATTATCGTTTTCGGAAAACGAAACGCCCATTCAAGCCCTTTGTCAAACCATGTTTGAAGTATGTCTAAAAAGGTTTTACGTTCCTTTTTATTACCCACTTTTTTCAATCCCTTCTTTATGAAAATAAAATTGAGATAAGGAACTAAAAACATAGCCACCAATACGGAAACCACCAGTGCAATGCTAACTACGATAGGAATTGAGCGCATAAATTCGCCCGAAACGCCCGGAATCATGAATCCCAATGGAATATAGGCAGCCATGATAGCCAACGTAGCAAATAGAATGGGTTTAAATAGTTCCTTGGCACTTTTAATGGCTGAATGCCAAACCGAAAAGCCGTGATCTATTTTTTCTACATGGTTGTCAATCACCACAATAGAGTTGTCTACAATCATACCCAAAACCAGAATCAGCGATGCCAATGAAACTGTGTGCAGTTCCACTCCAAAAAAGTAAAGGAAACAAAGTGTAAGAAGTACCGAAATAGGAACCGTAATGCCGGCAACAGAAGCTACGCGCAATGGTAACAAAATCATGGTAATCAGAATAACCGCAATAATGGCTATCAGAAATTCCTTCGTGAAATTTTTTACCGATTCATCTACATATTTTGGTAATTCGGAAATTTTAGCCACTTTAATTTCTTTCGGGCAATTTTTCTGAAAAGTAGCAAGAGCTTTGTCGGCCTCTTTGCCAAATTCCACGATGTTATTGCCGGGCTGCATTTCGAGCGAAAGAAGAATGGTTTTCTTGCCATTTTGTTTAATATAATCGTCTGGATCGGCGTAGCGACGTTCAATGTTTGCAATGTTTTTTAATCTTACAACATTACCACTATTGTCTGAGTAAACTATCTGGTTGGCCAAATCTTTTTCCGAGTTATAGTTGGCTGGCAAATGAATTGACAAATCACTGTTGCCATCTTTCAATGTTCCGGCATAATTAATTCCTCCGTTCGACTGGTAATTGGCAAATAACGAAAGAGATTTGATATTGTATTCGTTAAGTAGCTCTGGCTTAACTTTCACATATATTTGTTCCTTTTGTAAGCCATAATGTTTGATTTTTGAGACTGACGGAATCTTACGAAATTCTGCTTCCAGTTTCTTCAACTCTGCTTCCAGATCTTTATAGCTTTTTGAGTCGGACGACAGCGTAATGAGTAATGCAGAAGTATCGCCAAAATCGGAATCGGCATACAATGCAAGTACTCCCGGAGGCATAGTCATTTTTAAATCGGCTAGTCCATGCTTAAATTTTGACCAAAACTGGTCGGCATTGGTTACATCGTCGTTCAGTTCAACGAAAATGTACATCATACCATCTCTTGACAATGAATAGGTTTTAGCCTTTTTTACTTCCTGAAATCCAAAAATGTAGTTTTCAACAGTCTTGGTTAGTTGTGCTTCCACTTCAGCCGAAGTTGCACCGGGGTAAACACCTACAACAACTCCCTGACGAATGGTGAAATTAGGAAATTCATCACGTGGCATGATTAATAATGCGATAACACCAATAATCATAAGTGTTGCAGTAACAATAATAACAATATTATGATTCCGCATCACGGATTCGATAATTCCAGATTTTTTTTTGCTCATATTATAAACTGATTAAACTGTTGTCTGACAATTTTTCTTTCCCCTCACTCACTACCAGTTGACCCGGATTTAGTCCACTAATAACCTCAATTTCATTGTCTTGATAATAGCCAAGCATTACCGTTTGCTTGTTGACATGCTTTTTGTCGGGAGACACAACATATACATAGTTTTTCCCTTCGCTATCCTTACTTACCGCATTGTTTGAAACGAATGTGAGGTTTTTCTCAATGTTTGTATTCAAATTTACATCGCACACCATACCGGGTTTGATTTCGTAGTGAGGATTTTTAGTCATAATCTTAACATCGTAAGTGCGTGATATTTCGTCAGCCACTATTCCCACGTTGGATACTGTTCCGACAAATGTTTTTCCATTTAATGCTGAGATTGAGAATGTAGCTTTTTGTCCCTTTTTGATTTTGCTGATTTCATTTTCAGCAACGGATATCTTTACCAGAATAGTTTCTATTTTTACCAATTCTATAGGACTTCTTAGCGATACGGAGCTTTGACCAGGCTCGATATTGCGTTTACCAACCATACCATCAGTAGGTGCGCGCATTGTACACTTCTTGATGCTCGACTGTGCCAATTGCATTTGAGACTCAGCCTCCTTAAGGCTTGTTTCTATTTCTACCCATTTTATTTCGGGCAGACTACCTTTTTCGTAGACACTTTTTAGACGGTTGTAAGCATCTTTAGCTTGTTTGTACTTTGCTACGGTTGCATTACTCAGACTTACATCATCCGCTTTGTCGATTGTTGCCAGTTTTTGTCCTTTTTTGACCATGTCACCTTCTTGTACAAACACGTTTTCAACAGTCCCAATACCTTCGAATGACAGTGGTATGGTTTGTAGTGGTTCAATAGTGCCGCTATAGTGCAAGTCCGAGATTCCTTTTATTGTCTGAATTGTTTCTACCTTAACTTTTACGGAACGACTAACTTCAGTTGTTGCCGACTCTTTTTGGTTGGAACTACATGAAGCAAAAAGAGCAATTGCACACATTGAACAAGCTAAATTAAATAGTTTCATTTTGGTAATAATTTTTAATTGTGATTGATTGAAACTTGCAGATAGTTTTGGTTTCGCAAACATGCTCGTCTCATTCCTTACTGTTTTTAATTTGACGATGCAAAGATTGCTCTTAAAAAAAAACGGTACAATTAGAAAATATGCGAAACGGACAAAAAGAGGGGGGAAACGTACGTTTGCCGAGGGGAAGCTTTTTCGGTTTGTTTGTGAGTTTGATGAGCTTTTTGATATATTGATAAAAGAGTCGAATAAACTGAAATACAGTTTATTCGACCCTTTTAGAGTAAAAGAATGATGACTGTTAAATTGGCAGATACGTTTTAAAAGGCTTCACCGAAGCCAAAGGAAAAACTCCATGAACCACCAATGCCAACGCCAAAATCGAAAGCCGCATTTGTATTTGAATACTTGTCCACTTTGACTCGTAATCCTGCGCCTGCTCCCGGAAGTATGGTATGCAAGTCGCTTGTCACACTTTTAAGAATAGAACCCGCATTTCCAAACACGACACCTCCTAAAAGTCCATTAGAGGTTAATGAAAATCGATATTCCAACTCAAAATAGACTAAATTTTTACCGGTAAATCTGCCTGGAGTATATCCTCTACCAGTGTTTGAACAATCGTCCCAGCCAATACTTGGCATATCCAAATAAGGAGAAGTTCCAGCCAATGTTATGTTACTATATCCCCAGAATGCTAGTATGTTATGGGAAGAAGCTGGTAGTTTTATATAATGCCGTACATCAATTATTGCCGAGTACCAATTTTGTGTGCTACCAAATACTGTGAGATTAGGCCTATATTGCAGATTTACATACGTCCCATTTTGAGGATTGATTGCATTTTTTCTATCATCATACTGTACGTTTAGAGAAATGGCAGAAGAAATAGAACTGGAGCCCTTTTGAAGTCTATTAAATTCTTTTGATACTTTACCAGAGGCTAGTTTGGCTTCTATTCCCCAATGATAATCCATGTTATATCCTATTCCTGCGAACAAATTAGGGGCTAATTCTCGGTAAGCAATTTGGTATGCACGTAAGTATGAAAATTGAATTGACTGCACATCGGCTAGCGATGTGTTATTGCCTATGCCATAAATATCAGTTGGAGAATTGTAGTATCGAACTGCACCTGACAAATGAACTTTGAGTCCCCTGAAAAGCACATTCGTATTGCAACTTCCCAGGAATTGATGATCCAGGGGAATAATCGTAAATGACACTTGTTTATTTTCTTGCGATGAATTGCCTTTGCGTAAGTAGTTTTTGATTTTTCCGTGTAAGAGGTCAACTATGTCCTCTTGTGTTGCTAAGCTGTCCCGATTGTTGGGTTTTTCCCATTGTGCCGACATGGAACTGGAATGAGCCAATAATAAAAGGGAGAACATTCCCATTTTGCACAAAATGTTGTTTAATAAAGTGATAAGTTGTTTTTGCACGCCGAGTTTATAATAAATTTTTCGTTTTGTCTTGAAGAAAGTAGGTGTAGACGATTGTAGCTCTTTGTAAATTTTGGCTTTGTCGTTTTTTTCTTTTAGACAACACAAAGATTATACTTTAGAATATGTAGTGCAAATAAAGAATAACCGAAACGGACATAATGGGAGGGGAAGCATTTCTTTTTTTAGGGGAAGTTCTCTCTGGTATACCAAATGAGGAACTGCTATAAACAAGAAAAGAGCTCAGTTGAAGCTCTTTTATGTTTTAGAATGATGATTGGATATTTATTTTCTCGTATTTGTGTAAATTTCAAACTTTTAATTCGCAAAGTTCTTGTAATCACTAGCTTTCGAGCCATGCCAAAAACTGAGGTATTTTCTCCTTGCTAACCAGTATTTTTTCTTTATTATATGGTACAGAAATATTGACAGATAGCTTGCGTAAAAAATACCGCGAAGCATCTATCACAGCCTTTCGGTTTACGAGATATTGCCTGTTGACCCTAAAAAAAGCATTGCCGGAAAGTTGTTCCAGTTGTTCAATATTCTTATTTACGCTGTATGTTTTAGCATCAAAAGTAAGCAAGTGTGTTACTTCATTGGCAATATAGAACAAAGCAATTGTTTCAAACCTTATCGGTAAAATTTTATCCTTTTGATACACCAGAATGGAAGTCGACTTTGGAGCATCTCTATTGATTAATGCTTCTAAAACTGCTTTGTATTGATCTTTTCCATCCGAGAAAGTCTGACGTAAACTGCGATATTTCGCCAAGGCTTCAGCAACAGTTTGAGCTGTTGACGGTTTCAGAATATAATCGATGCTATTGGTTTTAAAAGCATTTAAGGCATATTCATCGTATGCAGTGCAAAAAATGACAGGAGAGGAAATTTTACTGGTTTTGAATATCTCAAAACTAAGACCATCACCCAGTTGTACATCACTGAAAATCAAATCGGGCATTGCATTGTTTTGGAAATAAGCCATGGCTGTTTTCACCGAACTTAAAATGGCTACAATTTTAGCATCCGGTTCCACGGTGGTGATTGTTCCAGCGAGCTCATCGGCCGTAATCTTTTCATCTTCTATAATTACTATATTCATTTTTCAGTAAATTAAATGTTGAATGATCTTAAGGAGTTTTCAAATAGTAACTTTGTGATCAAGTACTTTAATACTCACAGAGAAAGTTGTTTCATTGGTTTCTATCTGCACCTCGTCATTAGATAAAATCCGGTATCGCTCCGACAGGTTGGCTAAGCCGCTACCAGTAGATGCTTCAGGAATGTTTTTTAGCCTAAGGCTATTGGAAACTATAATTCTGTCGGTATCTTGTTTAATGCTTATACTAAGTGGAAACTCTTCGGTAAGTTCGTTGTGCTTTATGGCGTTTTCCAACAATGGTTGAATCGAAAATGACGGAACAAAGCCACTTTCGAGCATAACTTCTCCAATTGAAACACTACAAATCAAAGCATCTCCGAAACGGATTTTTTGCATACGCAGATAGTCCTGACAAAGCTTTATTTCATCTTTCAGTCTGACTATCTTAATATTATTGTTTGACACTGATGCCCTCAGGAAGTCGGACAAACAAATCAGATATTCCTCGGCAGCATTCGGGTCAATTTTGTATAATGATTTAAGGATGTTGAGTGCATTGAATAAAAAATGAGGATGTATTTGCTGACGGAGCAACTGATTTGAAGCTTCGGCATTTGCTGCTTTGAGCTGTGAATTTTCCATATCAGCATTCATTTTTGCATCCTGCAAAACAACATAATTGTGAAATACAACAACAAGCGTATTCACAAAAATGCTGATAACAATAAGACTAACTATCTCAATAAAATCTGTTGGCTCATGAATCAATTGATTATAGCAAATAACAATTATTACAAATATCAAGCTAGTAAAGACATAGCTTAATGTGTAATACGTTTTTTTTGAATTCAGAGAGCGAACAGCCAACTGTTTCTTAAATAGCAATGGCCATAAGATATTTCCAAATCCAGCTAATGCCAGAAGAATTAGCGTCAATAACGACCCAAAAATTGCATCCTGAAATCCCTTCGTTCCCCATAAAACAATGACGAAGGCAAATACGAATAAAGCACTCGTAAAAGCAAACAAAAAATTTAGGATGCTTAGTTTTTTGACAGGATATTTTGATTTCATTTTAATAGACTCATAAATTTCTCAATATTGGTTCGTCACTGTTGTTTCATATTTATACAATTACCAGTTTATCGGAGTCTGTCCTTTTTCCTGCAGGTATTTGTTTGCCAGCGAAAAATGATTGTTTCCTATAAAACCACGGTAGGCGGAGAGGGGAGATGGGTGAACCGATTTGAGAACCAGATGTCGGTTTGAATCGATAAAATCACCTTTTTTTTGTGCGTACGATCCCCAAAGCATAAATACCAGATGTTCTTTTTCGGTGGCTAATTTACGAATGGCAGCATCGGTAAATGCTTCCCAACCACGATTCTGGTGTGATCCGGCCATGTGCGCCTGAACGGTGAGCGTTGCGTTGAGCAGCAACACGCCTTGTTGTGCCCAACGGATAAGATTTCCACTTGTTGGCATTGATTTACCTAAATCACGATCTATTTCCTTGAAGATATTGAGTAGCGACGGTGGAAAAGCTACGCCATCGTTCACCGAAAAACACAACCCGTGTGCCTGTCCGTCGCCATGATAGGGATCCTGCCCGATAATTACCACTTTTACTTTGTCGAACGGACATTGATCAAATGCATTGAAAATAAGCGTTGCCGGAGGAAAAGTCAGTCTGGTTTTGTATTCATTGCGTACAAATTCGGTTAGCTTGGCAAAATAGTCCTTGTCAAATTCCGGTTGGAGCACTTGCTTCCACGAAGGTTCAATTTTTACGTCCATAATATTTCAGTTAGTAGCGAACAGTAAACAGTGAATAGCTACGCGTCAGCAGTTTTCAATTTCACTTTAACGGTTTTATTTTTCGATTTTCTTTATTTTCTTTTCCGGCTTATTGTTCACTGATCACTGATCACTGATTACTGTTGACCGCTTCTTGTAATTGTTTCATTGCTTTTTCCAGAATGCTTCGCGAGCATGCCACATTCAAACGCAAATGATATTCACCGCCCGGTCCAAAAATTGTTCCTTTGTTAAGTCCCAGTCCGGCTTTCAACGAAAAGAATTTATGCAGTTCGTCGGTTTCCATGCCGAGGTCTTTACAGTCAAGCCATACCAGGAATGACGCTTCAGGAATCATAGGTTTTATTTGCGGAACATTTTTTTTCAGGAAATCAGCCACAAAATCTATGTTTCCTTGCACATAATCAAGCATTTGTTTGCGCCATTCGTCACCGTTTTCGTAAGCTGCCACGGCTGCTGTGTAAGCAAACATGTTGCCGCTATTCATTTCAGAGGCTTCCAGAAATTCGACAAATCGATGACGCAATTCAGCATTCGGAATAATATAAGCCGAGCTGATTAATCCCGGCATATTAAATACCTTGGTCGGAGCCATAAACGTAACCGTATTCTGTTCGCTCCACGCCGAAACTGTAGCGAGCGGAGTATGTTTAGTTTTACCCGGCAAAACCATATCTGCATGAATTTCATCAGATACAATTGTAACCTGATGTTTTTCGCATATGGCTGTAAATCGTCGTAGTTCATCTATAGTCCAGACTCTTCCGCCCGGATTGTGCGGATTGCAAAGGATAAATAGCTTAGTTTTAGAAGTGAATTTCTTTTCCAGATCATCGAAATCCATAACGAATTTACCATTATCTTCTTTCAGTTGATTTTGAACCAACACCCGGTGATTTTTTTCAATGACATGAAAAAACGGATAGTATACAGGTGGTTGAACAATGATTTCGTCGCCTGGCTTGGTTAGACTCTGAACCGCAAATGACAGACCGGGAACTATGCCGGGCAAAAATCCAAACCAATCCCGTTGAATGTTCCAGTCGTGATGTTCTTTTATCCAGCTTATACTGGCTGAATAAAAGCTTTTTGAAGGCATGGTATATCCCAGAATAGGGTGTTCAAGACGTTTTTGAATGGCGTCAATGATAAAGTCGGGTGTGC
>Ga0302292_1001392_pt1 | contig 15551 bp, 15 predicted proteins | sample III_Fen_N2_1_FD_194553 | JGI IMG/M metagenome (GOLD analysis project Ga0302292, IMG submission 194553) | Peat permafrost microbial communities from Stordalen Mire near Abisko, Sweden - III_Fen_N2_1 | ecosystem: Environmental > Terrestrial > Soil > Wetlands > Permafrost | place: Sweden: Abisko...
AGTTCGGAATCTGATAAATATTTCTCGGGCGATTCGAAGTCGAGATTAAAAATAAATTGTATTTTGCATTTGAAAACTGCATTGAAAACTGATACATTTTTCGACAAGAATTACAACAAATTGATAAGATTTTAAAAACTGATAATTAACGCTAAGTTACTGACAATGAAAATAATGGCTTGGGGTAACACGCTGTCATAAAAAACTGCCGAAACCCAGCAAATTCGCGGCGTTCACGCTCGCTTCCGTCTGGTTTTCGTGTGATAAATATCACCCGAACTTCGGCATTTTTTCATACAGCAACTCGTTATGGTGCATTATAAAAATGAAAACAGATACGTTATGATATGAGGAAAACACAGATAACCATTTTAATATTATTCCAATTTTTATACTCTTTTTCGCAGATTAGAAATCAACAGATTAATGTATCATCACATGAGATATCTGAATGGGTTGGTAGAAATATAGATTCGTTAGTTAAAGTCCATTCCTCGGATTCTCTCGGGCGAAAATACTTAAAGCACTTTGAAAACATTATTAATAAAACCCAAATTGGTTCAAATCTTTCAGAACAATATATTGACATCAAAATTGATACTTCAAATTATATATTGAATCAATTCGACGATACATTATATCGACATTTCATATATTCAAAAGATAAAATCACTGAGTCGACCTGGGTTCTTTCAAAAGATAACAAAACATTTTACTATAAAGACAAGGTTTCAAAAATTGATACATTTGATTTAAAGGAAAGTTATACCTTTTACATAAATGAGAAAAAGTTCCTTATATTTAAATGTTCAAATTGGAAACGGAATTTTAAAATTGATAATGATATCGTTGTTTTTTTAAGTAGAGATTTTGGTGTTATATTAATTTATTCTGCTTCAAAACAAAATTATACTAGAATTAGTTTTACGAATCAAAGTGATAACTTTTATATAAATAATTTGATAGCTTATATTTTAACAAAATCAAATGATTGATAAAGAATAACGCACCATAACACGCTGGCAGGCTACAGCTTACGGGGCTTCGGTTTTGCAACTTCGTCAGTCGCTTTTGGCTTTGTCCTCGGGCGATACGAATGCACTCCGAATTCGTAAGCCGTAGCATCCAGCAACTCGTTATGTGCCAATTTAAAAAAGAATAATTTAACCAGTTCTCGGGCGATAATTTGTAGCATTGATAACGGTTTGTGATTAACAAAGTTTCTGATTACGAGCGGTTGATTTCGAGTCGCATTTTGATAACAATTTCTCGGTCGATACGAAGTCGCAATTTGCAAACGAGAGATTTGAAACGAATTCGGAATCTGATAAATATTTCACGATCGATACGAAGTCGGAATTTAAAATTAAATTGTACTTTGCATCTGATAACTGGTTCGAAAACTGATAATTTTCAACAGTCGATAAGTTACGAAAAACACGACTTAATGAAAGTTTTTACAGTTTGATAAACCACAACAATTTGATAACAGAAACAAAACGATTGATAAAATGAAATCGGCACATAACACGCTGGCAAGTAACAGCTTACGGTTCTTTGTGAGTACAAGTTCTACAGTCGCTTTGGGCATCGTCTCGGGCGATAAGAAGTCGCTCCGCAAACCGTAAGCCGTTACGTCCAGCAACTCGTTACAAACAAGGCTAAAAAAACACTCGGTGATAACGAACTACAAACTTGATTACAAAAAATAATGCAATCTTTATAAAATTGATTACGAAAATTTCATACCTGATTATATTTTTATTTCAAATTGTTGTATTTGATACATCAGCTCAATCTATTTATCCAAAGAATTATAGATTAGATAAAGATGAATGTCAAAAAAATGCAGAATTTATTTTTGAAGGGAATATAATTGCTACACGATCATATAGCGATAAAAATTCAATTTATGAGGTACTTATTTCGGAATTGATAAATATTACAAAAGTCTTTAAAGGAAACCTAAAAATTGGTACTGTTGAATTAATATGGAAGACATCGTCTGATATTGTTGGTTCAAAAGATGATCCAATTATGTATTATGAGAAACCTTTTGATATCTGTAATCATATATTTTTCTGTAAAGTATCAAATATGTATCCTCATGATCGTAATAGTAGTGGTTATACTATAAACAATAATGTTATTCTTAATGACTATTGTGATTCAAGATATGTAATACATGATTCACAATGCCGAACTACTCGCAAAGTATTAGGAATAACGGGATTTGATTCTACTTTTATTTCTAAAGTCTCCTTGTATAATTATTTAAGAAATAAATACCAAATAGTTATTTCTAAAAGCTCAGAAAAGCCTAATGATACAATCGCTAGTCCATTTTATGGAAGATATCTTCATGATTATCGACGAGATGTTTTACATGAAAAAGAACCTACCGACTCGGAACTAGTTGTTAAAGAACAGAAATTAAATCGAATGCGACGCGATTCGGTAGATTCCGTTAAGAGTTATCAATATATCATTAAAGTAAAAAATAATATTGATAGTGTTTATAAAGTACAACATTCACCACTATATTATGAGTATTACTGGGATAGTTCTAGAAGATGGTATACGGGTTCTGTTATTTACCCAAAATAAAAGTAAGCTCGACAAATCTATTCGTATTATGAATCTAAATAACACAATTGACAATTTGATAAAATCATTACTTTGGGATTTAATAAACAAAGCCCAGTTTGTAACAAGCTGTCATAAAAAACTGCCGAACTTCTGCAAAATTGGAGCGTTCACGCTCGCTTCGGCGTTGTCCTTGGGCGATACGAAGTCACACGAAACTCGGCACTTTTTCATACAGCCAAACCGTTAGGTGCAAGGGTAAGAAACGCACGGTGATAGGTTACAATTAAATTGAAAACGAAATAAAAAAAGCAACATGAGACACAAACGATTTAAATTAAGCATTCTACTTGTGATAAGCCTTGGGCTGACAAAGTTAAATGCACAAGAAGCGGTTACCGCCTCCGGCGGTAATGCTTCGGGTAGTGGTGGTTCGATTAGTTACACAGTCGGACAAGTGGTTTATACTTCTAGTAATAGTTCGAGCGGTTCGATAAGTCAAGGAGTTCAACAACCGTATGAGATTTCGGTTATTTCTGGAATTGATAACTTGCAAGGAATAACTTTGATAGCATATCCAAACCCGACAACTAACAACTTGACACTTAATATTGAAAATAAAGAAGAAAAACAATTTGTTGCATCACTTTTTGATATTAACGAAAAGCTACTTTCAAAACAAGTTATTACAAACAACGAAACCACAATTCCAATGGAACAGTTCAGCGTTTCAACATATTTTCTAAAAGTATTCGACGGTAAAAAAGAAATCAAAACATTCAAAATAATAAAACAATAGATAAACATGAAAAAGATTTACACCATTGTAGTTGCCTTATTTTTGTCGGCAATTGTGTTCGCTCAAGCACCACAAAAAATGAGCTATCAAGCAGTCATTCGCGATGCAAGTAATAATCTTGTTACAAGTCATTCTGTTGGAATGAAGATAAGTATTCTGCAAGGTTCTGCAACTGGAACGGCAGTTTATACCGAAACACAAACTCCATCAACCAATGCAAACGGATTAGTAAGTATTGTATTTGGAGGTGGAACAGGTTTTAGTTCTATCGACTGGAGTACAGGTTCATATTTCATACAAACTGAAAGCGACCCAACAGGAGGAACAAATTATACAATTACAGGAATAAGCCAATTATTAAGTGTGCCATATGCTCTATATGCAGGAAAAGCAACGCAAAGTTTTGATTTGGTTTATCCTGATGGTTTTGAAAATGCACAAACAATAATGATTGACACAAATGCCACATATACTGTTCCTAACGGAAAGAATCTATATGTGCAAAATTACACATACAGATTCAAAGTAGACAATGATACCCTTGGGATGTATAATGGAGGTGCTGTTTTTATTGTTGGACAAAATAAAACTATCAAGAATAATGGTCAATATCCTTTGTGTTGTTTTATAGTTAACAGCACTATATCGCCAATAATATTAAATCTTAGAAATGGTAATTATACAGTTCCAAATGGTAAACAATTAATTGTTTCTGGTGTAAATGATACGTTTGGAGCAGGTGCTAACATATTCATTAATGGTATCAAATTTACTAATGGTGAAGGGTTTCACCCCTATATTATTTCTGCAGGTACTGTATTAAGTGGCAAGGGAACTATTGATGGATATTTGAGATAGAAATGGAAAAGATAAAAGATGGTATAGTAGATACTTCAAAGTACGGTATTAATGGAATGCCTAAAATAATGTGGGTTCTCAAAGAAGGAAATGTTTCTGAAGAAGATAAAGAAATTTCTATAGACTTGTGCGAAGGATTACGTACTGATTGGCATAAGAAAAATGCTTTAGCAATTCCCACATTTAGAAAAATGATATATGCAACTTATTGCATTTTGAATCCAGATACCGATTGGTCTGATGTTCCATATGCTAATGCTGAAGCTTACGAAGCAATTAAGTATATTGCGTATATAAACATAAATAAATATCCAGCAGGTTCAGTTTCAAATTATAATGATATACAGAAAGCATACGATGACAATAAAGAAGAATTATTAAATCAAATTTTTGAATGCAATCCTAATATAATCATTTTCGGGAATACATTACAATATTTTAAGGTTGAAGATATGAAAAGAATTGGTTTTGATATTTCTAACTCGATAAAAAAGTACGCAGACGATTCAACTAAAAACACTTCGTTCTTTATAGCTTCATCAGATAAGTTATGTGTTCATGCTTATCATCCTTCATATCCTAAATTGTCGAATAAGATTTACAGTTTAGAGATTAAAACTGCTGTTCAAAAGTGGAAACAAATTTAATTGACCATAGTACAGTCGATAAGCTAAAGTATTTTAACGAAACATGACAGGCATTTATCAAAAGATTAAAGGAACTTATCAAAAAGGCAAAGGGTTTTATCAATAAGTCAAAGCACTTTATCGAATAGCGAAAGGGTTTCATCAAATAACGAGAGGAACTTATCAAAATGATAAAGGGTTTCATCAATATATCGATGCACTTTATCAAATAACGAGAGGGATTTATGAATATGACAAAGGCATTTAAGAATGATTAAAAGTACTACATTTGATAACGATCAAAGAACCCCAGCACCTAACAAGCTGGCATAAAAAAAAGCCGAAATCCTGCAAAACTGGAGCTTCCGCTCCCGTTTCAGCAGTGTTTTCGGGCGATACATTGTCGCTCGCTTTTCGGCTTCTTTTCATCCAGCAGGTCGTTACCGCCAAGCTTAAAAAACGAAAATTGATAACTTTCGGCTAATTGAAAAATTTGTATATTAGCAAAAAAAAGAAATGATTGAAAAGGATAAAATATCAGAAATCGTAAATAAGATTGCATTTGGATACAATCCTGATAAGATTATACTTTTTGGTTCATATGCTTCAGGTAATCAAAATGAAGATAGTGATTTGGATTTGTTTGTAATTAAAGATAGTGATTTACCTAGACCACAAAGAACTGTTCAAGTTAGAAAAATGCTTTATGGTTCTATGGTTCCAATTGATTTGATAATTTATACTCCAAAAGAGATTGAAGAATCAAAAGACAACAAGCAAAGTTTTGTTTTTGAAGTTTTACATACAGGAAAAACATTGTATGAGCGAGCAAGTTAATGAAATAAAACAATGGATTGTTAAAGGTGATCATGATTTAGGCACAGCAAAAGTGACTTATTTACATATTCCCGAATATCTTGATACAGTTACATTTCATTGCCAACAAGCTGTAGAAAAATATCTTAAAGCATATTTACTATTTCATTCAGTAAGTTTCAAGTTCACACATGATTTGGTGTATCTACTTGACTTAATAACTCCTAAAGATACCGATTTTGAAATGTATTATGACAGTGTTTCTGAATTACAAGGTTATGCTGTTGAAATTAGATATCCCAATGAAAGTATTTATCTTTCAAATGAAAAAGTAGAAACAGCAATTTTGATTGCAAAGACGATTCGAGATATTGTTACTCAGAAAATGAGTTTAACGATTGATTACAACGAGATAATAAACAGTTAAGTAAAGCCAGGCGGTAACATGCAGGCAAGTAACAGCTTACGGTTCTTTGTAAGTGCAAGTTCTTCAGTTGTTTGGGGTATTTCCTCGGGCGATAAGAAGTCGCTCCGCAAACCGTAAGCCGTTACGTCCTGCAGCTCGTTACGTTCCATTTTAAAAAACAAAAAAAGTCGTTCAACCTTGATAGAGATTTTCTAAAAGATAAGTTGTCGCTTTCGTTGATAAATTATGATTTCGGCGGTTGATTACGAGTCGCATTTTGATAACAAATTCTCGGTCGATAAATTTTCGATTTTAGCAAACGAGAGATTTGAAACGAGTTTGGATTTAGAAAAATATTTCTCGGGCGATACAAAGTCGAGAATAAAAAAGAAATTGTAATTTGCACTTGAAAGCTTTTTCGCAAGCTGATAAATTTCAGTCATCGATAACGATTTTCAAAGAATATGAATTAAACAAAAAAATGTATCGAGTTGATAAACCAACAATATTTTGATAACAGATTACAATAGATTGATAAATAAAAACGGAACGTAACATGCTGGCAAGTAACAGCTTACGGTTCTTTGTAAGTGCAAGTTCTACAGTCGCTTGGGCATTGTCTCGGGCGATAAGAAGTCGCTTCGCAAACCGTAAGCCGTTACGTCCAGCAACTCGTTGTGTGCAAGGCTAAAAAAACGCTCGGTGATAAGTTACAGCAAGATTGATAACAAAAAAGTATACCTCGTGGATAAGTTTATAAAGTGATAATTTAAAGAAATGAAATCAACAATAATCTATATATTTATTTTAATTATAACAAGTACAACTATGAATGCACAAGATTTTACTTTTCCATTTGGTACAAAATTGACAAATGTTGTACAAAAAGATACAACACCGAAAAAGATATTTGTATTAGGAGTTTATGCTAGTGCTGTTCATGCAAAATGGACAGATGTAAATGGCAAATTATTAGTAAGAGCTTTAGCCGTTGCAAGTGAACCATGTATTTTTTGGAAAGGCGATTCTTTAGAGGCTAAACAAATAATTGATAAGATAAATTTACCTGAAAAATATGGAAAGCTTATTCCCGTAGATTCATTAAATGGACCTTCAGGTCGCAGTTTAGATGATAATTATTTAACTCCACTTCATTTCACACGAAATGATGCTTGGCTTTGTGATTTAGTTCCTCATTCATGTAAAAATTCTGGACAAGATAGTGCTTTGAAAAGAGTTTATGATAAAATTGAAGGTTTACCGAAATATTCTATTCCGGAGATTCCAAAAACACTTGCGACACCTGAAAGAATAAAAGAAATATTAATTGAATTAAAGAAATCACAAACTGATACGATTATACTTTTAGGTGACCAACCAATAAAGTATTTCTTGTCACAGCTCACACAGAATAAATACAATAAACTTTCGGATTTTGTAGAATATGGAAAGCCGATAACGGTTAGTATCGAAAATAAATTATATGTAGTTTATGCCTTTGCTCATCCTCGACAAACTAGCAAGTTAGGTTTGTCAAACATAAAATGGTATAATAAACATGAAGAATGGAAACAAAAGTTTATGAAACAATAATTAATACCTGACAAAAATGAAAAATATAATATTAGGATTTGGTTTAATGTTTTTTGTTATTTCTTGTTCCTTAGATAATAACAAGAAATATAAAGGATATGAAAAGGGTGTTTGGAAATGTACTGATACTACAAAATTTCTGCAAGGAATAATATTTCAAGACAGTAGTTTTATTTTAACGACCGCTAATGGTTTACTTGGAAATGCAGAACTTTATGGTAAGAAAAATGGTTTTGGTGTCCGACCAGAATTTAATTTCGAAAAAAATCCTATTGAACTATGCCTAATTTATAATGATTCTATTGGAAAACCACAAGATACCGTTAAGTTTTCAATGAAATTCAAAAACAAAGACACTCTACAATTAATATTTATTGAATCACTTATAGATAAGAAGACGAACAAATCTAATGACAAATCAAAAGATGATGGTGTTTTTACATTTTTCAAAACAGATACCTCATCTACAATTCCATCTGATATTTCAGCAATTTCAAAAAACATATATAAACTGTATTCAAATTTTAGTTATAATAATTCAGCATTGGACAATTTCGATGCAGATAAGATACCTGTCTATGGCAATATGCTCGAAATCTCAATGGGATTAGGTTTAATTAAAATGTATACAATGGAATATGTTTTTGATGCTCATGATATTTTTGTTTACGAAATAAATGGTAAAGAAGCATTTGTTCACTATAAAATTGATGTTTTAAAAGAAGGTGAAGTGTATAAAACTGTTAGTGTAAATACAACGATTAAAAAAATTAATAATGAATGGCGAGTTCGTTGGGATAATATTTTTGGTGATGAAAAGTTGGGTGATGGGTTATAAAATGAGATAAATAAACAAAGCCCAGCACACAACACGCTGGCAAGCAAAAGCTTACGTGCCTTCATGCACGCATCGCCGTCACTCGCTTTGGGCTCTGTCCTCGGGCGATACGAATGCGCACGAACTCGTAAGCCTTTGCGTCCAGCAACTCGTTAGCAAAAACAACAAAAAAGAAAAAGGAAACCTGTTCACGTTTGATAAATTGTAGCATTTGATAACGATTTGCGGTTGACAAGATTTCTGATTTTGACGATTGATTACGAGTCGTATTTTGATAACAATTTCTCGGTCGATAATTCTTCGCCATTTGCAAACGAGAGATTTGAAAAAAGTTGGAATTTGATAAATATTTCTCGAGCGATACAAAGTCGAGAATAAAAAAAGAAATTGTAATTTGCATTTGAAAGTTATTTCGTGAGCTGATAAATTTCAACTGTCGATAACGATTTAAAAAGAACATGAATTAAACAAAAATTGTAGCGGTTTGATAAAGCCAACTACGTTTTGATAACAGATTATAAACGATTGATATATAAAAAGTTACTTTTGCTAACACGCTGGCAAGTAACAGCTTACGGTTCTTTGTAAGTGCAAGTTCTACAGTCGCTTTGGGCATCGTCTCGGGCGATAAGAAGTTGCTCCGCAAACCGTAAGCCTTTGCGTCCAGCAACTCGTTAGCACCAATACTAAGAAACCTAACGGAAGCGAATAAAAGCTAGAAAAAAAACAAAATAATGCAACGACCCCGACACACAAAAGCAATACTTTGCCAGCCCCAACCCACGGGCGACACTTCGGCTGTCAAACAATTGCTTTTTTTGCCACCGCACCTACATTGTTGATAATACCATTCATATTGATACGGAATAAAATTCAAAAATAAAGAACAGTGGAGCAGAACCCACGGTAAAAAACGGATAAATTTTAAAAAATGAGAATTATGCCAAAAATGAATAACGCTGTTATTGTCCCAGTTAACAAAACGCATCAACAAATTTTAAATACTAGGATATATCGTTGTCCGAAACGCAGAAAACTGAGGGAGGGTGTAATATATATCCTTTTAAATAAAGAAAAAATGAGAGTTGGTTGGGCTGAAATAATTAGAGAAGACTTATTATCAGATCCAATAGACGTTATTTATCATTTAGGCGCAATTCATTCGAGCACACATAATTCTACAGTTATTCGAAATAGAAAATATGAAGACTTTGATCCTATTACTGACACTATAATACCATAATATTAATTTTACTGACTATGAAAAAACTAATACTTCTATTTATTAGCCTCTGCTTTACATTGTTATTGCAAGCTCAAGTTTCGAAAACGGTCAATGTAACTTCAGCAGGAACATTATCGACACTTATAACTACAACTGAACTTAAAACTATCACGAATTTAACTGTTACAGGACAATTAAATGATGCTGATATTTCATTCCTTGGAAAATTGACTGCTATCGTTGATATAAATTTAAGTGCTTCTTCTTTTTTAACAATACCTAGTATGGCATTTGAGGGTAGTCCAATAAATTCAATAGAATTGCCTAATTCTGTAATTATTATCGGTGATTATGCTTTTACGGCATCTAAATTAATCTCATTTACAATGCCTAATTCTGTTGTGGAAATTGGTCTTAAAGCATTTTATTCTTGCCAAAATTTGACATCAATAACATTATCAAATACATTGAATTCAATCGGAAATTACGCTTTTAGTAAAAGTACGCTTTTAGGTTCAATAGTTATTCCTAATAGCGTAACGTTTCTAGGTAGTAATACTTTTCAAGGATGTACAAGTTTAAAGTCTGTTTCAATTTCGAACACATTAACGAAGATTTTAGATAATACCTTTGATGGATGTACTAGTTTAAATAATGTAATAATTCCAAATTCGATAACATCAATTGGAGCAGAAGCTTTTCTACATTGTTCAAGTATAACCAAAATAATAATTCCAAATAATGTAGATACATTGGGTCTTTTAGCTTTTGAACATTGTAGTAGTTTAGATTCTGTAATACTTTCAAATTCACTTTCTTCAATATCTCAAGCATTTATATATTGTACAAATTTAACATCTGTAATACTGCCTAATTCGGTGAATAATATAAGTGGTGCTTTTGGTTTCTGTACAAGTTTAACACAAATTAATTTGCCAAGTTCAATTGTAAATATGAGTTATGCATTTTCTGGCTGTACAAAAATAACATCGATAACAATACCCGATTCGGTGACTGATTTAAGTGGTGCTTTTATGAACTGCATAGGTATAACGTCTATAACAATACCAAATTCGGTAACGAATATGAAGAGTTCATTCAGTGGTTGCATAAATTTAACACAAATTAATGTACCAAATTCAGTTACTAATATGAATAGTACATTCGAGGGGTGTTCTAGTTTAACACATATTAATGTGCCAAATTCTGTTAATGATTTAATTAAGAGCTTTTATGGTTGTACAAATTTAACATCAGTAATAATATCGAATCCACCAGCTATACTTGATAGTACTTTTATGAACTGTACAAGTTTAGATAGTATTGCAATTCCAAATACAATAAAAAAAATTGGTGGATATAGTTTTTTTGCTGATGCAAATCTTTCAGCTATAACTTGCTTATCACCAATACCTATTGATATAAGTACGTCTAAGTTTGTTTTCGGTGGAGTAAATTATACTACATGTAAATTGTATGTGCCTTATGGTGCTAAAAAAGATTATCAATCAGCTTTAATTTGGAAAAATTTCACAACTATTATTGAAATGAAAGGTTATACACTTTCTGATACAAGCCTTTATTTACCTAAAGGGGAAACTAAGGATTCCGTAATAATAATAAATTCGGATGTTTCTTGGGTAGCTTCGTCAAAACAAGATTGGATATCAATAAGTCCTAAAAATGGCACAGGAAATAATAATCTTTATATTTCAGTTACGGCAAATGATTTACATACAATGCGTATAGGTGTAGTAAATATATCTGCAATTAATGTTCCTACGCAAACGATTACAATATACCAAGATGCAGGAGATGCTATTTTTAAAATGACTACTGATACTTTATATTTAGACTATAAAGCTAACGGTTTGGATTCAATAAATGTTATATCTAATGTTTCATGGGAATTATTAAGTGATTCAACTCTTATATCAAGTACGCCAAAGACAGGAGAATGGAGTTTTGGTAATAAAACAATAAAAATTGAAACAATTTCAGAAAACAGTTCTAATACTGATCGTGTTATATATATGCAATTTTTATCATTTATAGATGGAGAGGTAATATTTTTAAATCCAATTATAATTCAAAAAGGGAAACAATTAGTTCTATCTTCAAATACGGTTTCTATTTCTAATAAAAACACTGCACTAATTACAGTTACTTCAAATACACCGTGGACTTTAAGTTCAGACCAAACATGGTTAACGGTAAGTCAAAGTGTAAATTCAGGAAATGGAACAATATCTATTACTCCTACCGAAGTAAATCCAGCAACAATAGCACGTACGGCAACAGTTTCAATTCAAACAGCAAGTGGTTCGCAAACAATAACCGTAACGCAAGAAGCAGCTACACCTGTAACCAATCTTTCGGTAACAACGGCATCAGTTACGGCAACGGCAAATAGTTCATCAACGATAACTGTTACAGCCAACACAAGTTGGACAGCAAGTACAACCGATTCATGGCTTATCGTTACGCAAAATGTAAGTACTGGAAATGGAACTATAACAATTAAAGCAAACGAAGCAAATCTAACAACAGTTGCACGTACAGCAACTGTTACTATTCAAACTGCTAGTGGTTCGCAAACTATCACAGTTACACAAGATGCCAGTATAGCAACATTATCAGTTTCAGCAAACACTACAACAGTTGCAAAAGAAAGTAATAGTTCAGCATCTATAGTTGTAACATCAAATACATCTTGGACTGCAACATCAAGCGAAACATGGTTAACCGTAAATACAAATAACACAACGCTTACAATAACAGCAACTGAGAATACTGGAATTGCTCGCACTGCAACGATAACAGTTTCTGCAACGGGAGCAACATCGCAAACAATTGCAGTAACTCAAGCTGATGGAACAGGAACAGGAATCGCAATCGAACAACCCGAAAAGAAAAGCTATCATGTAATTGGTAATACTATTTATTTTGATAACAACGAAACAAGGGTTTGCACAATTTTAGGTCAACGTCTTTCTGTTATTGGAGATAAAAGTATAACATTACAATCAGGTATTTATATCGTTCAAACTCTTAATGGAAGCGATAAAATTGTAATAATGAATCAATAAAATATTTCTTATTAAATAATAAATCCCCTGCGATGGTTAATCGCAGGGGATTTATATTTAATATCTACCGATTAATATCTAATCCTTATGCCTTTTCCATCGGAATCTCCAAAACCGTAGATTCGCCGTTCACAACACTAATCATTGCGGTAGCATCTTTAAAGCCCGGCTTTGTTGCAGTAACAATATAATCACCATCGGGCAAACTTTTGTAGTTAGCTCCACCACCATTCGCAGTTTTCTTAACGTCTGCTTTTTTAATTACACTACTCATAGCTCTCATTTGTGTAGTTACAGGCGAAACCGATAAGGTTACATTAGCAACACCATCGCCACTCTGAGCATCCGATGCTTTAACTTTTAAAGAAAGCGACCCTGCACCAGTATTAATAATCTTCCTAACATTATGGTATTCGGCATAAAATGCAGGTTGTGTAGTTTTCACCATTTCTACCAAAGTATCAATCTTTTTCCAATTGGTAAGTAACGTTGCGATGTATGTTGCAATCAATTTTGTTGCAGCACCGCTATCTGTCACATCAACTCTATCTTTCGGAATCGCAGCATTAAAGCTTGTAATACTTGTTTGTTGTGTAGTTAATAGAGCCGCTGTAACATTATATGTAGCCAAATTGGTTACTTGACTATTAGCCGTGTCATGTATAACTTGGCAAATACCAACCAATTTGGTATCCGACGATTTCTTTAATTCATTCTCACTATAATTAACTAACGCCACAAAACTGCTATTGTTTGTATTCGTACCGAATGCAACACATTTCCGCACTATATCCATACTTTGGGCAATAAGCGTGGTTTTCAACAACTTTTTATTTGTAGTATCACCACTTTTATCGGCTTCCTGTTGTGCAATTGCCGTTTGCAAAAGCGGATGAGTCGTTTGAATTGTTGTAAAATACGGTGCAAAGCCCGTCAACGTGGTAGTAATTGCGGTGTTTGTCAATAGAAAAGATGCTGAAGCATTCGACATCTTGTTTACACCTTCTTGATAACCTGTCATAATGATTAAATTTTAAGGATTTATATTTAAGTGTTAATTGATTTTGAACTTTTCTTGTGCTAATTTTGGTACAGCTAAAATAGATAAGTAAAACTAATTCACAAAATAAAATCGCAACTATTTTAGATTTAAAAACCTAGTCACTAGATAGTAATGATATTACTTTAGTCCGAATTCCCTATACAAATGGATAGGTTCATACTACTCGATACGAGGGTTCTTTGATTATAAATAGTACCGATTTCACTTTAGATAGGACTTCTTGTACTTTAGTTGGCATTTCCAGTACTTTAGTTGACTCCGCTCATACTTTAGATAGCATTTCCTGCACTTTAGATAGTTCCGCTCATGCTTTAGTTGGCATTTCCTGTCTTAGAGATGGCATTTCCTTCAATTTAGATGGCTTCACCAACGATTTAGTTGATATTCCTAAAAAAAGTAACCGCATCGACCTCACAAGCCAACGCTTCCAACCCTTCGCAGTCAGGCACATTTACTACCCACACAAGGCTTCCCTGCAATCCAAGGGTAGTAAAAGAGCCTGCCAGCCCCTCCGCACCCGACACACTCTGATAACCCCTTGCTTCGTTCGATAAAATTACTATATTTGACAAACAAATTAACATGAAGATTAAATAGAGTACAGGTGCTAACACGCTGGCATACAACAGTTACCGCCCCTTCAAAAACGCAACTTCGTCACTCGCTTCGGCGGTTTCGTCGGGCGATAAGAAGTCGCACGTATTCGGTAACCGTTGCATCCAGCAACTCGTTAGGTGTTATTATAAAAAACCATGAAACGAACTATATTCTCATTGATAATTATCTTTTATAGTCTGACAATTTATTCTCAGACTATGGAAAAAATATTGTTTGATAACATTTCAGAAAACTATCAACTTGATACTTCTTTTGGTTCATTGAGAATTGGATACTTATTTGATAAACAAGTTAGAAATGCAATTTTAATTGAAACTGATTCAACTAAAACGTATCATTTGAAAATTTATAAAGAATTGAATAGGAAATGGAATTTGGTTTTTAATCAAGATTCAATCATCTCATATTCTAAAATTATTTTTCGAGACTTCAATTTTGATGGTAAAAAAGATTTAGCAATATCTTGTGACAAATCACTTGGAACTTCAATATTTGAAATTAAACTTTGGTTGAATATTTCTGACAACAAAACTTTTAAATATGTTCCTAACTTTGAAGAAATTGGTACTCCAACAATTGATAACTTAAATAAAACTATTTTGGGATTTACTTCATGTTGTGAATTTCAAGAAATGTCATTAAATGAATATTTTTGGGAAAAGGATAAACTTGTCTTGAGACAGAAAACTGAAATTGAAACTTATAATAAAAAAGTAAAAGCAATAGAGAAACATTTCAAACCTGATAATTCTGAGGTTTCTATAAATGAAATAAAGAAGAAAATAAGCTTAGCGGAAATTGATAATATAATTAAAAAATATAATGATTTTAAAGAATAACAACACCCAACACGCTGGCAAGCAAAAGCTTACGTGCCTTCATACACGCATCGTCCCCACTCGCTTTGGGCCATAGCCGTCAAGCTAACATATGTAATTAACTCATAAATAATTACATATGAGCATAAATATTTTTTTAACCCGCCTATTAAAGAAGCGGGTTGTTTTTTTGTTAATTTGCACATATCAATGAAC
>Ga0302292_1001397_pt1 | contig 15540 bp, 6 predicted proteins | sample III_Fen_N2_1_FD_194553 | JGI IMG/M metagenome (GOLD analysis project Ga0302292, IMG submission 194553) | Peat permafrost microbial communities from Stordalen Mire near Abisko, Sweden - III_Fen_N2_1 | ecosystem: Environmental > Terrestrial > Soil > Wetlands > Permafrost | place: Sweden: Abisko...
CTTTGCTCAATACTCAACACTCAATACTCAACACTCAATACTCAACTCTCGATGCTAAGTATTTACTCAAAAGTGACAATAAGCTCAACGCATTGTTTTAATATTTGTCCTGCAAGTGTATTATTGCTTTCAACCGATATTTTATCACCAACCCCGTTTGCCGTAACTTTTCTTTCACTGACTCCTCTTTTTATCAAATAATTGCGTACAGCTGTTGCACGGTTTTGTGACAGAATCAAGTTGTTAGAAGGATTACCAACAATTTCTACATGGTCTCTGATTTCAACTACAAATGATGGATTATCTTTTATTACCTGTGCAATTTTATTTAACAGAACCAATGAAGTCTTTTTAATTGCAGGTTTACCTGTTTCAAACTGAATACCTTTTAAAGCTTTCAGAAATAAAGCACGTATTTCCTTTTTAATTTCAGGACAGCCGTTATTTGATTTTACCCCCGGAATTGAAGGACATTTATCTAAATAATCAGGAATACCATCTCCATCAATGTCAATAGGACAGCCGTGTTCATCTACTTTACCGTGGGCTTCAACAGGAGTATTCGGACATTTATCAAGATAGTCGGGAACTCCGTCACCATCCGAATCAAGAATACAACCGTTTTTATCAGTAAATCCATGTGCTTCAAGTGGAGTACCGGGACATTTATCCAGGTAATCAGGAACTCCATCACCATCTGTATCAAGCAGGCATCCGTTCTTATCTACGAATCCTTTTGCCTGTGCAGGTGTACCCGGACATAAATCAAGATAATCGGCAACTCCATCTCCATCTGTATCAATCGGACAACCTACCGAGTCAACCTGAATACCTGCAGGTGTGCTGGCGCATTTATCAAGATAATCGGGAACACCATCATTATCCGAATCAATAGGACATCCTTGGGCATTTACGAATCCACGGGCACTTGCCGATGTATTTGGGCATTGATCCAGATAATCAGGAATACCATCACCATCCGAATCCAACAGACAGCCATTTTTATCTACTTTTCCTGCTGCTTCTTTTGGTGTATCGGGACACTTGTCGAGGTAATCGGGTACTCCATCACCATCAGCATCCAACGGACAACCCTTTTTGTCAACTTTAATCCCTATTGGTGTTTCCGGACATTTGTCAAGCCGGTCAATAACGCCATCTTTATCCGTATCTTTTGGCCTACCTATTCCAATACTTACCCCGACACATAAGTTAAGTTCAAATTTTTCTACAGGTAAACTCTGATTATTAAGTTTTGGAACAATATAATCGGAAGCTATGAATATATTGGCCCATTTTGGTGAAAAATTCAACGCTAATCCTAACCTGTTAGATTCCGGTCGAAGAAATTCACAGGTTGTTGAAAGCGAAAACCAGTTAAAAGGTTTAAATGTTACAGCCCCGACTAATTCATTTATGTGGTTATAAGTCGAATTATAACTATTCCAGAGCATTCCCAACGATATATCATGTTTTTCGTTCCCAAAAATGTTGTATTCAGCTGAAGCTTTCAATGTATATGGAATACTTTCAATAACATTATTGCCCGAAGGTGCTTCTTTAAACTTTATCAATGTGCCGGCATCCTGTTTAAACTGGTTTAGTTGATTCCCTACGTTGGAACTGTCTCCATTTATTTTTGTAAAGCCGTTGAAATCAATATTACCATTCGCAGTACCGTTTTTTATGGCAGAAGCACTCCAGTTTATAAAACCTATATCATTTACTGCTGCTGAGATTGTCAGTTTCTTCACCGGTTTATAGGTCACTCCAAAATCCAGTGCAGCTCCTAATCCTGCAGGTTTAAATTTGGACATATCTAAATTCCCTTGTGTAATATCATAATTGTTATTGGCATCTTTACCGAATGACAGAAATTCAGATCTTATCTGCGATTCTCCAACGGCTGTTACTGAATACTGATTATTCGAAAGATTAACATCAAACTGACTGTAATTAATTTTTTCATAGGATAATCCGGCAAGGATTTTTGCATTTAACCCTACCCTCCATTGTTTATTAATATCTCTTGAATATCCCAACGAAAACTTTGCAATGTTAGTTTGCATGATACTTAAATTCTTAAGATCAAATACTTCATTCGTTTGGTTTTGTATTCCTGATTTTGCCAACCTGAATAAATCAATTGGAATATTGGCATCAAAAGTCTCCTTTAACGAAATGTCAAATGACCAAAAACTATTGGTAGGTGTAAAAAATCCAAACGAAAATAAATTTAAATTTATCCCCTGATTGAAAGTAGTGATTGGTTGAAGTTTGTTTAAAAACTGTTGGGCATCTACACTTGAATGAAGAAATGTAACAGAATTATTATTATACTGATAAATAAAATTGGAGAGTCCTGTATTTGATGACAGATTCATAGTAACACCACCTATTACCGGTAAAGAGAAATATCCGTTCTCAGGTGCAAACGAAGCATTTAGCGAATGTCTCTGACTCCATCCTTCTAAAAAATACAGAGAATTTATATCCTGTGAATAAATACTCAGAAAGGAGGAAAACAAAATAGTGAAGGAAAGCAGGACTCTTTTCATAGATTATTCTTGTTAATAAAATTACAATTCATTGTTTTATATTACTTATTCAATACTTATTATAAATTGAAACGTTAATTTATTACAAGAATTGGGGAAGTAAAAATTTCTTTTAATCAATTCGATTTTTTACATGATCACACTAAAAATTAATTAATAATTAATAATTACCAGAATACTGAAATTAAAGTTTTGTAGATGATCAAATAGATCATTTAACTATCTATGATTGCTTATTTATAATCTTACAGTTGTTTTATTTTATTCTCAATTCAGAATGCTACATTATTTGGTTCAACATATATTATTGCAAAAATAAATAATAATTTCAGTATCTCCCAAAATAAACTGTTTTATATTTAGCTCATCGAAAAGAATATTACAATTTAAGTAATTATGTAAATAATAGGAATGTATATACAAAGTTTTCAACAGATAACATATCCCTGTTTCATCCTGACTTTTAGTGACTGATTTAGTTGTAAAAAAAACTGCTTAACAGATTTTGTTAAGCAGTTTTTTATAGCTTGATTTTTATTCAACAGTATCCGTAATACTACCATACCGGTGATATTCAAAAGCAATACTTTGCTCTTTGACATAATGCAGGATTTCAATACGTCCTTCTATGATTGGTTTAGAGTAAGCAATATATTTTCCTGCTTTTGCTGCTTCCAAAAAGAATTCATCGGATAGTTGATTGTTACAGGTTCGTATTCGTTCGTAGTTGACTATTTCATTCAAAAAGTCTTTTTCATTTTGAATTACGATGGTACAGTTGTTTTCAGTCGATTTTTTTAATATTTCAAGCTTTGAATCATCATTGTTGATGCTCAGAGTAATCGGAGTCTTCACAATGTTAGCTGCAGCTAAAATCATAAAGATATCACAAAGATTATCATTATTCTTTACCCTGAGAACCATATTCCTAAGTGGTAAATAACGGAAGGTGTTTTTTTCACCCATCAAATGCTGAATGTCAACTTCCCGGGAAAACTCATTTTCATAGTTCTTTTCATAACTGTCCACTGCAGTCTGAAAATAAGCATTTTCATGAGCATTCAATATTGACGAGAATGTTTTAAACCTGTCTTTATCTTTTGCAGTGGATAGAAATCTGCTATTATCGGTGATCGTAACAAAACTGCTGACATAATTACGTCCTCCTGCTTTAATACCCCCTCCGAAAGCCGAACGTTTCATTCCCCCGAATGGCTGTCTGTTGACAATTGCACCCGTTATTCCACGGTTTATATACAAATTCCCTGCTTCAATACTGTTTTTCCATCTCAATTGTTCTTCTTCATCCAGACTTTGCAACCCGGATGTTAAACCATACTCCGATGAATTCACTTTTTTAATACCATCATCTAAATCATCGATACAAACTACCGATAACAAGGGAGCAAACAATTCATTTTTAAAGGTGTAACTTTCAGGTTTGACACCCCATTTGACGCATGGTTTCAGTATAAATCGTTTTTCACCAATAAATTGGGGCTTAACCAACCACGATTCACCTTCTTCCAGATGATCAATTGCATAAAGTAATTTTTCGTTGTCCGAAGTAATCATTGGACCTACAATATTGCCGCCATCCCACACTCCACCGGTTTTTATACTGGTAACAGCGTCAGTCAGTTTTATTTTGAAATCAGGATCGTAATAAACTTCTTTTTCGAGTAACAGGATCGAACAGGCTGAACATTTTTGTCCGGCATTACTAAAAGCCGAAGTGACAACATTCTGAATGGCATGATCCCTGTCGCCGCTTGCTGTAAGTATGATCGCATTTTTCCCGCCTGTTTCGGCTGAAAGCGGACATTTAGGATTATTTTCAAGTAGCTGGAAAGCGGTGTCAGTACCTCCTGTAAGAATAATATGTTTTACGGAAGGATGTGAAGTTAAATATTTAAGCGGTTCACGTCCATCAATGCATAAAACCTGTAAAGCATCTTTTGGTACTCCTGCATCCCAAAAAGCTTTTGCAAATTCCCATGCTACCGGAAATGCTGATGTCGCAGGTTTTAAAATTACTGAGTTTCCGCCGGTAAGTGCAGCTGCCACACCGCCTACAGGAATTGCCAGAGGAAAATTCCAGGGTGGAATGACCAGTACAATTCCTTTTGGAGAGATGGAGATCGTCTTTAAATCTTCAAAACGTTTCATTGAAACCGGATAAAAGCGACAAAAGTCGATCGCTTCCGACACTTCTACATCTCCTTCTCCAAAGGTCTTTCCGGTAATAGCCGACATGCAACCGATCAGGTCCCCACGGTTCTTTCCCAGGTTATCAGCCACTTTATGCAGTATCACATTTCGATCTTCCAGTGATGTCTTTCGCCATTTTGATGTGTCCGATTCGGCTGTGAAAATTATTTCTTTTATCTGTTCCAGGTTTGATAAACTGGCTTCACATACGCACACTTCTCCGCTCTGGCTGCGATCGATATAACGGTGTTTCTTTTCAGTGGTCAACTCATCAACTCCTATTTGTACCGGAATCTGATAAGGTACATCAGCTTCTGACTTTTTCCACTGTTTCCGGATCGTATCAGCCCACAACCGATTGGGTTTAAGATCGAAATTAGTATCAGGCTCATTTGTAAAAGTTTGAAGTTCGAAGTTTGAAGTTTGAAGTTGAAGATTCCGGTTTTGTGTACGGAAAGGTTTTGAATCAATTTTTTCTTTTAATGCAAATGCTTCTAAAAATTGCTGTTGCACGAATTTCCATTGTTTGCTGTTATATTTTAAATTAAAAGAATAACTCAGGAAATTATCTATTCCGGTATTTTCATCCAACCGGCGTACCAGATAAGATACGGCATTCAGGAAATGTTCGTTTTTTACAACCGGAGTGTAAAGGATAATCTGTTTCCCAAGATTACGCATAACACGTGGAAGATGATTTGCCATACCTTCCAGCATTTCAAAAGTAACCTGATCTTCAACCTTATTTTTCTTTGATAACAGGTAAGCGTATCCAATGCTGAAGAAATTATGGGATGCAACTCCGATATGCAGGGCTTTTGCATTCTCAGGTTCAAGGGCACGATCCAGAATGTGAAGATAATTGGCATCAACCTCCACCTTGCTCGGTAGAACAGGATTATCCCATCCTTTTAAAGAGGATATAATCGATTCCATTTGCAGATTGGCTCCTTTTACCAATCGCATTTTAAGTGGTACTCCTCCATCAGCTATCCGTTGCTTTGCAAATTCCAACAGTTCTGTCTGGAAATTCCACGCATCGGGCAAATAGGCCTGTACAACTATTCCGGATGTGTAATTTTTAAACTGAGGCAGGCTTAATACTGTTTTGAAAATATCAAGGGTCAGTTCGGTATCCTTATATTCTTCCATGTCCAGATTGACAAATTTGGGGACCGAAACTCCGTTATCATCCACATATGGAAAATCAATGGATTGTTGATAAATACGTGTTAGCCTTTCGCAGAGTTCAATTTTGTTCTGGGCATAATTCAACGGATTGATCTGTGCATAAATGCCTGATATTTTAATGGAAATGTAATTAATCTGGGGATTTTTCAACGCTTCAAGGTAATGGATATACCTGTGGTTTGCCTCCCCGTCACCCAGTACAACTTCTCCGAGTAAGTTTACATTCTGTCCGATTTTCTGGCTCCTTCGTTCCGTCAGGTGATGAGTCAGATACGAATGCTTCTCATTGATAATCACCTTTGAGGTATCCGATCGTAATCTGTTTTTGAAAATGGGCACAGCAATAAAGTCAAACAAATACCCGAAAGCCGTAAAAAGCCGGATTAATAAAGTATCTGTTTTGCTGAAAAACTGTGGAACGCCATAATGTTCAATAAGCACTTTCATTCGCCGGGCAAGTTTCTTATTGCTGTGAATTTGCGACGACTCATCCAACAGCTTCGAAAGAAGTGTTTTGTCATTAGGATTCTGAATTAATATCGCATATTTCTTTTGTTCTTTCAGCTCGTCGCCGGTAATTTCTTTCTCTGATTTCGAAAGAAAATCTTTCGCCCATTCCAGGACTTCATTGGTGCTTATTTTTTCCATTGATGTGTAATATTGATTTAAAAGTTCCGAAAGATAAAATAAAAGGTTGGAATTTGCAGTATTATAAGGCGAAAAAAATCTGTGAAAATTAATTATTCATCATTTGTTTTTTAATTAGTGGTTAATATTATAATCTGTTATAAAACGATATGATTTTCTTTCAGTTTTTTGGATAATAAAATGAATGGGGACCGAACCAGTTAAAGAGTGTTTGAGAAAATTTCATAATTACTTTCTAAAAATGAATATTTAAATATACGACGACTCCTTTTTTAACCCTCTTTCCTATGCCTGAGTTCCTACTTAGTACCCACTAAGTACCTTCTGTGTAGCCTCTGTGTAACCTCTTTTAATATATACAGGCAGTTGTTGTCCATGTCCAGCAAGGGATACACTGTTTTTTCAAGGACTTTTTCCTGTTGAGGGAGTAGGGAAGGATAGAAATGAATAGGGTTACCTTCTCCAAGCTATTGAAATTACAACAAACGACTGAAGCGGCCGTGTGGAGGATGCATTGGGCAGAACCCGATACCTTATAGACCGGGCAGGGTATAATCCAGTATCACTTTGTAATAGTAGCGTGGTACCGAAACCTTATCGGGGCCGATAGTCTGTAAGCACCGCGATAACGCTATCCTGTAACAATATAAATATCTTTATTCTCCACCGCCCATTGCCTGACACGTTCTTCCAGATATGCGGTTAAACCTGGTACCAGAGGACACATTTTTTGTTTTCAAGAATGATAGAAATTCCAATAACGATTTTTTGATTGTGACAAGCTTCGATATTCCAGAGCATATTAAACACTTTTTTTATTCTGAACTAAATTTATTTATGAACTGAATGAAGTGTTGGCTGATTGATTTTTTGTATTTTTGCAATTCACAAATTAAGCAATTCTTACTATCTTATTTTCCATCATTATGGATATAGGGGAACGATTAAAAAAAACAGTTTAATAAAATCAAATCTATTTCAGACAATTTATGGCAGAAATTGAAAACATACTTATTTCAGGGTATAATATAACCGGATCACCATCAGAAATCAACCATCAACTTTACGGAGTGACTCCTGAAATCCAGGAGAAACTAACGGAGATGTACGTAAAAGTGCAAAAGAAGAAAAACAGTGCTGTAAAGGAATTAAACGATTTAATAAAGAAATATCCTTCCATTCCACAGTTTAAAGACCTGCTTTCCATTCTTTACGAAAAGCAGGGAAATCATTTTATGGCTGCTGAAATAAATCGCCGGCTTGACAGTATGCATCCTGATTATTTGTATGGAAAAATAAATCTGGCGAATACAGCTATTGCCAATGATGAGTACGAAAAAGTACCTGAAATACTGGGTGAAACAATCGAATTGAAAGCCATGTATCCTGAACGGGAGGAGTTTCATTCAGCTGAAGTACTGGCCTTTTATGAAACTGCATTCCATTACTTTATTGGAATAGAAAATGCCAAAGAAGCAAAAGCCCGACTTGATATTATCCAAAAATTAGATACCGGATTTAATTTAGAATTAAACATATTTGAATTCAGCAGAGAATTTGAGTTTCTAAATCATATGCAGCATGAGAAAGAAGAAATGGATTCCTTCAACGTTGAACATATACCTGTAAAAGTAATTGAAGAGACTACTGAAGCACCGGTGTTCGAAAATGAGTTGATAATAGAGCTATATCATAATGACTTGTGTATTGATCCGACTATAATTCATCAGATATTGCTACTTCCACATGAATCATTAGTTTCCGATTTACACAAGATGCTGTACGATAGTATCGCCCGCTTTAAAGTGTTTACTCAAGACATGAAATGGAATCCGGAAACACATGAATTTTTTACCCATGCGCTGTCACTACTCGCCGATTTGAAAGACGACAGGAGTCTGGACGTTATTTTTGATATTCTCAGACAAGACAATGATTATATTCAAACGTGGTTAAATGATTACTTAAATGATGATTTATGGGAGATAGTATATCAATTAGGCAGTGATAAATTAGATAAATTACGAAGTTTTGTACTCGAACCTAACCGGTATCTTTATTCGCGCACACTGATTTCCTCTGTCGTACAGCAAATAGCGCTGAATGAACCTCAACGTCGTGCAGAAGTTATCGAGTGGTATAAAAGTGTTATTGATGAGATTATTGATCGAAAAGAAGATAAAACAATTATTGATTCTAAATGGATTGGTTTTATGGTTAGCGATTTAATAGGTATTCAAGCTATTGAATTGACTTCTCAGATTACAGAATTGTACAATCAGGGGTTGGTTTTCAAAGAAATTGTCGGAAACTTAAGTGATTGTATGATTGAGATTGAAGATGAACCAATAATTAACAGAATGAAACCTCTGTTTGAAAACACAATAGATCGTTACGATTACTACCGGGATATATGGCATTATTATAGGACTTCAAATAGAGATATTTTTGGAAATAAAATTGTTGATGAAGAATCAAGTTACCAAGAAGTAAAGGAAACATATGACGACGTTGATAATGAATCAAGTTACGAAGGAGTAATAGAAACAACCCCTCTTCCTGTTGAAAAGCCTAAAGTGGGCAGAAATGATCCTTGTCCGTGTGGCAGCGGTAAAAAATATAAAAAATGCTGCTTAAATAGCGTTGAGCATTAAGCGTTCCGTGTTCCGTGTTGCTGATTCTATTTTAATTAATTGGTTAGACACTCCTGCTTCAGACCAATTGTAAATTGTAAATGAATAAATTGTAAACAGCTTATATTTATAAGTAAAAACACTTATAAAGTATATTTATAAGCAAAAACACTTATAAAGTATATTTATAAGCAAAAACACTTATAAAGTATATTTATAAGCAAAAACACTTATAAAGTATGTTTATAAGCAAAAACACTTATAAATTATGTTTATAAGCAAAAACACTTATAAATTAGTTATTTTCTGATAATTGTTTTATATTTGCACTCAACATTAATATCGAACAACTATGAATGCAGTTATTTCCGGTGATATTGTTTCATCAACCTCTCTGAATGAGTCAGAAATGCAGATACTAAGGGAAAACATACTCCGGCTAATTGATACGCTGGAGAATGCTAAACCGCAGGAATCTGATGATTTGTCATTTTACGGGCACCTGATAAAAGGTGACTATATAGAATGCTATTTGAATGAGCCTAAAGACAGTTTGCGTGTGGCATTACTGATTAAAACGCTTGTCAAAATGATAGTGCTTGAGAAATCGTCAGACAAAGCGTTAGAAAAAAAGCGTCAGTTGTTCAAAAAGTACGGTGTCCGTCTGGCAATAGGTATTGGTTCAATGCGTACGATAGACAGACAGCAAGGCATACTGGACGGAGAAGCCATTTACCTTTCAGGAAGAAAAATTGATGATCAGAGAAGCAGTAACAAAGAAAAGGTCGTAATAAAAAATACGATGTTTTTTGAAACTACTGACGATAGACTAAAAGAGCAGGGTTCAGTTTTGGTTGATTTATTGGATGTTCTGCTTACCAACGCAACGGCACGCCAGTGTGAAGTGTTGTATTATAAGCTATTAGGGTTTAGTGAATCAGATATAGCTCAAAAACTTGATGTGAATCAAGCAACTGTCAATCAACATTCAACGGCTGTAGGCTGGAATGCTATAGAACATACCTTGAAATATTACGAACAATTAGAATTCTAGGTTATGGCGAATATACAGAATCTGATCATCTTACAACTTCTCGCTCATTTGATAAGTGATTTTTTCTGTCAAAATGACGAAATCTGTAAACAAAAAAAAGAAAAAGGATTTAGAACGTGGCATTTATACAGACATGCCCTGCTTACTTTTTTGATTGCCTGGTTGTTCTCATATTCATTAAATTTTGTTGTTTATGCATTTGTAATCGGAGTTACTCATTTGCTGATTGATGGCATCAAATCCCTGTTGAAAAACCTGAAGTACATTTTCTTTACAGATCAGATTGTCCATATTGTAATTATTGTGATAATAGTTTGTCTTTACAATCAAAGAGTAGGTATTTTGCTGCCCGCGTGGTTAACCTATACCCGTTATTTACTTGTCATTTCAGGGGCAGTCATTTGTCTGAAGCCAACGAATGTACTTATTAAAAATGTGTTAGAAACATTTGAAATTAAACTAACCGACACAACTGTAGAAACCGGTGAGTTAGAAAAAGCGGGCAGACTTATTGGAAACCTTGAACGCATTCTTACACTTGTTTTAGTTCTGTTAAGTCAATATCAGGCAATTGGCTTTTTAATTGCCGCAAAAGCCATACTCCGGTTTAAAGATACTTCCACCGCTAAAACAGAATATGTATTGATTGGCACATTGCTTAGTTTTGGAGTAGCCATTCTTGTTGGTGTATTTATATTGAAATTTGAAATATTTGTTTGATGTACAACAACAGGGCTAACAATAACCAGGTCCGTGAAATAATTAAAGTGATATAAGAATGTAGTACAATAGTTTAAAATTCGGTATATAAGATACTATTGAACTGTCAGAAGTCCATTTAATGGCATATGGTACAGCTAATTAACCAAAATAGAATATTTTGAATACAATTATCCTCTTAAGTGATCATAGATAGTAAAATAATTTGTTTGTTAATCTATAAGATCTTAAATTTCAGTATCCAGGCAATTATTAATTATTAATTTTTCATTATTAATTTCTTAATTAGCAGTCTTCCGTTCTATTTCTCTCAGATTTTCCATTTTCTTTTTAGCCAGGAAGCCATAGATGTTTTCTAAATGTTCAGTGACTTTTTGATTGCCAAATTCATACACTTTCGTGATTAATCCATCCAGAAAGTCGCGGTCGTGCGAAACAACGATCAGAGTTCCATCAAAATCAACCAGGGCTTGTTTCAGAATGTCTTTGGTTTTCATATCAAGGTGATTGGTAGGCTCATCAAGAATCAGTAAATTAACCGGTTCAAGCAGCAGTTTAATCATAGCAAGCCGTGTACGTTCACCACCTGAAAGTATTTTTACTTTTTTTGTTGAACTCTCTCCTCCAAACATAAATGCACCCAGTAAATCACGGATCTTATTCCGTATATCACCTACAGCCACATCGTCAATGGTTTGAAATACTGTCAGGTTTTCGTCTAGCAAAGAAGCCTGATTCTGGGCAAAGTAACCGATTTTCACATTGTGGCCAAGCGTTAGTTTCCCATCGTGCTGAATCTCATTCATGATGCATTTCACCAATGTTGATTTTCCTTCCCCGTTCTTACCCACAAAGGCTATTTTCTCCCCCCGTTCAATCATGAAGTTGGCATTCCCGAAAATAAGTTTCCCATCATATGCTTTCCCAACAGTTTCAGCTGTTACAGGATAATTCCCTGAACGGGGTGAGGGTGGAAATTTGAGTCGTAATGCTGATGAATCTTCTTCATCCACTTCGAGAATCTGAAGCTTTTCGAGCATCTTGACTCTCGATTGTACCTGCAGGGTTTTAGAATACGTGCCTTTGAAGCGTTCAATGAACTCCATTGTATCGGCAATCATTTTCTGTTGTTCCTCAAACTGTTTTAATTGCTGTTCATGGCGTTCCCTGCGTAATTCAAGGTAATGTGAGTATTTTGCTTTATAATCGTAAATCCGGCCCATAGTGACCTCTATCGTACGTGTTGTGATGTTGTCAACAAATGCCCGGTCATGCGAAATGATGACTACTGCTTTGGATGAATTAATCAGAAAATCCTCTAACCATTGGATTGATTCTATGTCGAGATGGTTGGTCGGTTCATCCAGTAAAATGACATCAGGACGGCGGAGTAGTATTTTAGCCAGTTCAATGCGCATACGCCACCCACCGCTGAATTCGGAAGTATTCCTGTTAAAATCATCACGTGAAAATCCCAAACCCAGAAGAGTCTTTTCGATATCAGCGTCATAGTTTATTTCTTCAATACTGTAAAACTGTTCACTGAGAGCAGATACCCTTTCAATCAGTTCCATATAACTGTCCGATTCATAATCGGTACGGGTAGTAAGTTCTTCATTTAACTCATCAATCTGTTTCTGCATTTCATTGATTTCAGAAAAAGCCAGTGAGGTTTCTTCAAAGACAGTGCGGTTATCCTGAAGGAGAAGATGTTGGGGTAAATAGGCTACTTTCATTTCTTTTGGACACGACACAGTACCACGTGAAGGTTCACGAACACCTGCCAGGACTTTAAGCAGAGTTGATTTCCCGGCACCGTTTTTCCCCATTAAGGCAATACGGTCTTTTTCGTTAATAACAAATGAAATATCCTTGAAGAGAGTTTGACCGCCAAATTCGACAGTAAGGGCATCGACTGATAACATAAGAACAAATTACAATTTAAATATTTAGAAGAATGAATTTATAGAATTATAAAAAAAACTTTCCACCGGGTAACGATCCGATGGAAAGTAAGTGTTTAAAGTGAACCGGTTTTTACAGAGCAATTTTAGCAACCAGATTATTGGATTTAAGAATATAAACCTGATTCCGTTGTAATCCGCTTATAACGATAGTGGTTTTATCAGGTTTAATAGTTCTGATGCATTGACCAAGTATATTATAAACATATAAAGTTGATGTAATCGAAGGTAAATATACTATTATGTTATAGTTTGCATCTTTTGTAATATTACTCGTATCTTTTGTCGCAACAAGTTTATTATTTGTAGGATAAGTCAATGTATTTACAGATATCACATTCGAAAAAGCAGTGATGTTCTCATAATGACTGCTTTTATCGCTGGCTTTTACCATGTATGCGTAAGTTGTTGTCGGCACCAGATTCGAGATAGTATCTGATGCAGTAGTTATCCAGCTGTTTTGAAGAATATAATTAATTTTTTTCGTGAAATTTACAGTTACATCATCAAATGTAACCGATCCTATTCCTTTGAAATAGGTAAATCTGAATCTGTCGTATCCTTTTGTTTCGGAAAAAGTATAGGTTTTGCTGTTTTCATCCAGGGCTGATATAACAGGAATGCTATCTACTTTCTCCCAATTATTTTGATCGGTTTGTGCTTCAACCAGAAATCCGCCGTTACTTCCGCCTAATGAACGAATGAAAAAAGAAAGTTGAGTAACTGGCAGTATGTACTTCTCGGTTTCAACAAATTCGCCTGAATTCGCAAACAAAAGGGAAGGAGCACTTACTCCACTGTAGATGGTGGAAGTTGATGTATTTTTAGTTGTAATTGTCCAGTCAATTGGTGCAGTTAATCCATTATCAAACCCTTCAGTAGTTTTGGATGCTTCATCGGTAATATTATAAACGGTTAAATAGTACCCTACTGCATCAAAAACAGAATTCCAGTTTGCCAGGAAGCTTGTAAATGTTATATCTGTAGCATTTTCAGCCACCGGAGGTACAACATAAACAGCACGTGTAGATGTACCTGAAAGTGGAGCATCTGCATAGTCGCCATCCACAGTAACAAATTCTATATCGTCAGTATGAACACTCGTATAGGATGGAACTGTAGGATTGTATCTGATTTGTATGGTAGTTAACGGAATTACCGAATCAACGGCTATCAATGTGATTGATTTTCTCCATGCTGATGCAGGATCAGTATCTTTCTTCATTTCAAAATGCAGTCCGGTATTGAATTTTATATTTATCGAATCTTTTATTTTATTTCCACTCACTGTTGCTGTTTGATAAGCAGAAGGAGTTCCCTGTACAGTAGAAAAAGGCTGTAAATTTTGAGTTAATATGATCTTCGAGGCAAAATGGAATTGAATTATTCCGTTTATTTCCCTGATCCGTGCTAATGGTTTATGAATGTCAGTACCATCCCGAAGGATAGGATTATAGGACGTCACCTTACTGGTTCCTGGGAAAGGATCTCCTGATAAAGTCGAATCTATTTTGGTGGTTTCGGTTAAAGCTATTCCATCTGCTTCAACGATGTCAACTCCCATGGCTGAAGCACTATTATTTACGATATTTTGTTCCCAGTCACTGGAATTGTAAAAAATGTGAGTGACCAACATACCGTGACCCGGCAGATAAGTATCCCAACCTTTTTGTTGACGGTTTTCCAATGTAAAAAACTCAGCAGGAGTTGGATTCGCACTGTTCATATTAAAATTACCATAGCGGGTAATCAGGTAGGCCTTGTTACTGGTAGTAAGAGTATCTAAATTATAATCGCCCGAAACTTTTATTTCGGTTGGAGTTAACCAATTCAGGTAAAAACGGTCCCAGGCAGAATAGGAGGGTGGAGTGCGCCCGTTATTCAAATACGGACCATAATCCATGATATTCCATTCGGATAGTGTATGGTGATCCGTTCCAGAGGTAACATAATAATCGGGTAATCCCAGTACATGTCCGAATTCATGACAGAATGTCCCGATACCGCACATATTCGATCCTGAATTTGATCGAAGTTCAGAAGTACAGGCATAATCATATACAGATACACCGTTAAATTTTGTAGTATAATCGGCTAATGTCCAACGATGTGGCCAGATTGTATTGGCAGCAGCACCTTCAGCTTCATTATGTCCGGCATAATAGATAAAGACATTGTCAACAACTCCGTTTTTGTCGGTGTCGTATTGTGAAAAATCAACGCCACTTGCGGCTGCCAGGGTACACGCATCAATCACCATTTGTCTTGGATTCACATCATTCCCGCTTGCATCGTTTGCACCATAATAGGCAAAATTTTGGGGTAAAGTAAAAGGACCTACAACATCAAACTGAGGATTAAATACTCCGGTGGAACTATCATGAAAATAATCGGTAGCTGAACCTGTACCTCCATTTGTTGAATAGCCCTTTTGGTTAAGTAAGTTGGTAAAAGCTGTTTTAGGATTTGGAGTAACAAAACTCAGATCTTTATAATTCACCAGAATAACCAGCGATTTAGGTGAACCTGTTAAAGGATAAGCTCTTAAAAATGAAGTCTGG
>Ga0302292_1001401_pt1 | contig 15516 bp, 26 predicted proteins | sample III_Fen_N2_1_FD_194553 | JGI IMG/M metagenome (GOLD analysis project Ga0302292, IMG submission 194553) | Peat permafrost microbial communities from Stordalen Mire near Abisko, Sweden - III_Fen_N2_1 | ecosystem: Environmental > Terrestrial > Soil > Wetlands > Permafrost | place: Sweden: Abisko...
GCTTATGTATAGCTAATTGATTGAAATACAGTATAGTTATATAAGAAAAAGTAAGAGAAGTAAGCGAAGTAAGTATTTTTAACTCTAAATAACGCTATTCGCGCTCTTTCCTTTTTCTCCTTCATTTTTGATGATTTTTTTCTGGAGGGGGGTGGAAGGGGGGAAACGAACGAAGTGCTTACTACACTTACTTTTAGGTTTTAAACTAAATTCTTAGTTATACCTTTTTTGAATACTGCCTTCGGGAATAATTGGAAGTTGTGTCCGGGTGCGCTCCGGATGGTATTTTCGGTCATCACAGCGCCTTCTTTTTGTTGGGCAGATAAGGAATATTCAATCCAGAGAAGAGTTTGCTCGATAACCATGTTCTTGAATATCGTAAATTTCGAAGCAGGGTTTCTTTCGTTTTTAACGCCGCATTGTGAGCTTCAACCTCTTTTACGATCATCCGGAGCAAACACCTGGCATCTTCAAGATCTGGTCCTTTCAACCTCTCCATGGAGTAGTTTGCATCGAAAAATGCCCGACGTTTACTTAGTTCATCTGATGCATAACATTTGGCGATACGGAACCGGATTTCGTCTTTTTGTTCGGTTGTCATTTCCCTGGCTCCTTCCATCCATTTACTTTGACTCTTTCGCCGCAGCTCTTACATATTGCATGCTCCGACGTTCCATCGTAGTCGGTATAATGATGTTTACAAACCTCCTTACTCAAGACCTCCCGATTCACCTTATGCGCAGTCAGATAGAAATTCTCAAATACTGAATACTGGATAGAGTTTTCAGTGTAACTGTTAATGCTCAGATAAATATCCTTGCACCGAGCATGTTTGGCATTTATTCGCGATATTTCTTCCTCAATATCGTTTAGCATGTTCTTGAGTGACTCATCGTCAACAATTGCATTGTGCCATTGCCTGACATAGTTCTGAATTTCTTCATGCGCCTTATTCTTGGTAGTGTAGGCCTGCAGCTGTAAGAAGTGTTTTTTCATAATTTGGATTTTATTGGTGAATTCTTAATTTCAATTTTGTTTCCTGGTCTAATCCTTCCCTGATTCTGTATCGTTCGTCTGCAATGGTTTTTAATCTCGTTTTTCGGACTTTATCCCTCACAACCTGGCTGACGACCATCGGCGAAATATTACCCGGTTTAAACCGGTAGGATTCGCTGTTGGGAACGCTCCAGCCTTTCAGTCCTTTGGTTGCATTTGGAGGTCGAAACGCTCTGGCCAGACGTGATATTTCATCTCTTCTTATTTCACAGAAACCAGGTTCCTTGTCAATTCCAAGCTCCCTTGCTTTTCTTATCAGTGTTCGGACGCTAATGCCAATTTCAATGGCCAGATACTTATTATACTCAGTTGGAAATTTCTTTTTGAGGATGTCTATCATTTCCTGACTCCAGACAACTTTAATTCCTTGTTTTGTCTTGTTACTCATAATTAGCTCTTTCAAAATGGTAAATCATCTTTCTCCGGATCTTCCGGATTGTTTTCAAAATTGATTTGTGGCTGTACTTCCACCGGTTTTGAAAACGGTTTGTATTCATCCGGGATCTCCGATTCTTCATCCGGATCTCCTCCGGTTTCGATGGAAATATTTAGTTGCTTGTAATCGAACACAAAGGCAGTTGTGCTGGTCCGTTTATTTTTACCATCTAAAGTTTTCTCCTGGGCGCCGGTTCGCGGATCTATCTTTTTAAACGATTCCTTTTTTGTTTCGAACATGAAAGCTTTCGAGTTTTTCAGATAGTACTCAATAGTGGCTTCAGGAAGTGGTTTATCACCTTCCCTGAGGCATTGGCCTTTGTAAAGTGAGAATACCCGTGCCGTAGTAAGATAAAACAACTGTTTGGCTTCAATGTACTGGATCTTGTCTTTTTTCCATTCGCCACCTTCCATCCAGCAGCGGGTTACTTTATCGGCATAAATCAGCTTGTAATCTCCGTCCTCATAAATCAGATTCGAGCTGGCCAGATAGCCAACAATTTTCCAGAAGTGACCAAGGTCGTCGTTCTTTTTCATTTCACCGTTTTGGCGAAGCATCAGGTCAACGGCCAACTGCATCGTTTCGTTATAATCCCAGGGTAGCTCTATTTCATCATCGAGAGTGGCGTATGCTGACATGATCATTAGCCAGTTATTAAATACGCGAGTCTCAACCGGTTGACCTTTTAATAATTCTTCTAGTTTGAGCGATACCTGGTCAACTTTCTTCGAATAATTTTCTTTGAAATAGGAGCGGTGCTTTAGGATCTGGTGAGTGATGTGCGTAAGGCCGCGTTTATTGATTTCTTCAAGGTCCTCATAAAGTTTTATTTCTTCCTTGCTGAATTCTGTCTGAGTGAATGATAGCACCACGAAGCGTGAAAACAGGGCAATATCGGCAGTAGCCATTTGCTGACCAATTACAATTACTCCCTGATCGACCGATGTTGTTTCTTTCTTTTTATCCTTGTCCATATTCATTCGACCACGGCCCGTGCCGTCCCATAATCCCTTCAGGAACTCTCGTTTCTCCATTTCCAAATCGTTTCGGTATTCGTCGAGCGCACATACTGCATTCGAACTAGTTGATACATGGTCAGCCAATGCAGCTTTAGTTGTGTTATGTAAGTTAGGAGCCTTAGGTTGCCGTCCAAAAAAGTAAAGAATAGATTCGGCACAGGCATTTTTACCAGCTCCTTTTGGACCAAACATATTCAGCATAGGATATTTAGTAAATCTCCGTACAACAATATCACGGAATAAGCTGGCAAAATAGAAACTGAGCGCAATTTTGCCGTTGTCGCCAAATACCTTTGTAAACTTCTTCATGTATTCACGCAGATTAATATTTCCTTCGATATGGATAAAATTGCGCTCGAATTCAAATAGATTATGCTCTCCGGAGTATATGCATGAGGCCGATGGAATATAAAAATTTTCTCCATTATTGGAGGCTATTCCATATGCGTCAGGTTCGGTAAATTTGCCGTTAAAAATGCCGTTCCCCCACACGTAGATCCCATCTTTGTTCCAACCCATTTGCGTGACTTCTTTGGCCGAGTTCGTTTTTTCGTAGAGCCAGGCTTTCAATCGGTTTAAATCGGTTTCCGAGCCTGTCCACAGGAAATTCCCCAATGATTCAATCCTTACTTTAAATGCCGAAATTGATACCAGGTCGCGTTGTGGGATTTCGATTACCCTGACCGTACCATGGTTGTTTTTCACTTCGTACAATCGTTTTGCATTCACTGTACTTTCGATATGAAAAAGCGGCGTCATGGTGAAATTGCTTTGTTGCTTCGGGTGCCCTTTTGCATCCTGAAAATACATGCAATTGCGATCGACATAGAATCCACGCTCGTAATACTCATCAAGCGAAACGTTTGCCGGGATAACTCTCGATTTTTTGGTTTCAACCGGTGATTTATCGGCCAGCCACGACTTAAAGTGATCTTGCCATAACTTCTTTGGACCGATAATCTTTGAAATTTCCTCGAGATAAACTTCATGCTTCGATGGTTCGTCGTACCGGGTGACCAGAAATGAAATTTCCTTAATCAGATCGGCCTTATATGCCGGATTCTGGCTCTTTTCTTTTACATCAGTTGTTTTGTGGATGATATAATCAACCTGATCAGAATTGGCCTTTTCAAATGCCTCCATCGTCTTGAAAGCCGTATCCGGATCCTCCTTCTCCGGAAGGATTATAACCGAAACGTGGAATTGTTCCCGGATCAGGATCTCTGCGTTTTTCGACATGGCTTTCTGGCCAGCCGAATCGCCATCATAAATCAGCGTGACTTTATTGGTGTATTGCTTCAGGAGCTTGGCCTGATCGACAGTCAAGGCAGTTCCACAAGGTGCAATGGTATTGGTAATGCCGATCTGGTGCAACCTGGCAACATCAAAATTACCTTCGACCAGGTAAGCCTTATCTTCCTTTTTAATTTCAGCACGCGCCAGGTTAAGGGCAAACAACTCATTTCCCTTGCAATAAATTGGCGTGTCGCCAGTATTCAGATATTTTGCTATTCCCTTTTCTTTGGCTTCCTTTTCCTTAACCAAAGTTCTTCCTGTAAACCCGATTACTTTGCCGGCCTTGCTCAGAATCGGAAACATGATCCGGTTCCTGAAGGTGTCGTATTCCCGGCCTTCTTTCGATTTGATCAGATCGGCCTCGATGAGCAAATTCAGGCCAACAGCGTTTTGTTTGGCCCATTTCAGCAATACATTCCCATCAGGAGCTAAACCGAGCATAAACGGCAAAACATTATTGTCCCGGATAATACTTTCAATCGCTTCAGCTGCAGGTTCGGGTTCGTTATCTGGTTCTGTTTGCTGAGATTCTAATATAGATTCCAGCATTTCCAGATCAGTTAAAAGAACTTTCCGGCTTTTATAACCTTCACTGTGTCCAACTATACCTGCAGATTCCAATTGATCAATGATTCGGCCAACACGATTATATCCAAGTTTTAATTTTCGCTGCAGCAGGGAGGCAGATACGTTTTGACTAAGAATAATAATTTCAGCAGCATCACGGAATAATGGATCAATTTCGATAGGTTTTGTTTTGATCTGATCGGATACTGGTGGCGTTACTTTAAGGGGTTCTGTCCATGTTTCAGATATCGGATCAAATCCACGATCTTTTAAGTATTTGATGGCTTCCGGATTCGATTTCAATTGTTCGGCAAAGAATTCAGCGGCTTTCTGGCATACAATCCGGAGGGATTCTTTGTGCTTGTATTCTTCATCGTTAAAGTTCGATTTATCGGCGATCCATTGAAAATCTAAATTCAGCTTCTTTGCGCCAATTTCGACGGCCTCTTTAAAACCTACGCCCTGATTATCCTGAATAAAGCTGATGGCATCTCCACCTTTGCCACAACCATAACATTTGTAAATGCCTCGTGCGGGGGTAACAGTAAACGAGGGTGTTTTTTCGTTATGAAACGGACAACACGCCCTGTATTTATTACCTATAGTTTTCAATTCAACGTAATTGCCTATAACTTCAGCAATATCTTCGTTGATGCGGTCAATGACTTCGCGAACGTCCATAGAGTACTATTTTTTTAGTTCCCGCAGCATAAGAAACCTTATTGTTGCAGAATTTTTTGTATCCGGATACTTATTTTCAATTTCTTCCCGCAGTTCACGGGCAATTCTTCCATAATTGAGCAGACACCAGCTATCAGGAAGTTGCGACCACGATTGCGTAAAATACTCGACACAAACTGCAGTTGTCTGCTCGTTCGTCCGGGGATTAACACAAACAATTTCTTCCTCAATCTGAACCGAAACGCCTGGCGGTTGAAACGCGACAAAGTATGATGACTTTGGCCGGCCTTGATTGATTGTTATCATGCCCAAACCCCTTCCTGATTAATCGCTTTCTTAACTGCCGGAGTCCATGTATCATCGCGGCCATCCTTATGCTCTTCAACCCATCGTTCGACATACGATTTTACTGCAGTACGCCAGTCTTTCTGTGATTTGGTTGAAAGCTTCAAAATTTCATCTGTAGTCTTATGCTCACCGGCCAGATTGCGCACGTCGGCCATGTGCATGTATTCTTTAATTTCGCCTGACCAATTTACGCGGAGAAGGTAAAACCAATCCGGCTCCAGACACATGGCCAACTTATCGGCAAAACAAAGTTTCGAGGGTTTAGCGCCGTCTTTTTTGGCATAAAAACGAGAATGATATCTAGCGAAATTAGACCATCCGAATGATGCTTGAGGATAAACGATGGTATCTAAGTCTTTTTTTGAAAGAACTGCTTTTGTACCCCACCAATAAAATCGTATTGAATGTTTTTGCATATCAAATAAGAATCCCATTATATCGGCTCCTAACTAAACGTGAGTTTCGCCTTCCGGTCCGTCCATGTTGGGCTTTCCCCAATAACCAAGGTCGTGCACAAAAAAGGCGATCCACAAGCGAGGATCCCACGGAAAGCCGTAAAGTTTAATCCAGGCTGCAGCTACAAAAATGGGGTGTATCAGGAAGCAATGCGCTCCAAATAATACGGATTTGGTTCCTACTTTCATAAATCAAAGCATTTTAATTGTTCACACTTTACGTTCGTGCGGCTGGTTTTAACAGGAGAAAGCGAATAGATCTCCAGCTCGCAGCGAACCGATAAATTGTTACTCATAAGCAACATGTATTCAACCTGGCCATCGGTATATTTTACCCGCGAAACCGATACAGGCCTGGCATTCTCAATCTGTGCAAAAACAAGCGGTTCGCTTAAAAACAATAGCATCATGAAGTTTTCGACAGCAAGCGTAAACAGGCGCATATCCAAATGTTTTCGCTCAATTTCATCGAGCCTGATGTTTTCAAAGTCCTCCAGGTAATCGGTTATGTCCGGGATCTTGATGTACTTTTTGGGGATCAGCTTCAGTGGCCGGTCGTTGTGGTAGATGATCATTCTATTTTGGTTTTAGGTAAATAAGTATCTGTCATTTTCTTCAATAATGGTCGTAGTAAAAGGGAATCCGGATTCCGGAATTTTCTGGATCACTTCAATCAATCCGGTCGCTGAAGTAAAAACTACATGCTTCCGATTATCAAAAGAGATCTGCAGGTGTAAGCATTTGCCTGATCCTTTCTCCTGAAATGATTTCACTTTCGATTCTTCCAGCTTGAAGTGATGAACAACGATTTCCCGGTTCAATATTCTCGACATTTTTATTTTGTCACCTTCAAAAGCCTGGCTTTCGACCTTGATATTGAATTGGCTAAATGTGTTCATGCGAGTAGTTTTTTCATTAGATTCCTTGAATTGCAATGCGCTGCCCATCCGTTGTATGATGCGATTGATTTTTCATTCCTTCGTGTTTTAAGCATCCTTGCAAAGTTCTGTTTAATGCTCTTCCGGAGGAGGATATGTGTGTGCCGGAAAACATAGCCAACAAAGTCAATTCCACGGGCATCGACAGGAAATACCTGATTATTCCCTTTAATGGTCAGCTTAAGCCGGTCGTTCATATAAGTCCTGATTTCGGCAAGCAATTGATGCAAATAAGGTTTTGAGCTGGATAGGATTACAAGGTCATCAGCATAGCGGAAATAGTACTTCACCTGCAGGGTTTCTTTTATCCAGTGATCGAAGTATGTGAGGTAAAAATTCGCAAAGTACTGGCTCAAGTAATTGCCGATCGGAAGACCATCGGTCGAATCAATAATCTCATCGAGCAACCACAGCAGATCCTTATCCTTGATTTTTCGGCGGAGCAGTTGCTTGAGTGTTACATGATCAACATTTGGATAAAACTTCCGGATATCAAGTTTCAGACAGTATTGTGTTCCGGGAACATCTCTCAGCGCATGTTTCACCGCATAGGCCGCAGCATGGATGCCTTTCCCCTTTATGCACGAATAAGTATCTGCAGTAAACACGGACACAAAAATCAATTCAAGAACGTTCATCACCGCGTGATGGGTGATCCGGTCAGGGAAATAAGGCAAACGAAATATTACCCGTTCTTTTGGTTCAAAAATGGTGAAGGTGGTATATTCAGACGTTTTATAGGTTTTCTCCTTCAGCATTTCATGCAGTTTTTGAATGTTTGCTTCGCGGGTCCGATCGTGCCCGATTACTCCAGGCTGTTTTGATTTTCCTTTCCGGGCAATCTCATCAGCCAGCTGGAGGTTCTCGATGCTGTAAATTTTCTCGTATAGATTTCCGATTCGTTTCATGCCTTTGCTTTTATTTGGTCGCTTTCGTTTGGCTACCAGCGCCCATTTAAATGAGTTTATTTTTTGCCATGTGGGCAGGGTTTATGCTGCTATTGAATTTGCATAGGTGCGAACTGACGTTCGAGTTACGGTTATCGTAGTTCGTGTTCGAATTCGAAAAGTCGAACCCTGAACCTGAGGAAAGAACTGTCAGAATCAGCAGCATACAACCTTATTATTAAATTAGATTAACCACTTCTTATAATCTTCATTCAGTATCTTGAATACGTGCATCGTTTTATCCGGATGGTCCGTGCAAAGGCGCGAACCGACGCACGAGCCACGGTCATCGTAGCCCGTGCCCGAATACGAAAAGACGAACCCCGAACCCGAGGAAAGAACCGTTGCCCATGGGTAGTATTTATCAGTATCTTTTGTAAAATCGGCCTTTTTACCTTCGTTTACAGCCGAAATGCCAACCATTAATCGATAAACAGCAGTTAAGGGCTCCCGGAATTCTTCGGGCAAATTATCAACGCCTGGTAGTTGCGTTGGATCAATTTTTCTGGCTTTACAGAAATCTTCAAAAGATTGCATTTGTGTGAAATCAGGTTTAATCTGCTCTTCTTTTTTTGCTTTAGACATGATTTTAATTTTTATTGGTTATCAATAATTTAAATTGTGATATGAATGTTTTTCCAATGAAATCAGATCCTTCTTTGGTTTTACAGCAAAGGCGCGAACCGACGTACGAGAAACGGCTAACGTAGTACGTGACCGAACCCGAAAAGTCGAACCCCGAACCCGAGGAAAGAAATACTTGTTCGTATTTTGGTTGGTCTGAGTCATTAAAATCAGCGATCCAATCCCCATTTACAAGCTTAGTGATGTGGCATAGTTGTTTAAAGGCAACAATGTGAGGCCGGTCTGTGGAATAAATAATGTCATCTTCGTCAACTGGACGCATTTCAACGGCATCCTCATAGGATTCAATGTTTCGCCAATCAGTAATAAAACTTTTCTCTCCAAAAGTTTCGATCAATACTTTCTGAAACCACGCTGGAGCTTCAGGATAGAGCTTTTTTGCTGTTTTTTTGTCAAGTTTTAATTCCATGATTTTAAGTTGTTTCAATTATTGGTTTAATATTCAATTGTTTTTTTAGGTCTGCCGCTGGGGCATAGCTCCCATGCATTCGCATCTGGTAAAATGGCGACTGGATGAGCAGGTCTATTTCTATAAGTTCGGTGGGTGAGCAATTCCGGAGAAATTTTTCCGGAGAAATATCGATCACGTTGACTTCGGTTATTTTGGGCATAAAAATTAACTTATAGGTTAACTATTTGGTCAGTTTTCGGCGATGCATGTCGGTTGGGACGTAATATTTGCGGATCACAATGTGAAATAACTGGCCTTCGCCTTTGCAGGTTGGGCATGGAACAAAATCATCATCATCATTGCGGTCATCCGGAACTATTCTTTGTGTGCGCGTTCCGGCGCAATCAGGGCAAAGAATCATCTGGCCATGTGTTTTCTGGAATATGGCCGGCTTGTCTTCCTTGTCCGGATCTTCCAACATGCGTTTGAGCTGAAGCGCACGATTGCGCATACTTACAGACATACCATTATTGTCGATCATCGCCGTAAATGCTTCGCGAAGCAGGAACTTTGTTTCTTTGTCGATCTGGAGTGATTGTTCGTTGTGATCGGTTTTAGTAAGGCTCATTTTATTGGTTTTGAAGTGTGATAAATTCGTTCATCAGTTTTTTAAAGCATCGGTGACTTTCTGCCGGTATCAGTGCGCGGATCTCATCCCGGTTGTTTTCCCAAAATCTCCACATTTTTTCATCGGTATTATAGGGATAGAACTCAAGCTGTTTTTTAAGATGTTTCCGGGCTTGTATCACTGCTCCCTGGTCGTTCCGCCGATAACCTTTCTCTTCAATTTTTTTCTGAAGGCGAATCAGTTTCTCAATGTATTGGCGGGCTTCCTGGGCAAACATGCTTATTCGTTATTAATCATTCCAATCATTTTGTCGCGGATCTGGATTGCAGTAATCTGTTCGTTAACCGGTATCATGGCCAGGTTAAGCGCAAGGGCAAACTCTTCGTGTTCAAGTGCCAGATGACCGATTTCGCGGGCAATTGCGGCCATGTCGCCGCCATAAACGATAGAACTACTTCGCGAATCGTGAATTTTAATCTGCAGTAATGTCATGACCGTGAGTTTCGAAGTTCCTTATCGATTTTTTGAAACATATCGTTGCAGCTGGAGCGCAAATCTTTGAAGGTTTCGGCATCCTGCAGTGAATGTTGTTTCACTTCGATCAAGCCGTTCATGAGGAGTTCCATTTCGTCAGGAGTCAGATCCTGTAAGGCAAATAATCCGTTTTGTGTTTGTTCTGCATACATAATTATTGGTTTTTGGATTTTATTGGCTGAAGCTACCGGAGCACCGTTCAGGATTCTACCCCGGTATTGCTTCTATTGCCGTTGTTGCGAGGACAGGAATCGAACCTGCGACCTCCGGGTTATGAGCCCGGCGAGCTACCAGCTGCTCTACCTCGCTGTGTGCCCCGGCAAATAACCTAACTGTACCGGGGCGGCGTTGCAAATGTGATACATGGAACTCAGGCCAATTGTGGAGCAGAGGCCAAGGCTGCTTGGTTGTTCGCTATGAGTCGAACAATGTTTTTTCTTCCTCCATTACATCGAGGTCGAGCGAACGGAGCTGGCTGTTAATTTTATTTATTTGGCTGTTGGCACGATCGAGACGCAATGCCACTTCAGGATCGAGCGTGTTGAAACATTTGTCGATTTCGAGCTGCACACGCGCTTTTTGGCTGAGCAGTTCTTTGCGGCCAGTGATGACGCCGTGGAAATGTTCGTACAAAACCCGGTAACATTCCCATTTATAAGCGGCCAATTCTTCAGAGTCTGATTGAATCTGGAAAATCCATCCGTATATATAAAATTCAGGAAGAGATGTCATTTCGCGGAGCTTACCATCGGCGGCTACCATTTGCTGCTCAGCAAATTGTTGACATAAGTTTTTATCTTCTTTTAGGTTCTGAAATTGTCGGTTCCAATTCACATTTAATGCCTCGCAAATTGGTTTCAGTGCAATCCAGTATTGGCCATCGACGGCAAGGAAATAAATGGTTTTACCGTTAAACTCTAAAAATTTCTTGATTTGGTTTTTCATTGTATTGGTATTTATTGGTTAAATTCCTAATTCGCCTGCACGTGCCATCATTGCTACCGAATTCGACACCTGTAACTTTTCGTGCATGATGGCAATTCGCGATTTTATTGCCGGTAACGATATATGGATGGCTTCGGCAGCTTGCTCCATATTGCGGGCTGATTTCAGGGCTTCAATGGTTTCAACTTCAATGTTTTTGAGGCCAGCCGCACGGCTGCACAAACGACCACGGTGGGGGCATTGCATATCGGTGCACATGTTATTATATGCATCAGGGGTAAACTTATGGTCGAAGTCGGGAACATGGTCCAGTCCGCCAACTACACAACGATACCAGCGGTCGAATACTTCAGATGATTTTGTGATGCCCATTTTTGCGATGTAGGCCAACGATTGTTTATCGTTCATAAAAGCGCGCCAGATGGGTTGCTGGATGCTTGAATCGCATTCGTGGAAACGTTTAACCGTTCCGTGGGCGATTACCCATTTTTCGTTCTCGTACCAAAAGGCTTCGGTACCATTGAAGATTCCAGCAGGCATTTGATTTTGGTTTTTTTGTTCTAACTTTGACATATCGTTTTGATTTTTAAACCCGATTGAAGTCCGTCCAAAGATTCAGTCGGGTTTTGTTTTTTACTTCTGTGGCGAATCTTTTTCAAGCCTATCAGAGATTGCCAGTTTGATGTATTGAGAATCACTCATGTTCATCCTACTTGCATTTTCGTTCACATCAAGCTTCATTTGAGCCGGAACCTTAATACTGATCCTTGCTTCGTTTCGCTGGATCAGAAGATTCATCCTTTTTACTGTTGTGTTGGTCATACTTTATTAATACATTAGTAGGACAATGTTAGATATTATCGAATAAATAAACAAGAAAATATCTAACTAAAATTAGATATTTTCTAATTATGAGCGTAAGATTAAGATTATCAGCATTTTTAGAATTAAATAAAATCTCACAAAAACAAATAAGTGAGCTTCTGGGAATAAAGCCTGGTACAACAAGTGGAATTATTAGCGGCAAGTCTAAAATTACGACCGATCAATTAGCAATACTAGCGGCTCGTTTCAATAACTTGGATTTAAGGTGGCTATTAACAGGAGAAGAATCCATCCCTATCAATCCTGAAGATAAAATCATTAATTATTCCAAAAATAACATAGTAAATGTTGCAAATGAGCCCTGTTCTAATTGTGCTGTACTGCAGAAAAAAATAGATCAACTAAATAAAGATTTGATTGAGTCGCAAAAAGAAACTATTGCTGCATTGAAGGGAGAGTATAAAAAAGAGAACCCAGATGTGCGTGTCGCACCGACGGGTTAATTTACAAAAGTATCAATTGGAATTACCATTAGTGTGGTGGGGAGGAGATTAAATTTGTGTTATAGAAGTAATCGAATAAAAATAACCGTGTAGACTTTAAAACTGATGCGCCGCCATTGCGCCAGTTCTGAGCCAAAACAAGCCCAAAACGACCCGTTACTGACGACTTAAATGATTGATAATGAATATAGCAAAAAATATTTGGAAGGTCTGGCTCCCGCTACATAGAATCCCGAAGCACCTTATTTTACTGGTGTTTCGGGTTCTTTTTATAACACAACTGCGCCACAAACGCGACACACTTATTACCGCTTCTATTGCCGTTTCACCTTTAAAAAATGAAACGGAATGAGTTGGAATTTGCCATATCGATACGCACAGCGATCAGCTGGAGAAACCCGCGACTATGTTTTTTTTGCTGCTTTTGACCCTGTTAAGGGCGAATTGAGAAGAAAAAGAATTTACCTCGATCATATTTCAAATAAAAAAACTCGCGACCGACATGCGGTTCGTTTGATTGATCACATCAACAAAAAACTGGATGCTGGCCAGAATCCATTCGTTGATGATACAAGCAAAAAGCAATACACTACAATAAAGGAAGCGCTCCAGTTCGTTCTCGATTTCAAAAACATGTACATCCGGAAGAGAACCAAGCACACATTTGATTCACGGATGAACGTATTAACTGAATGGCTAGAGAAAAAGAAAATGATGAGCAGCTTCATTTTTGAGCTTAATGGTGATGTGGCCATGACCTTTATGAATTCGTTAATTACCGATCGAAAAATAAAGGGCCGCACCTGGAATAATTATCTCCTTGATTATAGAACTTTTTTCAATTGCCTGGTAAAAAATAATTACATCGTTAAAAATCCATTTCATACAATTTCCAAAATGAGAGAAGAATGGGTTAACAAGCGCCCATTTACAAACGAGGAGGTAAAGAAGTATTTTGACTATGTGAAAAAGAACGATTACGATTTTTATGTGATATCGTTGTTCTGTTATTACTTAGCTCTTCGACCGGCCGAGATTTGCCGGTTACATATTTTTGATTTCTTTATGGATAAAGAGATGGTGATAGTACCGGCAATATCATCAAAGGCAGCAAAGAAAAGAATCATTCCAATTGCAAAACCGCTTCAGCTGATCCTAAAGGATTACTTTGCTCAGTTCCCGTCCGGATCCAGAATTTGTTCTCAGAAATTTATTCCAGGAAACGTGGAGATTGCACCAACCCGAATTGCTGAGCATTTCCGGATCATAGCCAATCATTTGGAGATCCCGAAGGATGTATATTTTTATTCTTTAAAAGATACTGCAGCTGATCGCCTGATGGAAGCCGGATTTACACCAAAAACCATTCGAGATCTATTTGGTCACTCAAGCATTGCGGTGACTGATGTATATCTTAAAAAGATAAGGACCAGTATCGATCGCAAATTGATTGATCAATTCCCGGATCCATTTTAAAACAAAAACCCCCGGATCAGCTCGTGAACCAGGGGAAAATGAAAATAATTAACCAATAAACCTAACTAAACCTGCGTAAGTCCATCGCGTGGAAATCGGTGAACTGACACAATATTTTTTTGAATGAATTTTTGACTTTTATTACCATATCCAACAACGAGAGAAGTATTTATACTTTTCTCAATCGTGTAACCTCCTTTCTCCTGAACCATAGCGGTTACAGGTGCTAATTGTGACTGATAAACAACAAATGCAAATTCCTGAACAAAAGTCATAGCCGGGGCCATGTCGATTTGTCCAATAACATAACTTACCTGATCGGGAGGAGAGCAGCTCCCCGAACTGGGATCCGGAAGCGCTAACATTAATCCGATCGCGAATACAAAAGCTACAATAAGACTTTTCATCTTGATGAATTTTTGGTTATTAATAATGAAAATCAAATTTTTCGAAAATTATTGGCCGGAGAAAGGACAAATTATTTCATCGCTTCAATGGTCTTTTGCTTATTGGCGCTGCTTTGTGAAGATCCAAAGTAGTAACCGTAAATCTGTGTGAGAATAGCAGACAGGATCCCGAGTAAATACATTACAATCTCTTTTCCTTCTCCCTTGATTACTGACGGTTTGAAAATCAGAATGTAGAAAAGCGAAAATACCAGGATAATGGTTCCAATTGTAATGAACGGCATCAGGTTTTTATTCAGCTTTGTGTTACCCTCAATGCTCATCATTTGTACCTCACGACTCCGGGCGTTACTCATGTCTCCTATCACCAGTTGCTTTTCTTCCAGCGACAATTTTTGCATGTCTAACTGAAACTGCATTTCTGCCTTTACAATCTCGTTGTCAAGCGTCTGTTTTTCCTCTTTGGTGGTGATCACGTTGTCCAGTACCTTGCCAACCGAATCGATCAGGGTATTTGCTCCTCCTGAGAATAAATCTGTTATAAAGCTCATGATGTTGTGATTTAAGCGGTTTCTCCTAAAGCGCGTCGAACCCAACCATAAAAGTATTTTTGGCTGGTTGGCCGTTTCTTCACGATGTTGATATACCTGGCAATTTTGGCAACTGTAAACGATGCCAGAAAGTGATCGACAGGAACTTTATTAATTGCTTCAACCGAGTTTGGGCCAATCACACCATCAATCGGAGAATCTGATACCATTTGCGCCAAAGATGCGCTGGTTGGAACTCCAGCATTCACGGCAAAATCGAATATAGAATTTGCGACCGATTGTTCTGCAATTAAGCTTCCGGAGATACGATTCCAAAACTGAATTTCATAGAAATTAGTTACTTCATCCTGTAATTCTGGATTCTTGTCCAGATTTGCGGGAAAACCGGATTGCTTTTTCAGCAGGTCAATGATGTGCCAGCCAATCCATACTGAATGAATTTTGCGGGCTACTCCCTTGTAAGTTTCGCCTCCCGGATCATCGGGATCGTTGACGTAACCGCCTTCATGGTTGATCATCAACTGAAATGCCGTGTTAAAATCTGCCATATCTGTAAAATTAAATGGTATCGATCAATGCTATTTTCTTCCAGATGGCGGTCGTTTCGTCGCCGGTCTGAACACACACATATTCAAAGTCATCGGTTAACGAACGATCGCCAATTATACCGGCATCGACTCCGGAGATTTTTGCAACGACATCAAACTGGATCCGGCGCAATGAATCGAGCCAGTCCTGTTCCGATCCTTCAAAACCATTATCAAGAGCAACTTCGTAGGCCGATTTACCAGCATCGCCGGTTATCTCCAGTTTTTGTTCCTCTGTTAAATACTGCCAGAGCAGCGGATCACCTTTCAGTGCGGCCAGT
>Ga0302292_1001402_pt1 | contig 15514 bp, 11 predicted proteins | sample III_Fen_N2_1_FD_194553 | JGI IMG/M metagenome (GOLD analysis project Ga0302292, IMG submission 194553) | Peat permafrost microbial communities from Stordalen Mire near Abisko, Sweden - III_Fen_N2_1 | ecosystem: Environmental > Terrestrial > Soil > Wetlands > Permafrost | place: Sweden: Abisko...
TTTTGAAGCCCAGTTAGGACAAAATAATACAAACTATTCGTATTCATTGAATCCTCAGGCTGAATTGACTTTTCCGAGATTCCTCGTGCCCTTTTCAATTAAATCGCGCAGCAGGTACAATCCTAAGACCAGGTTTTTGCTTTCCTATAACTATATGAAAAGAGTTGAATATTTTGATATGAACACCTTTCAATTCATATATGGCTTCAAATGGAAGGCAAGTACCCGGGTGGAACAGGAATTTAATCCGGTCAATATCAGTTATACCACCGTCAGAAATAAAACAGCCTTATTTCAAAGATTATTGGATACAATTCCGTATTTGAAAAAAAGTTATGAGGAACAATTCATTGCCGGTGCAAGTTATGCGTTTACTTATAATGAAATGCTTCTACCAGCTAAAAAGATTCAATATTATTTACAATTCAATGCTGAGACTGCCGGTAATTTATTTTCAGCAGCTAAATTACTCAATGGGGAACATGCAAATTCTACGAATCCATCAAAAATGGTTGGTGCAATTTACTCCCAATATGCCAAATTAAGTTTGGAAGGTCGCGCTTATTATAATTTTGAAGATATGAATAAAATAGCCATGCGGGTTTATGCCGGTGTGGCAAATCCGTATGGAAACTCTGCAGTAATGCCCTACAGCAAACAATTCTTTAGTGGTGGTCCCAACAGTGTCCGTGCATTTCAGATTAATTCACTCGGGCCGGGTATTAATCAACAGAATGATTCTACCAGAGCAATCCTGCAATTGGGTGGTGATATAAAGCTGGAGATGAATGCAGAATATCGCTTCGGCATTTACCGGTTTTTAAAGGGTGCTTTATTTGTTGATGCAGGAAATGTCTGGTTGCAAAAATCCAACCCATCCAAGATTGGTACACCTTTTTTGTTTTCAACATTCATGAACGAAATGGCAGTCGGGGCAGGAGTAGGGTTGAGACTTGATGTATCCTTTTTCATCTTACGGTTTGATGTGGCCATGCCACTGAGAAAGCCCTGGTTACCTGATAATCAGCGTTGGGTCATCAACCAGATAGACTTTGGAAACCCTTCCTGGAGGACACGTAATTTAGTGTTGAATATTGCAATTGGGTATCCTTTTTAAACACTATGCGATTTGCTGCTTTATTTTTATAAATGTGTGAATTATGCAATAGATTTACAAAGTTGTGTAACAATTAGAAATTTGATAATACCCAACTTTGTAACATTATAATTTACATAAAAACAGATAAAATGAAAAGAGCAACTTATGTCATTTCTTCTTCCTTTTTGATCCTTAGTTTGGCATTCACATCATGCGGTCCCGGTAAAAAACTGGTGGCATCAAGAGTCCATGTCAGTAATTTACAGATGGACAGTACGACAACCCATGGTCAGTTGAACGATTGCAACCAGCAGGTTTCGAACCTGAATGCTGATAAATCGTCCCTGCAAAACCAAAAGGCTTCCCTTCAAAATCAAAACGCTTCGGTCTATAAAGATTTGAAAAATCTTTCTACTGCATCCGAAATGACCATTGCCGATCAGGCGACCCGTTTAAAAAACCTCCAGAATATCATCCAATCTCAAAAGGATGTGCTGGGTAGGCTCAAGAATTCTATTTCCGATGCCTTGATGAAATATAAAACGGATGAACTTTCAGTATCCATAAAAGATGGAAGTGTGTATGTTTCGCTTCAGGAAAAACTGCTTTTTAAATCGGGTAGTGATGTGGTCGATCCTTTAGGGGTTGCAGCACTACGGTCGCTTGCACTGGTACTAAATAGTACAAAGGACATCAATGTACTGATTGAAGGTCATACCGATAATGTGCCAATTAAAACGATACATTTTAAGGATAACTGGGATTTAAGTACTGCACGGGCAACTGCCATTGTCAGAATATTGACAGTAAATAATGGTTTTGATTCCCGACGTATCACTGCTTCAGGAAGAAGTGAATTCCGTCCTTTGGATCCAAATGATACTTCTGTAGGACGTGCTGCTAATCGAAGGACTGAAGTGATATTATCTCCTGATTTGAATGAACTTTATAAAATGTTAAACCAATAAGTACGAATTAACTATTTGACGTTTTATAAACATTAATATACAAAAATCAGCCATTTGTTCCAAAAAAACAAATGGCTGATTTTTGTATATTCTATTCTGAATATTGCAGGATTTACAAATAAATCAGATTAAAGTCATAAGCGTAAATAGCTATTTATTATGATTTTAAAGGTAAAGTTCCTCATTGAATAGTGAGAATTATGTAACTTATTTTTAAAATTATGTAACACCTTTGCTGTTTAACATCTGTACCTTTGAACTATTAAATAAACTCTTTTTTTTATTGAATTAACCAATGTTACTTCATTCTTAATAACTCTTATTATGAAAGCAAATATCAAGATTGTTTTACTTTTTGTCATCTTTATGACATCCTGCATTATATATCCCCGACAGACATCAGCACAGGAGACCAATATCAGTTTTCAGGTCTTTTATGATCAATTGAGTCCCTATGGTCAATGGATTGAGTATTCCGACTACGGGTATGTCTGGTTACCGGATGCCGGTTCAGAATTTGTACCTTACTCTACCGACGGACACTGGATACTGACCGATTATGGTTGGACCTGGGCTTCCGATTACGAATGGGGTTGGGCTACCTTTCATTATGGGCGATGGAGTTTTAATGATTCCTTTGGTTGGTTCTGGGTACCCGATAATGAATGGGGTCCTGCATGGGTCAATTGGCGCGAAGCCGATGGATATTATGGCTGGTCGCCTATGGAACCGGGTGTAACGCTGAGTATGAGTTTTGACAGGGGGTACGACAGTCACAATGATCATTGGTTGTTTGTAAGGAATATGGATTTTGAACGTGATGACATCCATAATTATTATGTCAACCGCTCTGAAAATGACAGAATTGTCAGGAATTCATCCGTCATTCGCAGAACCTTTAACGACAGAACCCGTAATTCAACCTATGCTGCAGGTCCTTCCAGGGAAGCAGTTCAAAAGGCTACCGGGAGAACCGTGAGATCTTTTGCTGTTCAGGAAAACAATAAACCAGGTCAGGTAATCAATAATGGACAACTCCGGATTTATAGGCCTCAGGTAACTAAAAATACGAATACAGGCCGAAAACCTGTTCCGGCACGTGTTACGAATATTAATAACGTCAGGAGATCTCCTGCAACAAATTCGTTTAAACAAAATCAGATTGGGAATCCCGTTAACCGTACCATTACTCAGCCAACCCGGACAACGACTCCACAAAATCAGAATATACAACCTGCTCCACAAAGGAATATAAATCAACCTGGTAATCGTCAGGATCAACAAAACCGAATCTCTACACCGGCAAACCGTTCGATTAGGCAGGAACAAATTCCAATGTCCAATCCGTTGGATAACAACAGGCCGGTAACAAAACCCGATGCTATCAGACCTCAAAATAATAATCAGCCGGTTCAACAAAACAATTTGAATCGTCAGGATAATAATCAAAAGCAACAGAACAGAATAACTACTCCTTCCAATCCGACCAGGAGTATTCAACCCATGCAACCTCCAAAACCTGTTCCTACGGAGAATAACAGACCTGACCGACAACCGAATGTTGTGAATCCTCAGAATAACAATGCACCTCCTGTTCAGTCACGGCCCGTTCAGCGCACCGATATGAATCAGCAAAACAATAATGTTCAGCCCTCACAACCAAGGATTGTAAACCAGCAGGATAATAACAAACCTGTTCAACGGACTTCGACTCCGGCCAACAATGTGAACAGGACAAAGGTTGTACAACCTCAAAATGTAAATCGCACAAATAACAGGCCTGTTAAAGAAGAAAAATCTATTAAACAGGAGGTTAAGAAGGAACAGGAGAGAACTCCTGATGCAGTTACTGATAAGAAATAAATACGAGGATTCAATTTGACAGATTTAAAAACAGAATATAATTCAGGTCTTTGAAATCGGGGTAATAATTTTAATTTTTACCCTGATTTCATTTCCTGATTTAAGATAGGAATTATATTCTGATTTTTTTAAATAGAAATTTTGAATTGATTAATATACATACTATTATGACAAATACTAAAGCCAACAAAAAACTTGGAATCTATATAGATTATACAAATGCATATTTAATGGAACTAATTGATAAAAATATTGTTTCAAGAAATATAGAATTCGAATCCAGCGAAAAGGAAGTAGCGGCAACTACTAAAAAACATTCCGATACTGCTGAGACTAAAAGAGAACAACATTTACAGACTGCTTATTACCTCGAAATTTGTGATATCATCAGCAATTATAACCAGGTTGTTCTATTCGGTCCTGCAGATGTAAAAAATAACCTGTACAACCAGTTGAAATTTGATCATGATTTTGATCACATTAAGATTCACACTATAAATACCGATAAAATGACTCAAGAACAAATACATGATTTTGTAAAAGAGTATTACAACCAATCAAAATAGTCTATGGAAAATATCTGGGCATATTCACTCACAGTTTTTATGGCATTTTTTGCAATCATGAATCCGATTGCCAACATCCCTATCTTTGTAAAACTTACCGAAGGAGTTTCGGATAAGAAAAAAAAAGAAATAGCCAAAACCGCCTGTATTGTTGCCTTTCTAATTGTATTCTCCTTCATTTTAATCGGTCAGTATATTTTCCAGATATTCGGACTTACGATTCCGGCTTTTAAAGTCTTTGGAGGAATACTCATTTTCTTTATCGGTTTCGAAATGCTGCAATCCAAGAAACCGGGAGCAAATATGGAGGGTGATACTTCCTTCGATGATGGTTTAGCCATTTCACCCCTGGCAATTCCTATTCTGGCTGGTCCCGGTACTATTGTGACAGCTATGAACTTCGTGGTGAAAGAGAGAATATTGAATCTTGGAATAACCATATTCATCTTTGCTGTCATAGTGTTGATGACATATTATGCATTCATTTACAGCGGGTATATCGTCCGGTTTGTAGGTGACAAGCGTTTTGTGATTGTTGGTAAAATTATGGGTTTGATTATAGGTGTTCTAGGTGCAAATATGCTGATACAGGGTATCAAACTGGCATTTAATATTTAGAAGGTAACAGGTAGAAAATAGTATTTAGAAGGTAGTAGATGTAGGAAGTAGGTAGCTTTCATAAGTTTGGTGATAACAACACGGAATAAATAGTAAGACGAAAATCAGTGAAAATAATTAAAGTATTAGTGTCTGAATCTATACAATTTAATTCATCCTATTCTGATTTATTGTGGTTATTTGTAAGTTAATTGTTTGTAACAGGTAGTTTAAAAAACAAGATCAATGGAACAAAACATTCTGTCTTTTTGGAGTATACCTGCAATAGAATTACTGAAGAAACTTCAGGTAACTGTCAGCGGTCTTACAACTGCTGAAGCTAATGACAGGCTCAAAGACTATGGTGCAAACCGGTTGAAACCTCAAAAACGGTCGGATGCATTTACCCTTTTTATTGCCCAGTTTAAAAGCCCGATTATTCTTATTCTTTTATTTGCAACCGGGCTATCAATCTTTCTACATAACCTGGTTGATGCTTCCATCATACTGACCATCGTCGTTTTAAGCGGATTGCTTGGTTTCTGGCAGGAATACAGCGCCTCCAATGCCGTAGCAAAATTATTGGCTATCGTTCAAATTAAAACGACCGTTCTGCGAAATAAAAAACAAGTTGAAATTCATATTGAAGAGGTAGTACCCGGCGATATTGTGATTCTAAATGCCGGTGACATTGTGCCCGGTGATTGCCTTATTCTTGAAGAGAAAGATGTGTTTGTGGATGAGGCTATGCTTACAGGTGAAACGTTTCCGGTAGAAAAATCAGTTGTAGTATTACCTGTTGAAACTGTCCTTGCACAACGATCAAACACTGTTTGGATGGGTACACATATAGTAAGCGGCACAGCAAAAGCTTTAGTTATTCATACTGCCAAAGATACAGAGTTTGGTAAAGTTTCGGAGCGGCTCAAACTCAAACCGCTGGAAACAGAATTTGAGAGTGGAATCCGGAGATTTGGATATTTCCTGGGTGAAGTGACACTTATATTAGTAGTCATCATATTTGCTATCAATGTTTATTTACACAGGCCAGTATTGGAAGCATTACTTTTTTCGCTAGCACTGGCTGTTGGTTTGACTCCACAATTATTACCTGCTATTATTAGCATTAACCTGGCACATGGAGCCAAGAAAATGGCTGAAAAGAAAGTGATTGTGAAACGGCTTGCTTCAATCGAAAACTTTGGAAGTATGAATATCATTTGTTCTGATAAAACTGGAACACTTACCGAAGGAATTGTTCAGGTACAATCGGCACTTGATGTGAATGGTGATGCGAGTGATAAAGTATTTTTGTATGTGTATCAAAATGCATTTTACCAAACTGGCTTTACCAATCCAATCGATGAAGCCATTATTAAATATCGTAAGATTGACCTGAAAGGATACAAAAAACATGATGAGATTCCGTATGATTTTCTGCGTAAAAGACTCAGTATATCCGTTCAGCAGGGCAATGAATACATACTGGTTACAAAAGGTGCCCTGACAAATGTTTTAGAAGTCTGTTCTACGGTGGAAACTAAGGAAGGAAAGGTTGTTGCCATCAAATCGATGCAGAAACAAATAGAGAAGAACTTTGAGGAATTTAGTAACCAGGGTTTCCGGACATTAGGTATTGCTTATAAAAAACTATCTTCAGCATCACTTATTTCAAAAGACGATGAGAAAGATATGACGTTTATTGGATTTCTTACCCTCTATGATCCGCCTAAGGCAAACATAGCAGAAACCATTGCCAGCTTGAAGAAACTTGGTATTTCACTCAAAATTATCACGGGTGACAATCATCTTGTTGCATCCAGTCTAAGCAAAAAGATGGGGCTTGAAAATAATAAAATCATTACTGGTCCCGAACTTCACCGGATGAGCGATGCTGCACTGCTCAGACAAATTGGGTCTATCAATGTTTTTGCCGAAATAGAACCGAATCAGAAGGAACGGATTATCATTGCCATGAAAAAGGCCGGGAATGTTGTCGGTTACATGGGCGATGGAATTAATGACGCTTCAGCAATTCATGCTGCCGATGTGGGTATTTCGGTGGATACAGCTGCCGACGTTGCAAAGGATGCAGCTGATATTGTTCTGCTCGATAAAGATCTGAGTGTTTTAGTGGAAGGAGTCCGTGAAGGACGAACCACTTTTGCCAACACATTAAAGTACGTGTTTATGGCAACAAGTGCTAATTTTGGAAATATGTTCAGTATGGCCGGAATATCACTCTTTATTCCTTTTCTTCCATTATTACCCAAGCAGATTTTACTTACCAATTTATTGACCGACTTTCCTGAAATGACTATAGCCACCGACAATGTAGATGATGAAATGGTGGATCATCCCCGACGCTGGGATATCAAAGCTATACGCAAGTTTATGATTACTTTCGGCCTGATAAGTTCAGTGTTCGACTACCTCACCTTCGGCTTGCTGTTGCTCATCCTGCATGCCAACGAAAGTCAGTTTCGTACCGGTTGGTTCATGGAATCGGTTATCTCGGCATCCATGATTGTATTGGTTATTCGAAGCCGGAAACCATTTTTCAAGAGTAAACCAGGAAAATACTTACTAATAACAACGCTTTCGATTGCAGTTGTAACGATCATATTCCCATTCACTCCACTTGGCAGTATTTTTGGATTCAGCCCGCTCAGTTTTACAACCTATTTACTGTTATTGCTGATAGTCGTGCTTTATATTTTTGCAGCAGAAATAACCAAAACAGTTTTTTATAAAGTCGTAAAATTTTAATACCAAATTTAATTGATAATTTAACTATATAATTCAAATGAAAATTACAGGAATATTTTTATTGATAGCAGGATTCGGGTTATCCATATTCACAGCTTTCAGTTATTTTACCCGCGAAAAGGTTGTTGAAATTGGTGCCCTCGAAATCACCAGGAATCAACCTCATTATCTCAACTGGTCACCCTTTATTGGCATTGCCATCATGGTGATAGGTGCATTTATGGTATTACAGGCCCGGAAGAAATAATATCATCAGGTTAGTGGTACAAAATGAATCTGGCTAAAAATCCGGGATTGAAGGTCGGCAAAGCATTAAATTTCGCTCATAGTCGAAAAATAATTGTCTAAACCGCATAAATTCAATACAATAACATTTTATTGTTTGTTCCCATTTCAGATTGCATCACTATGATGTTGCTGACTTTTTATAAAATTATCTTACTTGTTACTAGGATTTATTATAGATATAATACCCTTTTAATGATAAGTAAATAATAGGAAATATATAACGTCCTATTATTTTTAAATCAAACTTAATCAACCCACAGCTCTATCGCCCTCTCCCTGCGAGAGGGCAGGGGGAGAGGTCATTTTTCAAGAAGAATAAAACAAGACATTATATTGTTCAAACTACTTAACATCTATGATATAAGATACATCTAAGATACAACTAAGAGTTATGTGTTTTATGGTGGTGAACTGTTGAAGATGATAATCAAACAAAAAGCGAGCAATAATGAGCCGTAAAATGAGTGTTACTTTGTCTTGAAAAACACTAAAATTTACTCTCCCGGAAGTAACCAGGATTTGATGATACCTACCGGTTTTTTGTGAATATTTAGTTCAAATAAAACAGAGTACTTATTGAACGAAAATTACTATTAAATGTTTTAATAATAGAATTAAAATTACAGGATTTTTCTCGAACATGTTTTATACCTTTTAAATGTATTCAACCTTATGAAAACAGACGAAAAATATTTAAATCAGTCTTTTCAACCTGATGTAAATGAAGTAACTGCTGAACCGGAAGGGTATCCGGTTTATCCTGAAAGTGAAGATATCTACAATCGGTTCAGGAAAGAAAGGAGCATTGATCCCGAAGATATTATCAAATCCAAGGAGCTTGTCATAACACGGAAAGAAAGTGAAGTGGATTTAAGTGAAAATTTTACTGCCGATGATCTGGATATCCCCGGAATTGTAGTAGATGATGTGGAAGAGGTGGTTGGGATGGAAGATGAAGAAAATAATTTCTACAGTCTGGGAGGGGATGATCATATCGACCTGGAAGAAAATCTGGGATATTGAAAATTTAAGAGAAAAAGTGAACGTATTCAGCGAATTAAACCTGTACTTTAGATAGTTACAGATAATATGTAAATAATTATGAAAACAATTAAAATGAAAAAAGTGCTGATAGCACTGGACTTCGATCCAACAGCACAAAAAGTAGCTGAAACAGGATTTGAACTGGCAAGTTCGCTGGGCGCAGAAATAACATTATTGCATGTTATTGTCGACCCAATCTATTATTCTTCGATTGAAAGCTTTCCAATATTAGGATATACAGGTTCAATTGTTACTCCCATGCAAATGCTAAATACCGATGAAACCAAAAAAGAATCGGGCTTGTTCCTGGAAAAAATCAAACAACATTTAAAGAGCGATTCTATACAGACACTTATCAAAGAAGGTGATTTTGCCACCATGATACTCAAATCAGCAGAGGAACTACATTCCGATATCATAGTCATGGGATCGCACAGCCGGAGATGGTTGGATGAAATTCTCATGGGAAGTGTTACTGAGGAGGTTTTGCATCGTGCGTCTGTTCCACTTTTCATTATTCCAACACACCATCCCAAGAAATAAAGAACCATTTTGTTTTAAAAGACGAGATAAATCCATAGTTGGGAATATATAATATTAACAATATGATTTCTTTAAAGATTAAGGTTGTATCTTTATAAAAAATTGATTTAAGGTTTTATAATCAGGCAGTACCTTCTGAAAATACTAAACTCTTTTTTAATGAAAAACAAAGATTTTGAAGTTACAATGCTTGGCAAGGGGACTTATTTATCGCCTTTAAAACCTACATTTCATCCTGATGGGCTTACCTTTCGGTTTATTGAGAACGACAGGGTATTATTCGATTCATCATTTGATGTATTTAAGAATTGTTTAAAGACAGGGGAAGTACCCATTTCCTTTGAAAAAGCAGGACCCCATAAACATCTCTACTTTAATCCTGAAAATACAAAAGTCGCCATTGTGACGTGTGGAGGATTATGTCCGGGTATTAATAACGTAATCCGCAGCCTGGTGAATCAGCTTCATTACCGTTATGATATCAACAAGGTCATTGGAATACAATATGGTTATGAAGGCTTTATTGACAGTTATAAGCATGATATTGTAGAACTAACACCGGATAAGGTAGATGCTATTCATCTGTTTGGGGGAACCATTCTGGGGTCCTCACGAGGTGAACAGGATGTGCCGGCCATTGTGGATAAACTTTGCAAACTGGAAGTGGATATCCTTTTCTGCATCGGGGGCGATGGTACTTTGCGGGGTGCCCATGCCATCAGTGAGGAAATATCACGACGCAGCCTGAATATAGCTGTTGCCGGGATTCCGAAAACCATTGATAATGACATTAACCTGATTGATAAATCGTTTGGCTTTGAGACTGCTTTCAGCATTGCGAATGATATTATCCGTTTTGCACATAACGAAGCCAAGGGTGCTTACAATGGTATAGCGGTATTGAAATTAATGGGACGTGACTCCGGATTCATTGCTGCATACGCCTCTTTATCCATTCAGGAATCAAATTTTGTGCTTATCCCTGAAATGGATTTTGAGCTAGAGGGACCGAAAGGATTCCTGCACGCATTGCGCAAACGCCTCGAAAAGAGACATCATGCACTCATTGTGGTGGCAGAAGGAGCAGGGCAAAATTTATTTGAGACCGGAGATGTTGAAAAAGATGCATCGGGCAATATTAAAAATAAAGACATTGGATTGTATCTGAAGGAAAAAATAACAGAAGACCTGCAATCACGGAATTTCCCTTTTACACTGAAATATATCGACCCGAGTTATATCATTCGCAGTGCACCTGCCAATGCCAACGACAGTAAGTTCTGTGCACTGCTGGCACAGAATGCAGTGCATGCTGCCCTGGCCGGAAAGACCGATTTCGTAGTGGGTCACTGGAACCATTTGTTTACACTTTTGCCTATTCCGGTTGCTGTATCCGAAAAGAACAGAATTGATATGAACGATGAATTGTGGTGGAATGTTCTTGAAACAACCGGACAGCCGGTATCGATGATAAATGATACGAATTATAAATCAGAAATACAACGCAAATCCTCAAAATGATATTGAAATATTGATTGTTATAAACACCGGATTAATCTGATGTTTACTCTGTTATTTCAGACAGCGACAAATAAATGCTTATATTGTAGAGTTTGCACGAATAATAAAACGGATTTGTAATAATTAATGTTTATTTTATTTGTAAATTTGTAACTTGTTAAGGTCGTTGTATATCAAGTCCTGAAAACTGAAATCTACATTTAAATAGTATGCAGGAAAAGAGCAATAAAATAAAAACGGAAACTCCTACGAAAGTAAAACATGCTGAAACTGAAACCAGCAAGTTTCCTATCGTATGTCTAGGTGCTTCGGCGGGTGGTCTCGAAGCTCTGGAACAGTATTTGGGAAATGTACCTGTTAACAGTGATATGGGATATGTTGTAATTCAACATTTGGATCCCACACAAAAAGGAATGTTGCCGGAATTACTGCAAAGGATTACCAAAATGGAAGTTTTTCAGGCAAAAGACCGGATGCCTGTATTGCCTAACAAAGTGTATGTCATTCCACCTAACAAAAGCATGTCTATCCTAAAGGGCAACCTTCATTTATTTGATCCCGTTGAAACTCGTGGTTTACGGTTGCCTATTGATTTCTTTTTGCAATCACTAGCAGAAGACTTAAAAGAACTTGCTGTAGGAATTATTCTCTCTGGAATGGGCTCTGATGGCAGCATGGGATGTCGAATCCTGAAGGAGAAAAATGGCATAGTGATGGTTCAGGAACCTGGCAATGCTAAATTTGACAGCATGCCAAGGAATGTGATAGGTTCTGTTTTAGTGGATATTGTGGCACCAGCCAATGAATTGCCAGTAAAACTGCAGGAATTCATGAAACATATACCGATTGTGAAATTAAATATGGAGGTTGAGATTAAAGACCAAAGTTCACTCGAAAAAATAATTATCCTGTTAAGAAACCATACCGGGAATGATTTTTCGTTGTATAAAAAAAATACCGTTTATCGTCGGATTGAAAGACGAATGAGCGTCCACAACATCGATAAAATATCGAACTACGTCACTTTCCTGCAGGAAAATTTGAAGGAAGTGGATATTCTTTTTAAAGAATTATTGATTGGTGTTACCAACTTCTTCCGTGATTCAGCCGTTTGGGAGAATCTGGCAACTGTAATTATTCCTGCCATTATATCAAAACAACAGGAAGGTGCTATTTTGAGAGCCTGGGTGGCTGGTTGTTCTACCGGCGAAGAAGCATTTTCGCTTGCCATAGTCTTTAAAGAAGCAGTTGAAAAAATAGTCCCTCATGGAGGATTCTCTTTACAGATATTTGCCACCGACCTGGATAATGAAGCCATCGAGACAGCCAGGAAAGGTTTGTTTCCTTTAAATATTGCAGCAGATGTTTCGTCCAAACGATTAAACCGTTTTTTTGTCAAATCAGAGGACGGTTTTCGTATCAATGCTGAGATTAGGGAAATGGTTGTGTTTGCGAAACATAATATAATACTGCATCCGCCTTTTACAAAAGTCGACTTACTGACCTGCCGAAACCTGCTTATTTACATGGATGCCGAATTGCAGAAGAAGTTATTCGGATTATTCTATTATAGTTTAAACAATGAAGGGTATATGATTCTTGGAAGTGCTGAATCACTGGGAAATCAGAGTCATTTCTTTGAGACTATTGATAATAAACTGAAAATATTTCAACGATCACTAACTTCGTTATCTCCCGTATTAATTGATTTCCCATCATCATTTGCACGAAATAAACAAACTACTATCGAAAATCAAAAACCAGTGACGCCTCCTCAAAACATTCAAACTCTTGCCAATGAATTGCTGTTGCAGCAATTCTCACCTCCGGGAGTATTAGTAAATGAAAAAGGTGATATTATCTATATCAGCGGAAGGACCGGAAAGTACCTTGAACCTGCAGTGGGAAAAGCAAACATGAATATATTTGCCATGTTGCGCGATGGTTTGCGCAATGATTTTCCATCATCATTCCGTCAGGCATTATCGAAAAAAGAACCTGTTATCCTACGCGATATCAAAGTTGGAACCAACGGTGGAACACAGCTTGTACGGGTAAATATACAATGCCTGGACAAACCATTGGCATTAAAAGGTATGGTAATGATCATTTTCATAGACGAACCCTTGAACTTAATCCAAAAGGAACCAAGTATAAAAAGTGAAAAGAATTTAAGTGTTATCCGTCAATCGGAGTTAGAAAAAGAGTTACAGACCGCACGGGAGGATACTCAAAATACCCTGGAAGAAATGCAGACATCCCAGGAAGAACTGAAATCGACCAACGAGGAATTGCAATCCACGAACGAAGAACTTCAATCCACGAATGAAGAACTTACCACTTCGAAAGAAGAAATGCAAAGCCTGAATGAAGAACTCCAAACGGTAAATGCTGAATTACAGTCGAAGATTGATGAATTTACACGGGTGAATAATGATATGAAAAACCTGCTCAATAGTACCGATATTGCCACCCTGTTTTTGGATAAGGATTTGAATATAAGACGCTATACTGACCAGGCTACCAAAATTTTCAAACTTATTAAAAGTGATATTGGAAGACCCTTTACCGATCAGGTCTCCGATCTTATTTATCCCAATCTGGCTACCGATGCATTGGAAGTATTAAGGACCCTTGTATTTGTAAAAAAACAAATTGCGACCAAAGATGGTCGTTGGTTCTCAACCCGTATCATGCCTTACCGAACGTTTGACGACAGGATTGATGGGCTTGTCATTACCTTTTTCAATATCACAGATATGAAACTGCTGGAAGAAGAATTGCATGAAAAAGAACAAATGAATCAAATGATATTAAATACATCCACCGATGTCATCATAAAAGTTTCAAACGAATGGAAAATACTTGAATTTAATCCATCGGCAGAAAAGTTTTTTGGGAAAAATCACAAAGAAACAGTTTCTCAAAATTTCATTCAACTTTTTGTGCCTAATATTGACCAAAAGAAGACCGAAAATGATTTAATTAAATTGATGAAATCAGGACAAAATACCCACTATAAAATGCAGGTGTTTGTAAAAGAAGGAAATAAACAATTTGTTGACTGGACTGTAAACGTTCATCTTAACAGCCAGAAATCAGCCACAGAAATGATTATTATCGCTAAAAACAACCAGACCCATGAATAACCAGGAAAAAGAATCTATTACAGAAGCTCAATTACTGAGAATAAAAGCAGAAGCACAACTTCATTTGAAACAAAAAAATGCCGATGTGCCTGAAACAGAAATTGAAATAAAAAAACTTCTGCACGAACTGCAGGTTCATCAGATTGAACTGGAAATGCAGAATGAAGAATTACGTGAAGCCAATGAATCGACGGAACTTGCTCTGAAAAAATATACCATGTTGTATGATTTAGCCCCTATGGGCTATTTCACGTTGGATGAAAGTTGTAATATAAGTGAATTGAATTTTACGGGAGCTGAAATGTTGGGGGAAAGACGATTTAGTCTTGTAAACAATAACTTTAAACTCTTCGTTGCCGAGGAATCGAAAGAAACCTTCAGCAATTTCTTTAGTAAGGTATTTTCAAGTAATTATAAAGAATCATGTGTGGTTCAACTTGGATACGGTAATAATTTGTTGAGCCGTGTTTATATGGAAGGAGTTGTAACAGGCAGTGACAGTAATTGTTTATTATCAGTTGTTGATATCACCAACTTACAAAGATAATCAATAGCTACTATGTTGTGGGTAAAATCAACTTGAATATCAAATTTAAGACAGAATCAATACTCACAATTCTTTGATTCAATTATATTCTCCCCAGATGGGTAAGCCTAGGTTAAGGTGATTGGAAAATATCCTCCGGGTAAACCACCTGAATATTTTTAAAGGGTGGGAGTGAAGAATAATAATAAAAAAACAAGGAACATTGCAAAGTGTTCCTTGTTTTTTTTATTCCAACCAATAATAGTTCTTTATAAGTTGTTACTCTTTTGTTCCTGTGCTTTCTTATCAGCAATCTTTTTATCAGCAATCTTTTTCTCAGAAGCCTGTTTAGCCTTTTTGTCAAAATAGTGTCTGAAAAGGAAATTGTGTTTTACAGCTGTCATATTTTCATCCAATCCTTTAGAACTTTTCTTGAGATTTATCAAGGTCAGGTTTAAATTCTCAGCCATTGCTGAATCCCTGATTAAACGGCTTATTGTTCCATTTCCCGAATTTATATTCGTACTGACTTCAGCCAGTTGTTTTGAAATGATTTCTGCGTTACGGGTTGTTATGTCCAG
>Ga0302292_1001405_pt1 | contig 15496 bp, 20 predicted proteins | sample III_Fen_N2_1_FD_194553 | JGI IMG/M metagenome (GOLD analysis project Ga0302292, IMG submission 194553) | Peat permafrost microbial communities from Stordalen Mire near Abisko, Sweden - III_Fen_N2_1 | ecosystem: Environmental > Terrestrial > Soil > Wetlands > Permafrost | place: Sweden: Abisko...
CAAGAAGTAAGATAGAAAAATCTGAATTATTGCCATCGCCTCACGGTTGCGGTTGCAAAAGCAACATTGCATCTATTTTGAAAGAAAAGGGTGTAAGTGTAATGCTTGCCGGAAACTTGGGTGGCGGCGCATTAAACGTTCTTAACAGTCACGGAATTGATGTTTATCGTGGTTGTTCGGGGGATGTACGTCAACTGGTTGAAACCTTTTTGAGCGGAAATGTGGAAGACTCGGGTGAAGGATGTCACCAGCACGAACATCATGAAGAAGGTCATCAATGTAACCATTAAAGCATGAAAGAAACAGAAATCAAAGAATTTTATGACAGCTATTGAGCGATATAGCATGGTTTTAATCAAAAATCGATTTCGCCTGTTACTACTAGAAATTTAATATAAATAGAATGAACGAGTTTGATGCCCGCGCCCGTGAATGGGATAAAGATAAAATGCACATGGATCGTTCGGTAGCCGTTGCTGCTGAACTTGAAAAGATGATTCCGCTTGATCATCCCATGAAAGCCCTTGAATATGGAGCAGGAACAGGAATTCTAAGCTTTTTGCTAAAAGATCGGTTCTCTGAAATTACTTTGATGGATAATTCCAAAGAAATGATCAAAGTGTGTTTAGAAAAGGCCAAATATCACAATACCAAACACATTATTCCACTTTTGTTCGATCTGGAGCACCGTGATTTTGATGGTAAATTCGATATCATTTACAATCAAATGGTGTTACATCATGTAAATGACTATGAAACCATCATTAAAACTTTTTATTCGATGCTAAATCTGGGAGGGTATTTGGCCATTGCCGATTTGTATCCTGAAAATGGATCATTTCATGGTCCCGATGTAAAAGTCCATTTAGGATTTGATCCTAAAAAGCTTACCGAAATACTTATGATTACAGGGTTTAAGAATATTAAATACCAGACTTGTTTCGAAGTAAATCGTGAATCAGGTATAAAATATCCGGTTTTTTTATTGGTCGCCAATAAATAAATTTGCCTAATGGAATCGACTATTTTGAAATGCAAACAATGCAATTGGCAGGGAAGTGACAAAGAAGTTGATTGGGAAGTGGTTGAAACCTGCTCGGGAACCGATAAAACGGAGGTTTGTCCTTCCTGCGGAAGTCTGGAAGTGTATGTGTTACGGTAAAAGAAGAGATCAGCTCGTTAATATTTTCTCCATCGAGTTTCGTTCCTTTTCAGTGAGCGAATCCATTTCTTTGAGTGCATGTTGGATTTTAGTTTTGAAGTTCCAACAGGTCATTTGGCGCAGTGAAAGGCGGCGTCCAAATTCGTACGATGAAACATCTTCCTTTCCTTTGCAAACCTGATAAGCGATATAAAAAGCTTTACTGATCGGGAATTTAACACCATGAAAAACGGTTCCATTGGTGGCGGTCTCTTTGGCCTTACATTTAGTACAGCGGCGCGAAAAGGGCTCTTTCCCTGCACAAGAGTTGGTATTGCCACACTTCTTACACACAAATCCATTGGCCCATTTTATCCCGGCTAAAAACTCCAGGCATTTATCGTCATTCCTGAACATTTCTTCAAGTTGTTCAGGACTAAGGTTATTGCTGAATAGTATGCTCATAAATAATTCAATGATTGCGCAAATGTAAATAAATTAGTGATACTAAAAAGATTTAGGTGTCACTATTGCGATTTATTATCTTCTTTTATTAGTTTTGCAATCAAATAGATAAAATTGCAGAGATGGAAAATAATTGCGAAGTTAAACCAAGCCAGGGAACATTTAAAGAGAATCTTAAAACATGGAAATTCTGGAGACCATTTTTAAGTATTGCTATAGGTGCTATTGCCGGATTTTCTTACTATCATTTTGTAGGTTGTTCGTCAGGAACCTGCGCTATTACTAGCAGTCCCTATATGAGTACCATCTGGGGCGGAGCGATGGGTTACTTTTTGGTAAATAGTCCATGTGCCAGAGGAAGGTGCTAAAGATTAGAAATACAATAAAAATAAATATCATGAAGAAAATATTGATTTCAATATCGCTAGGACTGGTGTTCTTGCTGAGTAACTGCTATGCGGGTAATCCTGGCAAGACAAGCAGCAATACAACTTCAACTTCCGGAGCTGTAATTGTTTTGACAAACGAAGTTTTTAAGCAAAAGGTTTTTAATTACGAAGTCAATAAGGAGTGGAAGTTCGAAGGTAAATTACCTGTCATTATTGACTTTTATGCAAGTTGGTGTGGTCCTTGCCGACAATTATCGCCGCGCGTTGAAGAAATTGCGAAAGAGTATGCCGGAAAGATTATCGTCTATAAAGTAGATACGGACGCAGAACAAGAACTTGCGCAAAACATGGGTATTCAAAGTTTGCCAACGCTTTTGTTTATCCCGGCGAAAGGCAAACCACAGGCTACAATGGGAGCGGTTCCTAAAGAAACCTTAGTGAAAGCTGTTCATGAAATTTTACTGGTGAAATAGTTTTGCGTTTTTGGCGAAAGAAGAAGCATTGGCGAACCAGCTAATGCTTTTGTGTGTGTGCTATTGATGCTTTAGCAAATTTAAAAGTTCACCTTTACATTTCAGAATGCCGATTCGTCGCAATCCTATGAACCTTTCAATCAAATAATTTGGCAATCTAATTAACAGAAAAGCCTAATGATGAAAATTATTACCCTCATCGAAAACCTTGTCTATAAACAAGGATTAGTTGCAGAACACGGTTTGTCTATCTATATCGAAACCGAAAAGCTTAAAATCCTTTTTGATACGGGACAAAGTGGGTTGATCCTTCAGAATGCACAAAAGTTGGGAATTGATATTGAGGATATTGATAGTCTGGTGCTTTCACATGGACATTATGACCACACGGGAGGTTTGTATGCCTTTCTCGAAAAAAACAGCAAAGCCAAAGTGTACGCCAAAAAAGACATTTTCACTCCCAAATACCACGGACCTAATCGTTTTATTGGAACATTTCGAAACGAAAAGCTACTCAAAGACCGACTTATTTATGTCGATGTCCCTACCGAAATAGTTGATGGTGTTTTTATTATGCCTGATATTATTATTCACAATTCATTGGATACTCATTTTAAAGGAATGTATAAGAAAGTCGGTAGCGAATTTATTTCTGATGAGTTTGACGATGAGTTATTTTTGGTGCTCAGGCAAAACGAACAAATAAACATTGTTACAGCATGTTCGCACCGGGGAATCACCAACATTTGCACAACAGCAACCGAACATTTTAATCTTCCCGTTGGATTAATTCTTGGAGGTTTCCACATGAAAAATAGCTCCATAGAACAATATGGGTATGTCATACAATGTTTCAATCAAATACACCCAAAGTCGATTGGTGTTTGCCATTGTACGGGTATGGATAAATATTCGGAGATGATCCGTGATTGTGAATCGCATTTATTCTACAACTTTACTGGAAATGAAATAAAGATCGAGTGAGGTTGATTTCTACGCTTTAATCAGTTTTCGCAACTTCAGTATGAAGCATAAAGAAAATCCGTCCTATTTTGAATTGTTCCTTTCTTTTTTTTGGATAGGGTTAACCGGCTTTGGTGGTCTTGCTATGACAGCTCATATCCGGAGACATATTGTGGATAACCGAAAATGGTTAGATGCAAGCACATTTGATTCTGGTCTTGCCCTTTGCCAGATTATTCCAGGTGCTATTGTAATGCAGTTAGCTGCATATATTGGCTTGAAATTAAAAGGTATCAGGGGAGCTATTGTCAGTTTTGTCGGATTTGGACTACCGGCGTTTCTCATCATGTTTATCCTTTCTGTTCTATACAAAGAATCCAAAAACATTACCGGAGTTGAGTTAGTGTTAAGTGGGCTAAGGGTGGTTATTGTGGCTATTGTGGCCAATGCAGCCTATATTTTCGGCAAAAAAAATTTCAAAAATGTGAACGATTGGATCATTGCATTTGTTGCAGCCGGATTGTTCCTAACCAAATTGCATCCTGTGCTGGTTTTACTTATTGCATCCTTTTTGGGTCTGGTATTGACAAAAAAGGAATCAAGCCCAACCGGAAAATTTTCAAAGGCAAGAACTTTTAGGTTCTTTTTAATCATGTTGTTTTTTGTGGTAATTTGTTCAACGATCCTGTTTTTTGTGAATAAGGAATATTTTACCCTATCGACCATCATGTTACGAATTGACCTTTTTTCGTTTGGAGGAGGATTGGCGGCTATGCCCATGATGTATCACGAACTGGTCGAATTATTTCATTGGTTCGATGAGAAAACATTTATGGACGGCGTCATTCTTGGACAGATAACTCCAGGCTCCATTATTATTGCTGCAACCTTTTTTGGATATATGCACTTTGGTATTCTCGGAAGTATAATTGCTACGGTTTGTGTGTTTACCCCATCGTTTATGATTCTCATGGGCATCATTCCATTCTTCGAAAAGTTAAGTTCTTATCCTCAATTCAATAAAGTGATCAATGGAATTTTGTGCTCATTTGTGGGATTATTGGCGGTTGTTACCTATCGTTTTACAATCGATATACACTGGAATATCGTAAACATACTGTTTACATTAGTTGCATTTGTTTTGCTGGTGCGGAAAGTAGATGTGATTTGGGTTATTCTTGGAGGAGTTTTAATCTCCTTAATCATTTAAACACCAGTAATTCAAGCTTATTTTAATATTGCCAGAGGACTTACTTTAAAGGTACAAACTAATCACAATAGCAAAAAGGCCAATCAGCCAGATAGTTACTTGCTATTTCATTTAAGGCTGTTGGAAACACACAAAACAAGAAAATTCCTGCTCTATATTAATTGACATTCAGTTATTTATTAATAACTTTAAAAGGAAAACCTTTAAAATAACCCATTATGATTTCTTCAAGTCATCTGCATCCTATGTTGGTGCATTTCCCGATTGCGTTAATCGTAGTTGGTTTTATTTTTGACATTGCTTCAGTCCTCTATAAGAGAGAAGCTTGTCTGTCAGTAGTTGGTTTCTATTTGCTAATATTAGGAACTCTTGCTGCATTAGCTGCACTGTTTACCGGTGCTTTTTTTACTGCCGAAATGACTGATTCAGCTGGTGCCATAAAAGATACACACGAACTTTTTGCCTGGATTACAGTAGGTACTTTAGTCGTTTTATCGACCTTTCGCATTCTTCTTAAAGTCCAAAACAAAGAAAACACCAATTTAAAATGGATTGCATTTGCTTTGTATGGACTGGCAGCTATTTCAGTCAGTATCACAGGGTTTTACGGAGGAACGCTTGTGTACAATTATATGATGCCACTTTAAGTTTAAATTTAAAAAATCAAAAATCATGAAGAACATTTTTTTATTCGCATTTATCGGGCTGATCGCCTTTACAGGTTGTCAACAAGCCAAGCCAGTAAAAACTATTGAAAACCTGAAAGCAGGTATAAAAGGTGAAACAACGGCAAGTGCCAAATATGCAGCATTTGCCCAAAAGGCCACAGAAGAAGGAAACGCCAACGTTGCTAAACTTTTCCTGGCTGCTTCCAAAGCTGAATCTATCCATGCCGCCAATCATAAAAAAGTACTGGAAGGACTTGGCGAAAAGATGGAAGACTTTACTCCTGAATTTGAAGTAAAAACAACTGCTGAAAACCTCAAGGCAGCTATTGAAGGCGAAACCTATGAGTCCACCACCATGTATCCTCAATTCCTTGCCGATGCAAAAGCTGAAAAGGTTGAAAAAGCCACCAAATCGTTTACCTGGGCTTTCGATACTGAAAAGAAACATCAGCAGTTTTATACCAAAGCTTTGGAGGCTTTAACTGCAAATACGCAAAATGCTTTGCCAATGGAATATGCTGTTTGCCCGGTTTGTGGAAACACTTATGATAATGCCGCATTAGATGAAAAATGTGCATTTTGCCAAACAGCCAAAGAAAAGTTTTTTCTAATTTAAGTTTCCAAATCATAAAGGCTGTCTCAAAAGTCATTTTCTTCGTCATTCCAAACGTTCAGAGTGATGAGTTTCACATTTACAAAGACTTTTAAGACAGCCTTATTTTGAACATTCTAAAACTTCATATTATGGCAAAAGTTGTTGTATTGGGAGCCGGAATTTCAGGTCATACAGCCGCTGCATTCCTGAAGAAAAAACTCGGACTGAAGCATCAGGTAGTTGTGGTCAGTCCAGCGGAGTATTATCAATGGATACCTTCCAACATCTGGGTCGGGGTTGGTAAGATGACCATTGATCAGGTTCGTTTCAAGCTTAAACCAGTTTACGATCGATGGAAAATTGACTACAAACAAGCCAAAGCAACAGCCATTTTTCCAGAAGGTGGAAATGGATTTGAAAGACCGTTTATAAGTATTGAATACACCGACAAAACAAATCAGGGACAAACCGAAAATATTGACTACGACTACCTCGTCAATGCCACAGGCCCCAAGTTAAATTTTGCAGCCACCGAAGGCCTTGGACCGGGTAAATTCACTCATTCTGTTTGTTCATGCGATCATGCGCTTGCAACCTGGGATGCTTTGAAAGATTGCATGGCTCGAATGGAAAAAGGTGAAAAACTTCGTTTCCTCATTGGTACCGGCCATCCGGGAGCCACCTGTCAAGGTGCTGCTTTCGAATATGCGCTCAATGTAGCTCACCAGATTAAAGCTCGTGGCCTTCAGGATAAAGCTGAGATTACCTGGATTTCGAACGAATACGAACTGGGCGACTTCGGAATGGGTGGCGCATTTATTAAACGAGGTGGCTACGTAACCCCAACCAAAGTCTTCAGCGAATCTATTTTTGCTGAATATGGCATTCGCTGGATCAAACGTGCAGGAGTAACTAAAATAGAAGAGGGAATTGCACATTACGAAACTCTCGATGGTGAAATGAAAACTGCGGCTTTCGATTTTGCAATGCTCATTCCTGCCTTTGCCGGTGCCGGATTAAAAGCATACAATAAAGTCGGCGAAGATATTACTCCTCAATTATTTGCTCCCAGTGGATTTATGAAAGTGGATGCCGACTATTCAGGAAAAGCTTTCGAGGACTGGTCGGTAGAGGATTGGCCGTCGACGTATCAAAGTCCGGCATTCTCCAATATTTTTGCCACTGGTATTGCATTTGCCCCTCCTCACCAGATTTCGAAACCTATGAAAAGCCCGAATGGAACCCTGATCACACCGGCTCCGCCGCGAACCGGAATGCCTTCAGGAGTAATTGGTAAAATTGTGGCATTGAATATTGTTGATCAAATCAAAACAGGTCGAACTGATTTCAAGCACAAAGCCTCCATGGGAAAAATGGGAGCTGCCTGCGTTGTTTCGGCCGGATATGGAATGTTAAAAGGGAATGCCGCGACCATGACTGTTTTTCCGATTGTTCCCGATTGGGAGAAATATCCGCAATGGGGACGCGATCTCACTTATACGGTTGGTGAAGCCGGATTGGCCGGGCACTGGATTAAGATCCTTTTGCACTATATGTTTATTCACAAAGCGAAAGGCTATCCGTTCTGGTGGCTAATTCCTGAATAAATCGGTACAATTCATTTTCATATTCACCTAAAAAACTAAAAAAAATGGCTAAAAATATTGTTCGCGGTTATTACGACGAATCGTATCCGCCACTACCCACAAAATCAACAAGTTTTTGGCGCAGAAACCTGATCTGGCAGGCCTGGCGGTTTGTTGTGCTTAATCTGAAGATTATGCGCATCATTGTTGGCGGGCATTCCTGAGAAAATACAAAATTTTCAGCTGAGTACTGCAACTTTTCTTGTATTGATTTAACGAAACATCTCTTTCATCGTTTAATTAATTGATAGTTTTGACCTTTTTTGGATAAAACACAATTATGAAGCGTCTGGCAATTATAACAGGCATACTTTCCGGATTATTTTTTGGAGTAGCCACTCCGTTTAGTAAATTGCTATTGGCAGACTTAAACTCATTTCAATTAGCTGGTTTGCTTTATTTGGGTGCTGCTTTAGCCATGTTGCCTTACATATTCAAAAAAAACAGCAAGCTGAAATTACTTTTTCAACCGGGTAGCAGGGCAAAAACTACAGGGATAATTTTCTTCGGTGGTTTCGCCGGGCCCTTGCTTTTATTGGCTGGTTTAAAGATGGCCAATGCTGCTTCGGTTTCTATTTGGCTAAATATGGAACTGGTGGCAACTGCCATTTTAGGTATTTTGATTTTTAAAGATTCTCTCGACCGGAATACTTGGATTGGTGTTTTCTTAACGATTTTGGCTGGGATAATTACTTCATTAGGAGAAGGTTCAAGCGGCTTAACTTCTGGCTTATTGATAACCGCAGCTTGCATTTGTTGGGGGGTTGATAACCATCTGACAGCTCTTAACGACGGAGCTTCGCCTCAAACGGTTACTTTCGTAAAAGGAATAGTGGCTGGTTCAGTCAATTTAATAATAGGATGCCTCATTGCCGGTCAAACGATGATGTTGGGGAATGTCGTTCAGGCACTAATTCTAGGAGTTTTTGCATATGGTTTCAGCATTGTGCTTTATGTAACCTCGGCACAAAATATCGGGGCAACCCGAAGTCAAATTTTGTTTTCAACCGCGCCAATATGGGGTGTGATCTTGTCGTATTTATTTGTTCACGAACCCTTCCAATGGGTCCACCTCATTTCGATTTCACTTTTGGCTCTTGCTGTTATTGTTACCAATGTGTTTTCTCATAAACATCAGCATTCGCACGTAGTTATGGAACATATTCATTACCATCAACATGCTGATGGACATCATACCCATTCGCACGAAGAAGAAACAGTTCCGGATAGCAAATGGCATTCGCACCTTCATGTGCATGATCCTTTAACGCACGATCATCCTCATGACCCCGACTTACACCATCGGCACTGGCATGAATAGTTGATATGATAATATCCTTGCACGTATTTCAACTTTCTTATAATGAAGTTCCTATTTTATAATTATACCAATAGTCTATGCAAAAACAAATTCAGCTAAATTCAACAATCACCTGCCCTAAATGCGGATTTGCAAAAGAAGAAACGATGTCTGAAGATTCATGTCAGTTCTTTTACGAATGTGAGAACTGTAAAACAATTTTGAAACCGAAAAAGGGCGATTGTTGTGTTTTCTGCTCTTATGGAAATATTCCATGCCCTCCAATTCAATCAAATATAGGTTGTTGTAAACAGCTTTATTTTCAGTATAATTCACCTTCAAATTGTTAATTTTTACTAACGAAACAGTAAGGAGAGTTCGACCTATATAAATAACTATATCTTTGAAGAACATTTGTATAGTATTTAGTGTTTTAGTCATTAAATGAAGAAACTGCTTTCCATATCGTTTGCTTTCCTCATCCTGCTTTCGGGCATGCATCTTACCATTGCCACACATTTCTGCGGGGGTGAATTATCTGCAACGAAAGTATCATTTTCGGGTGAGTTGGCTTCGTGTGGTATGGAAGGGCCTTCTGATCGTTGCTTTTCAGCGGGACACCATTCCGACTCGAATTGCTGCAAAAATAAAGTTTCGGTTTTCTCAATCGACAATAATTTTGCCCCTGAATTTTCTTTCTTCAATGCATTTTCTCAACCTGTTTTGGAGGCATTTACTATTCCCGAAAATATTACTTTTCATTCACTTGAATCTGTATGTCAGATTCATACAGATGTCAGTCCGCCAGGCTCCTTACTTGCAAATGCTGTAAGCTTGCCCAAAATATGCGTTTTCCGTATTTGATGTTTTAACCGCGAAGAACACAAAGTTGCTTCAGGGAAGTACTCGAAGAGTTTAATTTACTCACTTCGTGTTCTTTGTGATTTCTTAGAGCCCTTTGTGGTTAACACTTTTCTTTTATTCAAATACATCAAATAAAAATATCATGAAAACTGTAAAAATCATTATAATCGCATTATTTGCAATCGTTCTGGGTTCAAACTCTTATGCCCAAATGACCGATCATTCCAAGATGGAAATGTCCAAAAAAAGTACCGACTCCAAAATGAACATGGCTTCCGTAAAAACCGAAACAATCAAAGTTTGGGGCAATTGCAACACGTGTAAAACACATATCGAAAAAGCTGCAAAAACTGAAGGTGTAAGTAAAGCCAGTTGGGATAAAGACTCAAAACTACTCACACTGGCATACGATCCCTCAAAAGTAAAAAGCGACGATATCCAGAAGAAAATTGCTGCAGTTGGGTACGATACCGAAAAATTTAAAGGCGACGATAAAGCATACGCAAAACTCGACGCGTGCTGCCAATACGACCGGAAGAAATAATCTTTCAATTCCCATTTTTTAGTGCAATCGCCACGATTCAGTCATCTTCAGAATGAGGGTTTTAGATTTGGTCATGGCTAGTCACTGATTCTTTTCACAATTTTTTAAAACTATAAAATTAAACTCATGTCCATCAAATTAGGAAAATATTCATTTACTGGTCCTTTCGCATCAATTGATTAGATCAAAGACAGATCAGGTGTATATGCTGTAGTTTGCATAGTGAATATTGAATATTTTTTATTGGATGTTGGCGAAAGTTTAAAATTGAGAACAAAAATTGAAAATCATGACAAGAAAGACTGTTGGACAAAACATTGCAATGGAAAGTTGTCAATCTATGTTCACTACACGCCATTTTTAAAACAGCAAGGCCGGATACTTATCGAACAAGAATTACGAGAATTATTTCAGCCTGACTGTAAGATGGATACAAAGATCGGGTTTACATAAGGTCTTTTTTGAATTTTTCATCGTGAGAAGCACGCTTATCAACATTAATAGTTACCTTTTTTAACAAATACAAAATAACAATATGAAAAAATTAAGATTCTCGTTAGCAATCCTTATTGGAAGTGCTATCATGTTTTCATCATGCCAGAAAGACGGAACCACAGCTGATCCAAACGTCGCTTCGGTAAATTTCGACGCCGCCTATGTCGTTAATGGCGAAAGTAATTCCATCTCCGTAATCAATCTTTCAACCAATAAAGTTGATAAAACCATTGACCTTCCCCAATTTCAGGTGACTTCAGGAATGGGCATGATGGGATCAGGCGGCATGGTGAACATGTGGCCGCACCACATTTCCTTGTCACCCGATAAAAGCAAGATTGCCGTATCATTTCCGGGAAGTAATTTCAACGGTGGCGCCGGAATGATGGTGTCTTCATTTACTTCAGGAAATATGATGGGTGGAACATCAACCAATATTCCAACTCAAGGCAAAATAGTGATTCTGGATGCCGTTTCCGGAGCAATCCTGAAGGAAATCTCGCTCGATGGAATCGCTTTTAATGTTGCTTTTTCGCCTGATGGCAAAGAATTATGGACAGCATTAATGATGACCACAGGTAAAGTTTTGGTATTCGATGCCAGTACCTACGCGGTTTTAAATACTATAACGGTGGGTCAATTTCCGACCGAAGTTTCGTTTTCCGACGATGGAAAGAAGGTTTTTGTAGCCAATGGAATGTCAAATTCGGTTAGTGTTATTGATGCTGTAACCAAACAGGTACTTGAAACTGCGGCAGTAGGTAACTACCCGGTAGGTGCATGGCCAGGCATGGGTGGTATGATGTATGTGAATAACGAAAAAGGACAGAGTGTCAGTATGTTGGATGTAATGACAAACATGATGACCAATACAGTGCAACTTGGTTTTACGCCCGGCATGGCCACCCGCAATACGATGATGAACCAAATGTGGGTTTCTGATCCGAATGGCGGGAAAGTTCAGATGTGGACAAAAACAGCCACAGGATATATGATGGGCGGAACCGTAACCGTAGGAAGCGGAGCTTCTTCCATCGCATTTAACCAGTCTGGAACAACCTGTTACGTTACCAATCAGAACGATGGCACAGTATCGGTAGTCGATGTTGCAACCCTAAAAGAAATGATGAAAATAACTGTTGGTAAAAAGCCCAATGGCATAGTTATCAGGAATAAATGATTTTGACTGATTTAACCATGTTTTCTGGTTGCGTTATGAATTGTAGGTAGGTAAGATGAATGAAATATATGATGTCTTTTTTCCTTCATTTATCGGGCAAGCTTGAGTTCGAAAATCAGCATTTCTAGTGACTGACTTTTTCTATGGGAAATTTTTAAACAGTTTCTCATACGGCAACTTTGGGTCCATATTCTATAAATGACAAAATTAGAAGCAATGTTTACAAATCAACAAAAGTTATACAAACAGGCGTATTTATTGAGCCTGTTTACCATTTTCTACAATATTCTTGAAGGTATCCTTTCTGTTTTCTTTGGTTATTCCGACGAAACTCTTACCCTGTTTGGCTTTGGTGTTGATAGTTTTATTGAGGTCATGTCGGGCATTGGCATTGCTGTAATGATCTTGCGCATCCGGCAGAACCCTGACAGCCCAAAAAGCGAGTTCGAAATTAAAGCTCTCAGAATAACAGGAACAGCATTTTACTTTTTATCAGTTGGTTTGTTGGTTGGTATAATTTTCAACCTGATTAATCATCAAAAGCCCGAAACTACCTTTTGGGGTGTGATAATAGCTTTGATCTCAATTGCAGTAATGGTTTGGCTGATGAATGCCAAAAAGAAAGTCGGCAAACAACTAAATTCGGAACCCATCATAATCGACAGTAATTGCACAAAGGTATGTGTTTACATGTCAGTAGTATTGCTTGTTTCAAGCCTTATTTACGAGCTTACCGGATTTGTTTATGCTGATGTAATTGGTACAGCAGGGCTAATTTACTTTTCGGTAACCGAAGGAAAAGAGGCTTTTGACAAAGCGAAGGGTAAAGAATGTGGTTGCGATCATTGCGAAATAAAATAATTATCCAATTAAGGTACTTCATAAATCGTTATTCAAGTATTCAACAAAGTTGTTGAATACTTGAATAACTTATCTATATTCGCCGAATCATTTAATACAATTCAAAAATGAAAGGTCGCGAATTTAAAGATGCCATGTATGATGGTTTGGCCAAAATGCTCAAAGCCATTTCTAATCCATCCCGTTTAGAAATCATTGAAATGCTCTCTCAGGGCGAAAAAAGTGTGGAAGGCATTGTACAAACTACCAACCTCACTATTGCAAATGCCTCGCAGCATCTTCAGGTCTTGAAGAATAACAATATTGTAAAGGCCCGAAAGGAAAAGCAGTACATGTATTATTCTTTGCTCAACGATGATTTTTTGTCGGTGTATCAGCATGTAATCCGCTACGGATCGCAGGAAATAGCCGAACTGGAAAAAATCATGAATCGGCAGCGTGAAGACAACAACGCGCAAAATGCCGTCAGTCTTGTCGAACTGCAACAAATGATCGTTGACGAAAATGTGTTGCTGCTTGACGTTCGCCCTTCAATTGAATTCGAATTCGGGCACATTACCGGGGCAATATCGGTTCCGATGAACGAATTAATGGCCAACCTGAAAAACATTGCCATAGAAAAAGAGATTATTGCTTATTGCCGCGGGCCGTTTTGCGTGCTTGCCGACGAAGCTGTGAAACTGCTGAAGGAACAGGGATACCAGGTCCGCCGATTGGATGAAGGTTATCCGGAGTGGAAAATCAAACAATTAGAATCCAATTAAAATGAAACTTCTGGTTTACCTCGACTATAACGCCACCACCCCCGTTGATCCGGAGGTTGCAAAAGAAATGATCCCGTATATCGAATCGTTCTATGGAAATCCTTCAAGCTCGTATTCAATTGGACGAAGTAACAAAGACGCTGTTGAAAAAGCGCGGGCGCAGGTTGCCCAACTGATCAATTGCCATCCGGAGGAAATTTACTTTACCAGTTGTGCCACCGAATCGAACAACCATGCAATTAAAGGAATTGCATGGGCAAACAGTACTAAAGGACGGCACATTATTACCTCGGACATCGAACACCTGGCAGTAACTGAGGTATGCAAACACCTGAGTTTACAAGGGTTCGAGATCACATCTCTTCCGGTCGATCGATATGGAAGAGTTAATCCCAAAGATGTTGAAAACGCGATCAGAAAAGATACGATACTGATCACCATCATGCACGCCAACAACGAGGTTGGAACAATTCAGCCGATTCAGGAAATCGGATCAACTGCCCGGAAGCAAAATATAGTTTTTCATTCTGATGCATCTCAATCGTTTGGGAAAATTGAAACTGACGTTAATAAGCTTGGTGTTGATCTGCTGACCATTGCCGGACATAAATTGTATGCCCCCAAAGGAATTGGCGCGTTGTACATCCGAAAGGGAACGCCAATCGCAAATCTGATGCACGGCGGCGGACAGGAAAAAGGCATCCGTCCCGGAACAGAAAATGTAATTCATACCGTCGGACTTGGGAAAGCCTGTGAAGTAGCGCTGCGCGATTTCAAACAGAATCAGCAAAATATGCAGGTCTCGCGCGATAGGCTGCTCAATGGGTTAGTGTCTCTACTCGGCAATCAAGTTCATGTAAACTGTAATTTGGAAAACTGCCTGCCCAATACACTGAGTGTGGCTTTCGAAAATATCAGTGCACACGCTTTGGCTTCATTCATCAGCAACGACGTTTTGATTTCTACTGGTTCGGCCTGTCATTCAGGAGAAACAACTATTTCTTCTGTCCTTCAGGCAATGAACCTTGATTTTAGGACTGCGGCTGCAACTTTGCGGATTTCAACCGGAAAACATACGACGAAAGAAGAAATTGATTTTGCCGTCAAAGTGCTTGTCGATGCAATAAAAAAACTCACTTAATAATTTAAATCAACAATCTATGAAGAAACATTTTATTCTATTGATGTTCATGGCATGTGTATTCACATCCGGAACTTATGCCAAATCTCCTTCTCCGAATTCGGATTCCAAAACCTCCATTGGAATGGTTATTTATTCAAATGACACCGAAACCGTTTGGAATGCTTTGCGTCTGGCCAACTATTCTAAAAATCAGGGCGATACAGTGAAGATATTTTTGCTGGGCAAAGGTGTCGAATTGGATAGCATGGTAAAAACAAATACTGATTTGAAAGGGCAAGCAGATGAGTTTTTGAAAAATGGTGGCAGTATTTTGGGTTGCGGAACTTGCCTGAGTAACCGTAATAATAATGAACCGCAGGTTTGCAAATTTTCTTCCTTAGCCGATTTGTACACACTTATCCGTAAAAACAAAATCGTATTAACTTTTTAAATAGCAGCAAAATGAAAATCGGAATTATCCTAGAAACAAAAGAGTATGAAAAAGCATGGAACGCTTTCCGTTTTGCAGTTACAGCAAAAAAAACTGGACATGAAGTAAAAGTGTTTTTGATGGGCGAAGCTGTTGAATGTGAAGGATTGACCCACGAAAAGTACAATGTTGACGAACAATTAAGGAATTTTGTTGAAGTTGGCGGTGAAATTTTGGCTTGTGGCACGTGCCTGAAATCAAGGCAACTGGTCAGCACCGAAGCATGCCCCATTTCAACCATGGTCGATTGTGTTGAGTTAGTTGTTTGGGCTGATAAAACTATAACTTTCTAAAAACAACAAATTATGCAAAACGAAAAAATGAT
>Ga0302292_1001407_pt1 | contig 15481 bp, 5 predicted proteins | sample III_Fen_N2_1_FD_194553 | JGI IMG/M metagenome (GOLD analysis project Ga0302292, IMG submission 194553) | Peat permafrost microbial communities from Stordalen Mire near Abisko, Sweden - III_Fen_N2_1 | ecosystem: Environmental > Terrestrial > Soil > Wetlands > Permafrost | place: Sweden: Abisko...
ACATTACCAACAGAAAACGAGCCGAAGAGGCCTTGCTCGAAAGTGAAAGTTTTCTGAGACAAACACAAGCGATTGCCCAATTAGGGACGTACACCTACGATCTTATAAAAGGGGAATGGATATGCTCGGATGTACTCGACAGTATTTTTGGCATCGAAGCCAATGCCGAAAAAACGCTAGAGTCATGGACTTCAATTATTCAGCCTGATTTTAGAGAAGAAATGTGGGAGTATTTATCGAAATATGTAGTTGAAAATAAAAATAAGTTTGATAAAAAATACAAAATAATACGCAAAAACGACTTGGAAGAGCGGTGGGTTCATGGCATTGGTGAATTGGTATTCAATGAAACTGGTGATCCGATAAAATTAATTGGAACTATTCAGGATATCACCAACCGAAAACTGCTAACCGAAAAACTGCGTAAAAGCGAAACGCTGTATCGCTCTACACTTACGGCATCTCCCGATATAATTGCTGCCGTTGATATGAATGGTTGCATCACGATGATTTCACCAAACGGGCTATTGTTTTACGGTTGTGAGAAGGAAGAGGACATCGTTGGGCACAGGTTTACTGACTTTATTGCTTCAGAGGATCTTGAAAAAGCGAAATCAAGTTTTTTAACTTCCTTTGCCACGCAACTGGGTGCAACTGAATATTCTATTCAGAAGGCAGATGGTAGTAAAGTGCAAACCGAAATGAAAGCGGATATTATTCGCGATAGAAATGGGGAGCCCACTGGCATGGTCATTATTATCCGCGATATTACCGATCGTAAAAAATGGGAGACTGAACTCAGAAAAGCTCAGGAACAAATGAAAAAGTTTGCAGCTCACTTGCAAAATGTACGTGAAGAAGAAAGGCTCGAAATTGCCCGGGAACTGCACGACGAACTTGGACAAATTCTTATTGCCATAAAAATTGATATGGGTATGTTAAAGCAAAATATCCTAAAATGTCCGACCATTAGTGTAACTGATGGTATCATTACTAAATTTGATCAACTATTTGTTTTGGTGGACAGTACGATTAATACAACCCGAAAAATTATGACCGATTTACGACCGGAAGTGCTCTATTTACTTGGGTTTATTGAGGCCGCAAAACTGCAGGTTACTAAGTTCCATGAGCGGTACAACATTAAGTGCAATTTCGAAACTGAAATTACGAACCTCGAATTAAATCCACAACAATCTGTTGCCCTTTACAGAATTGTACAGGAAGCACTTACTAATATCGCCAAACATGCCAACGCCACTGAAGTCAAAGTGCATATGAATATAAGCGGCGACAAACTTATTTTGCAAATTAGCGACAACGGCGTAGGTATAAAGGATAATTACAAGTCAAAACAAGATTCCTATGGGCTGATTGGCATGCAGGAAAGAGCATTTCTGTTGGATGGCGAATTCACCATAGCAGGTCGTGAAGGGTTAGGAACAGTGGTAAAAGTAGAAATTCCGTATTCCGAAAACAAAAACATGAACAAACAACTTGAGTTTGAATATTGATAATCAAATTTGAATTAGTATATTTGCATATAATTTATAACGCATTAGTATAGAACTGAGAAAGCAAAAAAGAAATCATATAAAAAAACAGAGTTATGATAAAAGTATTTATAGTAGATGACCACGAAATAATTCGTGAAGGACTAAAAAAAATTCTCAAAGAAGAGTCTGATTTCGTGGTAGTTGCCGAAGCTCAAGATGGCGTTGAAGCACTTGAAAAAATTCAACACACCGATTGCGACATTATGCTTTTGGACATGAATATGCCCGGACGAAGCGGAATAGATTTATTAAGCGACCTAAAAATCGTTAAGCCTCAGCTTCATATCCTGGTTTTAAGTATTCATCCCGAAGATAAATTCGCACTACGGACACTTAAAGCAGGTGCATCCGGCTATTTATGCAAAGATACCGCGTTAGACGAATTGGTAATAGCCATACGTAAAATTCATAGCAAAGGACGTTACCTGAGCACAACCCTGGCCGAGCAGTTGGCTTTCGACGTAGTGCCCGATAAAGATCAGCTACCGCACGAAAGCTTATCTAACCGCGAATTGGAAATCATGTTCCTGCTCGCCGAAGGTAAAAAGGTAAAAGCCATCGCCAAAGAACTTACTTTAAGCGTCAGCACTGTATTTACTTACCGTGTACGTATTTTCGAAAAACTAAAACTAAAAAACGATGTGGAATTAACTCATTATGCCATCAACAATAAGTTGATTGAATAGTATTTCCGTTAGTTGCCAATTTTGTTTGTTGTCTATAGTCTGCTGCCCATCGTCTTTGATCTTTGATCTTTTGTCTTTGATCTTTGATCCATCTAATAAACCACTGAACCCTATTATACAAAAACTTCTTTTGCAAAGCAAGGATGATTGAACTACTCAGTCATCCTTGCTTTGCCTTTGCCTCAGCCTCCGCCTTTACCTCCGCCTCTTCTAAACATCCCTAAAATATCCTAGTTCGTGTCCAATTTAAACAGTCTAAACTCAACTGGATTACGATACAACTCGTAGTAATCACTACAATTAAAAATAAACATACTACTACACGCAAATAGCACGCTTCCGGCAAGTTAACACCAAATAACTAAATACATCTCTCCAAATACTCCAATTGACACAGTTATGCAACAGCTACGCGAGTTTATCAACCAGCCTATTTTCAATCGTTTAGCAATGAAGCATTCGGAGAGTCAAAAAGAGAAAGTTTGCCACTCCGAAACACACACAAATTCACCTATTTACTGAAATATAAGCCATTAGCTATATATATTTACTAAAAAAGCACGTAAGTTCACAAAAAAGTAGTATTTTTGTAACCTAAATTCCTGCGAACCCTCTTATCGAATAAAAATTTAGTTAGTTATAATTTCATTTTACACATTATTTAATATGTATTTAAGACTAATTTATAATCAAAACAAACTATATTTGGAAATAAGCGATGGCAATTTGAGGAGATAAAAATTTTACCGTCGGATTAATTACTACAAAGTAACAAGTAAAATCCAATTGAGATTTAATATATAATTAACAACGCAACTTAACGACCGGTCAGTGCTACTTACCCTTAGCCAACTGAACACATACAATTTTTATCCTTTCGATTTGTTTAACGACAACACATCTGTCAAAATTAACGCGTATGAAAAACAACTACATTTTTAGGACATTCTCTACCTCGAAATTATTTTTGCTTAGCCTGTTTGTCATGATTGGGTTTAGTAGTGTGGTGGTTGGGCAAACAACATTAGCTAAATGGACATTTCCTTCGACCTCAGCTAACGCAACATGCGACGAAAGTTCGGCTAACAATGTTGGCAAAACTTTAACTATAACAGCAAATGGAGCTGGAGCTACTCGTTACACAGATACTGGCGCCTCAGGTACACTAGATAAATGCGCAAGCGCAACAAGATGGGATACTGGAGCTGATAATTACTATTTTCTATTCGAGAATATCAACACTACATCATTTAACAGTGTTGCTTTTTCAGCAAAAGTACGTGCCGGGAATAACAATGCACCACGTGACTTCAAAATTCAATACAGGGTCAATAATGGAAGTTGGAATGACATAGGTAGTGCTTTTGCATTTCCAGCTAGTGCCAATTGGTACCCAATTGCTTCAAAACTTATCTTACCTGCTTCAGCGGCAAATCAAGCAGATGTAGATATACGAATCTTACAAACTTCAAATACAAGCATAGGTAATGGCTCCATTGGTACTGGTGGGGGAGCTTGGGTAGGTGTAGATGACGTGGTAGTTGAAGGTTCATCTTTGTTAGCAACATCTACGTTATACAGTGAAAATTTTGATGGAACACAGAATTGGACAATAAATACGAGTGCTCTATTTGGGATCGGAAGTCAAAACACCTTGACAGAGAAATCAGGTAATAATAGTTTGTATACAATAAAAGACGAAAACTACACTGATAATATTCAGGAGAGCTCAGGTTCTGCTTCTAGCCCAATAATTAATCTAAGCGGTACAAATTCGACGATTTTGGAATTTTGGAGTTACTCAGACTTTGAGAGTTCCTATGACTATGGAATCGTTTATGTTGTAGCAAATGGCAGTTGGACGAAGGTTGAAACTCTTAGCAACACTGAAAGTGGCTGGACCTTACATTCAATTGACATTTCTGGAATTGCCGACAATAAAACACAGGTTCAAATTTATTTCATGATGACATCAGATTTTGGAGATGTGAGAACGGGTTGGAACATAGACGATGTAACAATAAAAGGAATACCACCGGCAGGTATAAATGTATCTCCAAACTCGCTCAATGGATTTACTTACGCAGCTGGATTCGGTCCATCATCTGAACAATCTTTCACTGTCTCAGGTTATGGACTAACTAACAATATTACAATAGCTCCACCGGCAGGATTTGAAATTTCTAAAGGTACAGGATCATCATTCTTACCAACCAGTAATCTAACACTTAATGTATCGGGAGGACAAGTCTCCCCCACTACTATTTATGTAAGAATGAAAGCTGGACTACCACAAGGTACCGTTACTGCGCAAGATATAATCTGTTCTTCGTTGGGTCAGACTTCTAAAAACATTACTTGCAACGGAACAGTACTAGCAGCACCTATCATCAATGTAAATCCTGGTTCATTTACTGGTTTTACATACGAACTAGGTAACGGTCCATCTACTATTGTATCCAATTTCGTTGTGAATGGCAGCAACCTGGGAGGCAGCATTACTATCACTCCACCGCCAGAATATGAAATATCACTAAACAATGTGTCGGGTTTCACACTGTCACCAATAACGATTGCTGTTTCAAGCGGTAATATTACTAATTATACCGGGACCATAGGCAATACTACTATTTACATAAGACTCAAAGGGGGGTTAGCTGTTGCTAATTACAATGAACAAATCAATATTAGCTCGCCAAGTACTACACCTACAGTTATAACGCTCGAAGGTAATGTTTCAAATGTTCCAACTATATCAGCTTCGGTCACTTATTTAGGAGGCTTTATATATAATGGCATGGGGCCTTCCACGGTACAAAGTGTAGATATAAGTGGAGCATTACTCAAAGCAGATGTAACAGTAACTCCACCTGCTAATTTTGAAATTTCTACAAATCCAGCTTCAGGTTTTGGAACTATTGCTTTAACTTTGCCACGAACCGGAAGCTCATTGAATCCTACCCCGATTTATGTTAGATTAAAGTCTGGACTTGTTGACGGTGCATACAATGGCGAAATAACCTGTACATCAACCGGTGCTATCAATAAAAATATCACTTGCAATGGAACCAGAGTAAGCACACCTTCAATTTTTGTGTCTCCGTCATCTTTAAATGGATTCAGTTATTTATTGTCAGCAGGCCCATCTATAATTCAAAATTTCACGGTTAGTGGTACTCTGTTGGGAACAAATAATATTACCATTACACCTTCTGATGCCAATTTTGAAATTAAAACAGCGAGCAGTAATTGGGGAGACCCAATAACACTTACACCATCATCCGGCAAAGTAGATGCTACAATTATATACGTGAGACTTAAAGCAGGATTAGTAGCAAATACATATACAAATACATTGACAGTATCAGCCACTACAGCGACTAATAAAACAGTTACAAATAATGGATTAGTATACACTCAACCTACTATCACGGCTGGTATTAGTGGTAGCACTTGTGCGAATTCACCCATCAATCTCACTAGCACTGGTTCAACAAATATTGCGAATCAATACTGGACAGGACCTCTAGGTTTTTATTCATTATCACAAAACCCTATTATTAATTCTGCGACTTCTGCGAACAATGGTACATACATAGTAACAGGCAGTGCACCTGTTGGTATAAACTTGATTACGAATGGAGACTTTGAATATGGGAATACGGGCTTCTTTAGTACATATACCTATTACCAATTAAGTGCGGGCGGCCTTATTGACGAAGGAACGTATGATGTAATTGACAATCCACAAACCCATCATAGTGGATTCTCTACTTGCGCCGACCACTCGAACACCGGGACGAAGCAAATGGTAATTAATGGCTATTGGACAGATGGAGTTTCAATATGGAGACAATCTGTAAACGTGCTACCAAATGCATATTACCAATTTACGTATTGGGTGCAAAGCGTTACACCAACTAGCCCATCAGTACTACAACTTTACATAAACGGTGTAGCTGCAGGGCCAAAATACACAGCTGATGCAACAACATGTAGTTGGAAAAAGTTTATATATAATTGGTATTCCGGAACAAGCACGACTGCAGAGTTATCACTTATTAACCAAAACACAGTTAGAAATGGAAACGACTTTGCATTGGACGACATCGTTTTCCAACAAACAATACCTGTAACAGATGATGTAGATGTAGTAGTAAATCCTATATTAAGCGCAGGCGTAAGCATTGCTGCATCACTCAACCCTCTTTACTCAGGTATTCCAGTTACGTTTACTGCCACTCCTGTAAATGGAGGAACCACACCTACCTATCAATGGTATAAAAACGGAAGTGTAATTTCCGGAGCAAATAGCTCAACATATAGCATCAATGACAACTCTCTTGCTCAAAATGACAAAATTACATGTATAATGACATCTAATTATCCATGTATTACAGGTAATCCGGCCACCTCCAATGAATTAGTATCAACTTTTCAACCAAACTATTGGATTGGAACATTTAGTACTGATTGGACAGATACACGAAACTGGACAGCCACAAAAATTCCTCTGGCTGGCGATGATGTTATATTTGCAAATGGAACTACTTATTATACAAGTCCTGCTGTAAACGATTTATATGTAGATGTAGATGGTGATAGAACTGTAGGGGGTTTAATAAACTATTCTAATCAGGCGTTAGTTGTACCACCTGGAAAAAGTATTATTGTCAATTCAACAATTAAAACTAATGGAAACTCTGACAGAATCAAAATCAAAGCTAATAGTACACAGGCAAATGGATCATTAGTTTTCAATAACCCGGCAAGCACTCCTGTACAAGCAAGTGTAGAAATGTTTTGTAAAGCTTCAATCACTGCGAGTGGAGCAGAGGATCAAAAATATTTTTGGCAATACTTTGGAGTTCCGGTTGAAACATTAGATGCTGACCCTACATTTTATGGTGCCTATGTTAGACGCTCTAACGAAGCCGGGAATGAAAGTGATGCCAATTATTATTGGACTGAACTTGGCACATATGACAAGCTAACCAAATTTTTAGGTTATGAAATTTGCCAACCAACTAATACCACTTATACCTTTAAAGGACAGTTAGTAAATACAGATTTTAATTCTGGATTATTGCCTATTAGCAATAATGGTGACTTATCTGACCCAGTTAAATATCCGGGTCAGCACTTATTTGCGAACCCATACACCACAGCTATCAATGTTGACAAAATAGAATTTGGGAGCGATATGGAGCAATCTGTATTTCTATATAACACAGGATCGTATGGTCAATGGGTGAGTATTGGCGGAGAAAACACAAGTGGAACTGCGGCAGGACAATACTTATCTATTCCTCAAAATATTGCAGGCTACGCTGGCATTCCTGGTGAAGTACCATCCATGAGTTCCATGCTTGTAAAAACCGGAGGTAATGGAACACCTGGTTCATATATCAAAATGAAATACAGTGAGGTAGCTAAGAAAAACACAACTCAACAAAGAGTTAAGTCAATAGATGGATTAACCAATACGGATTTAATATCCACCAGGATAGACCTTACCGGACAACACTACTCCGACCGTATGTGGATTTTTACCGAACCAAGCTGTACCCGCAATTTCGATAATGGTTGGGATGGGCGCAAAATACTGGGTTCGTCATTAGCTCCGCAAATTTACGCGATGGAACCGGATGGTGACTACCAGGTAAATTCGATAAGTGATATGCACAATACCGATCTGGCTTTTCAGGCAGGCGATGAAGTGGAATACACGCTAAAATTCACCCACGAAAATATTCAACGTCAATATGCGGGTGTCTATTTAGTGGATTTGGTTGAAAACAAAACAGTGGATGTTTCGCAAAACGGTAGTACCTACACTTTTGCAACAGCACAAAGTGATGCACCAGCCAAACGATTTAAAATACTGACACGTCCGTACGAAAAAGGTGCACCGGATAAAGAAGCGCAGGTAAAAATATTTACTGCTCCGGGAAGGGTTTTTGTACATAACCTAAGCACCTTTAAAGGTGAATGTACTCTTTATGATATTGCAGGCAGGGCTATAAAAATTGCTCCGTTTGAGGCTAATGCAGTTACCGAAGTGCTAAACAACTTAACTCCGGGAGCGTATGTGGTAAATACCATTACCAACGGTGAAAAAGTAAGTAAACGTGTGATTGTTCAATAAATACACCGATGAAAAACAAAAAAAGAAACACTATTATCTGGTTGCTTACGTGGGCAGTTTTGTTTCTGGTGGTGGCGTATTCGCCCATCGGAAGACCAGACCTATATGTTGGTACAGGTTATTACACCAGCAACCAGGGCGTAAACTTCAAAGAGGGCATTGCGAATGCACCGAAAGGAACTGCTTATGCAACCGAAGAAGATGAAAGCGACATGCCCGACTATACTCCTACTACCGATAATAATGTCGATAATTCGGGCAATGCATCGGAATACAGCCCACAAAACACGAACAATGGAGCTGCAAATTACAGCAGAGCAAGCGGATCAAATCAGAGTTCGGGTCAAAATGGCTCCATTATTTTGGCAGGTAATTCATCAAAAAGTGCACAAGGCACTGCTACACAAAGCAATGATGTAAGTTCGTTAAGCAGCGATTTAACCCTCACTAGTAGCGCTAGTACCGACAGACAGGCTGCAAAAGGCGCAAACGGAGGTAGAGACCCCGGAGGCAAGAACCCTAAAAATCCGATACCGGTTGGCGATGGAGGCTATATATTGCTACTTATGGCAAGCGGATACGTTATCTATAAAAAACATCTCTGTAAATTAACTACATAATAGTTCTTACTTATAACAATAGAACGTCCATTCACCTACATTGGTGAATGGACGTTCTGTTGTTATAGAAACTCCCACAACGCGCTACCAACAGATAGAGGAAAGCTGAAAGAAAAAAAAAAGAAAGGATAGACTAGTAAACATATTTACACTCAAAACAACATTATTCGTCAATCAACTTTAATAGGTTGTACGTAAAACTTTTACTCACAAATAAGGCATATACATCTACAGTTCTATACTTTAGAAACGAAATAATTTTCATTTCCTCTACAAGAGCACAGATTTATAGTGTGTCAAATACTAATATGTATTAAATACAGTTCTGAAATAATAATTATCATTAATGAAAATTGTTTATTTAAACTCATTTTTTATATTTGCTCAATAATTTAAGATTCTAAGCACTATATGAGACAAGGAAAATGAATGATTCTGCACACACCCGGGAGATATAAGATGGATATAGGATGGATATAGCTATATCAAACATTAAATAAATGTCTAATTTTAAAACGAAAAAAAATGGCACAATCAAAAAACAACGTTATCACGCATGGATTAAGTGGGAAGGTGGGTGATTTAATCGTATTCCGCAACCTGAATGGAAAAACCTACGTTTCAAGTGCTCCTCGTGAACGAACGGGTGAATTATCGGAAGCTCAAAAGAAAAATCAAAAGAGGTTTCAGGAAGCTGTTTTGTATGGCAAAAGTACATTTGCCGATCCCGCAACAAAAGCTGCATATCAGGCAAGTGCTCCAGTTGGTCAAAATGCATACAATGTAGCTGTAGCTGATTTTATGCACGCGCCAAACATTAATGAGATTGACCTCAGTGGGTATAGTGGCAAGGTAGGCGATTTAATTAAAGTGAACGCAACCGACGATTTCATAGTAAAAGAAGTAGCTGTAGGAATATTCAATGAAGATGGTTCGGAAGTTGAACATGGCCTGGCTCAATTGTCAGCCAATGGAGTCGACTGGGTGTATACTGCAACCGTTAACAACGATTCCCTTACTGGTGACAAAATTGTGGTACAAGCTAGCGACCTACCCGGACACACCACGCTTGGGGAAAAATTACTGTAAGATTTAAACGCGATTCAAGAGGCATAAGTTACCTAAGTAGCTTGTGCCTTTTTATGCAAATAGAAATTACATTCACCATCTATGCTTCGGAAACAGAAGACAACCCCCTAAGTCATTTGGCATTATATTTGAGGTAGAGAAAAAACTTATATCTATTTGTTATTTGAAATCAATACATCACTAGTCCAAATCTAAAGATTGGCAACCGCTTAAATTGCGTAATTTCTGACTTAATATAAATTTATTTCCGAATCCAAAACTTGCAAATTCAATTAGAATTGACTATATTTACCTCATAAAAAAAATCTCACACATCCAGGAGTAGTGTAAAATGCAAACAAATGCAGCTAACTATTTTATAGTCAGAATAATTTACGTACTTTTGCAGTCCGAAAGAAACATCAAACCATCATAACCATTAAGCAGATGATAAACACTTATACTCCTTCCGCGCTAAAATCATTTAGCACCGTGTTTTTAGTCAATCAGGTGATTAAAATGAGTTTTCGTGGTTTCCAAAAAAGTTGTTTGATAATTACACCGGCATGTATTTGACTTAAAATCAAGTATTTGAAAACAACAAGATAGATATACACATATGTTATTTATCTATTCCAAGGATTATTGCGATAGAATAATTATTAAAAATTTACGCGTATGAAAAACAACTACTTTTCTAAACTACATTTCATATCGAAACATTGGGCTACTCTGCTGGTTTTATTATTCATCACATCTGGAAGTGCAAGTGGAGTAACTAAAACATGGGATAGAGGTGCAGGGAATAATAATTGGAACAGTGGAGATAATTGGAGTCCTAATGGTGTCCCAACGGCAGTAGATGATGTAACGGTTCCTAATGACTTTAATATTACTGTAAATTCAGCAGCAGTATGTGCTAGCTTTACTATTAATGGAGGGAATAAGAGCAATGCTATTACCATTTCAAATACTAATAGCCTAACCGTATATGGAGCAGTAACTATAAATGCAGGTACAACTTCAGGGGACAATAAATATATAGCTGTAGGAACGGGCACACTTACATGTGCATCTATAACGATACAAGCTACTGGTAATAGCGACAGATATTCCGGAATTACGTTATCAACCGGAACAGTAAATGTGACTGGTAACATTAATTTTGGAGATATAAATGATGATTTTATATTTACTGGAGCAGGCAAACTTAATATCGGAGGGAATCTTGGCTCTGGTGGTACATTTACTGCAGGTACTGGCACTGTAACTTGTAATGGAACTGCAAACCAAACCATTGCTGGGTATATCTATTCTAATCTTACTGCAAGTAATGCTGCTGGAGTAAAATTGAGTGGCGCTACAACTATCTCGAACAATTTGTCCGTGACTGCCGGAACATTAGATTGTGACCAATATCAAATAACAGGAAATGCTACAGGAACAATGACCATGGCAGCCGGCACAGGATTAGCTATTGGTCGCAATGGACAATGGGACAAAAACGACTTTCCAACACAGTTCACGACTGCAAAAATTGCTTTAAACAATACAAGTACGGTTACTTATTATGGAGGCACTAGAAGCTTTTCAAACGTACCCAATTACGGAAATTTAGTAATAGCCACCACAGCTACTGACCAAACTTTAGATGCGTCTGGAAATTTAATAGTAAATGGAACTCTGACCATTAACCAAGGCACTGCTTTACGTTTAGCTTGGAGTGGTTTAAACACGATGACTATCGGTGGACAGTTGATAGTTAATGGGACTCTGGAATTTGATGTATACTCAGGTCAGACGGTTACTGTTAGTGGTAATTTATCTGGAACTGGAATTATCTCTATGAAAGGTGGATCAGGTGGACCTCATACACTTAATCTAAATGGAGCAAACAACACTATAGGTCTGCTTGATACCGATGGTAATAACAGTGTTGTAAATTACGGATCTACTGGTAATCAACAAGTTTTCGCATCACCTAATTATAAAAGTTTAACCATATCGGGTGGAGGCACAAAAACATTTGCAGGTACAACCAATATAAGCAACTCTTTCACCATTAACAATAACGCAGTTGCTAACTTAAGCAATACCCTAGTACATACTGCCAATGCCTATTACCTGGGTTCTACTATGCAATCTTCAGGTAGCTGGGGTGGTTCGGGCTCTGCAGCCACTAATATAAACACCGATAACTTTGCAGCCTCAACTGGCATTTTAAATTTAGCAACAGGAGCAGCACCTCTAATATCTATGTGGTACAAAGCAGATATTGTAACAGGAACACCAGCAAATGGTACAGGTATAACAACATGGAACGATCAATCAGGGACATTGAATAATGCAACAAGTCAAAACACTGCACCTACCTACCAAACATTGGGTTGGAACTTCAACCCTAGCATTAGCTTCTCGGCTGGTTACTTTTTAACGGCTACTAATAGTATATTCAATGATATGACTTTCTTCACAGTGTACAATACTACTACAAGTTCAGGGGGAGCTGCATATAACTGTCCAGCAATAATTGGAGGGGAGGTTGCGAATGTACAAGACGATTACTATTTAAGCTTAAAGGACGGAAAACCGTTGTTCAAGGCAAAAGACATTGATGATGACGGTGCTTTTAGCACTATAGTTACAACAGACAATTCACCAAAAATTTTATCAGCGACACACAAAAGAATTGTAAACGGTCATAATTTATTGTATATAAATGGGAACTTAGCAGCCGACCAAGATATGGCAGATAGAGGGGCAACAACTCTTTCAAAACCTACTCGATTAGGTATCGGAAACCACTTTAATCCGCTTAGTGGATCTCAATTCAATGGTAGCATCACTGAAGTTGTAGGAAGTGCTAGTGTGTTTACAAACAGTGATCGTCAAAACTTCGAATCCTATCTGGCTATAAAATACGGCATAACTCTAACGCACGATTATACCAATAGTGTCAGCACATCCATTTACCCTATTGCAGGCTATAGCAATGACATTGCCGGTCTTGGGCGGAATGACACTTGGAAATTACATCAAAAAGTGAGTGCAAGTAGCAATATGACTTCAGGAAATTCGCGCGTGGTAATGGCTACCAGCAATGACTTTGTCAATTCAAACTTAGATAATAGTCGCACAGCTTTGACGAATGGACAATATTTAATTTGGGGTCATAACAATGGCTCAACATCTACCTGGACAGCAATAGGCTCAACTCCTATAGATTCAATCGTAAGCCGCGTATGGAAAGTAGTAAACACCGGTTCGGTCGGTTCGGTATATTTTCAGATAGACTTAACCGGATATACTTCCGAAAACGGAATTTACAGACTACTAGTGGATAACAATACTGATTTTACAACAGGAGTTACATCATACGTCCTTACAAAAACATCCGGAAACTTGTATACAACAAGCACTCCTGTCAATTTTGCCAGTGGAGTTCGTTACTTTACCATCGCGCAAAAAGGCAACTTCTGGAAGGGGACAAGTACTAGTACAGACTGGGGAACCCCAACCAACTGGACAGCTGGCGAAATACCACCCCCAGGTGCAAAAGTGGAATATGCAACTGATGCAGCAAATAATTTAGTCCTTGATTTACCAGAAAGAACGGTTAGTCGAGTTATTAATACTACTACCTGGAATCTTACAATTCCGGCAGGAAAGGCGTTAACCGTAAATAACAGCATCATTACTGACAAGAATCCTGATAGGATTCTTATTCAAACCAGAACTGACGCTACAGAAGTAGCAAACGGAACTTTAATTTTTCATAACAGTGCTGCAAATCCGGTATTTGGTACTGTAGAAATGTATTCGAAAGCATATATAGACAATTCACCAACAGCACAAGATAACCAACGATATTTTTGGCAATATTTTGGAATTCCCGTGGAGACATTGGATGCAGATCCTACACTTTATGGTGCATATGTAAGGAGATCGAACGAAGCAGGAACCGATCAGGATGAAAACTATTATTGGAAAGAATTAGGAACCTATGATAAACTAACCAAGTTTCTGGGTTATGAAATATGCCAACCTGCAGCAAAAAAATACACTTTCACCGGGAAGTTAGTAAATACTGATCTTGATTCTAGACTGTTAGCCGAATTTGCGCCTACAGGATTCTTGCCAGTTAGTAATAATGGTAGTTCAGTTGACGGACTAAAAGTAAAATACCCTGGCGAACACTTATTTGCTAATGCATATACAGCTGCCATTAATGTAGACAAAATTGAATTTGGAAGCGCTTTGGACAAAACAGTGTTTCTATATAATACTGGGTCGTATGGACAATGGCTTAGTAATACAGGAGGAAGCACTGACGGAACAGCAGAAGGTCAATATTTATCCATTCCTCAAAATCTGGCAGGGTTTAGTGGTATACCAGGTCAAATCCCGTCAATGAGCTCATTCCTTGTAAAAACCGGTGAGGACAAAACCGTAAATTCATATATAAAAATCAACTACAATGATGCATTAATCAAAAACACGACCATTCAACGTATAAAATCGATTGATGCAATTTCCAATACAGATTTAACATCTACTATGATTGATCTTACAGGCAAACATTATTCAGATCGCATGTGGATATTTACAGAGCCAAGCTGTACCCGCAATTTTGATAATGGATGGGATGGTCGCAAAATACTGGGATCATCATTAGCTCCACAAATTTATGCAATGGAGCCGGATGGAGATTATCAGGTAAATTCGGTCAGCGATATGCACAATACCGATCTGGCCTTTCAGGCTGGCGATGAAGTGGAATACACGCTAAAATTTACCCACGAAAATATTCAACGTCAATATGCCGGAGTTTATTTAGTGGATTTGGTTGAAAACAAAACAGTGGATGTTTCGCAAAACGGTAGTACCTACAGTTTTGCAACAGCACAAAGCGATGCTCCGGCCAAACGGTTTAAGATACTGACACGTCCGTACGAAAAAGGAGCACCGGATAAAGAAACGCAGGTAAAAATATTTACTGCTCCTGGCAGAGTTTTTGTACATAACCTAAGTACCTTTAAAGGTGAATGCACCCTTTATGACATTGCAGGCAGAACTATAAAGAATGTTCCATTTGAGGCAAATGCAGTTACTGAAGTGCTAAATAATTTAGCCAAGGGAGCATATGTAGTAAACACCATTACCAACGGGGAGAAAGTAAGTAAACGTGTGATTGTTCAATAACTACACCGATGAAAAACAAAAAAAGAAACACTATTATTTGGTTGCTTACGTGGGCAGTTCTGTTCCTGGTGGTGGCGTATTCACCAATAGGAAGACCTGACCTATATGTTGGTACCAGTTATTACATCAATAACCAGGGCGTAAATTTCAAAGACGGAATTGCTAACGCACCTAAAGGATCGGCTTATACAACTGAAGATG
>Ga0302292_1001411_pt1 | contig 15463 bp, 9 predicted proteins | sample III_Fen_N2_1_FD_194553 | JGI IMG/M metagenome (GOLD analysis project Ga0302292, IMG submission 194553) | Peat permafrost microbial communities from Stordalen Mire near Abisko, Sweden - III_Fen_N2_1 | ecosystem: Environmental > Terrestrial > Soil > Wetlands > Permafrost | place: Sweden: Abisko...
AAGCATCATTCCGTAAACTGGGAGAAGGAGTACTGGCATTCACCAATGAGACCAATTTCAAACGTTTCCTGATGATCATCAAATCGGCAGGCTTCATTTCGCCGAAAATGATTCGATCGCAGAATGCATTGAACTTTGCTTATATCGTTTACCTGAAACTCAAGGAACAAAAAGTTCCAGCTGTGGAAATTGAAACCTATGTGCGGAAATGGTATGTTTATTCCATCCTTACAGGACGGTATTCAGGTTCACCAGAATCCACTTTCGATTATGATATAAAGCAAATTGATAACCGGTCATTACAAGAATTCCTCGCAGAAAAAGAAGCGGCTGAATTATCCGACGCATTTTGGGATGTAGCCTTGGTTCAGCAATTGAATACCCCTGTTTCAAGCAGTCCATATTTCAATGTGTTCCTAGCTGCTCAGGTAAAAGCAAATGATAAAGGATTCCTCTCGAAAGATTTAACTGTTCGCGACTTAATAGAACATCGTGGTGACATTCATCATATTTTCCCGAGTCATTTCCTGAAACAAAACGGATTACCACGCGGGCGCTACAATCAGATCGCCAACTATGCATATACCCAACAAGAAATCAACATCCAAATCGGAAACAAAGCAACCGGAAAATACATGACAGAAGTACATCAGCAATGCAATACAGGTGAATTAGTTTACGGTGGTATTCAGTCTATTGATGAGTTAAATCAAAATCTCACTGCACATTGTTTACCGCATAACTTAAACGAATTTGCAATCACAGATTACGATTCCTTTTTGGATTGGAGAAGAAAAAGAATGGCAAAAAAGATCAAAGAATATTATTTAAGTTTATAATTAAACATCAAAAAACACTGAATCATATTATCTCCGATTTTTTCCATCGGCTAAATTTCACTATGCTATGTTTGAAGAAATTTAATTCTAAAAAACATGGAAAAGTCAGAAAAATGTTACCGGTATTCACAAGCAGATTTGGATAATCATGCCAATCAATTAAACCCAAACAATGAGGAGTACTATAGAAGTCGCGGTAAGTAATTATTAACGGGAGGTAATGCATCTCCCATTAATTTTTCATCAAATGAATGAACAATGGATAAAGAAAAATCAACGTCAATTAGAGAAACTTAGTTTACCAGAACAATTCCTCTATATGTGTGACTTTTTGTTTTCAATTGATACGTATGAGCGCACAGAGCTTAAATACACCAAGGAGTATTTTGCCCTTTATTACGGTGTTGATTTAAATACTTTTCATAAATGGGTTGAAATCTTTTGTCCTGAGCTTTGGAGTAATGGCTATAAAAAGAGACGGAAGTTCTCAATTAAAGAAGCACATTATATATACAGCTGTTTGGGAAAATATTCTTCCAAAGAAAAAATCCCACGAAATCATAAGGAGATTATGGATTTTATTTATTCGGAAACGAATTGGAAGAAAAGTAAAAAGTATCAACAGATAAAAATGGACTTTGAAGATCGTTTTTCAGATTTACCAATCCAATTGAATATTCTCCCTCCAAAATTGGTAACAGAAATACTTTCGGAAGAAATTCATAATTATAAAAAAAAGTCAGAAGGACAACACTTTGATTTTTACGAGCAACGAGTAAACAAATTACATCTTTTAATAACCAAATATGGTTCAATGACCGAACGCGAAAAGGAAATCAAGTTAAGATGGTTTAGACGATGGTGGAGTCAACCTGTTAATCTTAAGCATTTAGATTAATATCAAATCTCTTCATCACAACTAATGTGGAAGTCTTAGCCCAAATCTTTCTCGTCATTTTCCCGACTTCAGTAAAGCAATGCCTCATTTCTTTTCTGGTATTGGTTGGATAGGGATTGCTATCATTCTAAGAACGATCAATCTCTTTATTCCAAATCGTCAGCGTCTCATATTTGTAATTGTAATACAATTGACTTTTTTCGTGCTTTTTGTGCCATCGTTTCAATTGATCTAATGAGACTTTTACCGTTTTAATGTCACTAAGTGGTATTACATACAAGTCTCTTGGATCGGATGGTGAACCTGCTATACCAATTATCACGAACACCTTAACATCATTTTCGGTCGCAAACGTGCGATAATTGTTTAATTGTTTCTCATCGAACACAAACCCGTCAGAAGTCAATGAACTTCGGTATTTACATTCCACAGCAAACGATCGCTTCCAATCTTTTAGTTTGTATTCTATTAATAAATCCGGATACTTACTTGCTTCAGCACTTGCTTGATTGTTTGAAGTTTTATCCGAAGACCAATGCTTTAATGTGAAATATTTTTGCGAAAACAAATCAACAACCATTTTTTCAAATTCATAACCGATACGCGCGCCGGTTTTAGTGTTGGAGTTTGGCGGAGGAATATGTTCGCTCGAATAATGCTCTTTCTTGGTATGTTGAAACATTAGTTGTTGTTGTTCAAGTGCTTTCTTTTTGCCTTTCAGCAAGAATACAATCGTTAGAACCAGTGTCAAGATCAAACCAATCGTTACCCACAAAGCCAATTTCGAAAACCCCTTTACTTTTGAAGGCCGATACATTAAGCGGTCTTTTGAAAGTTGAGCACTATCTTGTGTTTGGGCTGTGGAAGGAGTATCAAAATAGTCAGCATACAAATCACCTTTCGTTATATCCAGTTTGAAGGGAAACACCTTTGTTTGTGTCGGATTTTTCCAAACCCCAGAAATAATGGAGCCTTTTAGATTCCCATCAAATACACCTGTGATTTCTGCTCTATAGTTGTACTCTTTCAGTTGAATGGAACCATCTTTTTTAAGTATACCGTCAATGCGCAATTTCGTAGATTCTCCCATGTAATCATACCAACCGATAATCAGGTTGTTTACCACAGATACTTCCATTCGCAACTTAAACTTACCAATGGTTCCTTTTAGTTGAATGATTTGATTTTGCTCTGAATCAGTTCCTGCCGCCGCACGCGTAAAACAAAGAACTAAAGAAATAATAATGAAGCAGAAAGTTTTCATAGTGGGTTGAAGTGAAATTCAATCTTTCGTTTAGAAGAGTCGTTGAAATTAATGAAATAATTTACTTTTCGATAAAATTAGAACTCAACAATACTCGTGTTATTCATATGATGAATAGAAACTTTCTAAAAAAACAAAACCTCCAACACCCGAAGGTACTAGAGGCTTGCTTTTCCTATGAAAGGTGGCTCAAATGATGAATGTAAAATGCAGAATTAAGAATGAGGGAATGACCTAAAAAAACAAAACCTCGAACATCCGAAAACGTTCAAGGCTTGCTTTTCCTATGAAAGGTGGAAGCCAATTCATAAGGTTTTAAATATCTGATCTCCGGTTTTTAAGTGCCGGAGCAACAATCAATTTTGTTTCTACAAAAAGCAGAAGGGTCACAAAGATACAAGAATAATCAAACCATTCCTCTTATTCGTAGACTTGCTCGTTCGAAGGACAACTAAAAACCTCAGCGATATACCCCATCAACTGCAGGTAGTGATTGTGCGCATGTTGATCGCCGGCTTGGGTTATCCATGCCAGAACAGGAGAAGTATGATCGTTATGGATTTCAACCCTGTCGGTATTCAGTTGAATGGTCCCGTTCAAAGGCGTGTAATAAGAATCCAGTAAATATTCAGCTGCACGAACAGAATCATTGGCGGTTTTGAATATCGCTACCAATTCTTCGGGGGCTTTGGGCGCATACGGATAATCACCACTGTATAGATTGCTGATTCCGGCAAAGTTATTGGCAGCAAACGGCACAATATCAATCACATCTACATACAAACGCGCACGACCGCTAAAGGAAGCATTAAAAAGCGCTGCAAATGCGGCATTTCCGGTAGTTGGCCCGGCAAAACTAACCACCGATATCGGTTGCATGCGAATGCCTTCCTGATGCAATTGATAATTCAGATACAAAGCATACACCGGAGCCAAACCACCTCCAAGGCTGTGTCCGGTAACGGTTACCTCAGCAGCAGCCGGAAGTTGACGTATGAACTGAAAAAGTGTGTGACCTCTGCCGTCACCAACCAATTCATTCAAATCTCCCAACCCAAAATGAGAACCTTCCGAAATCATCGGTCGAGTTGCATCGCTCCATGGATAATTCCATTCTCGTTGGATCAACACATCAAGGTCTACAGCAACCCAATTGTAAAATGCGGCAAGCGTGATCTCAAGAAGCGACCCGCGAATGGAAATCATGTACTGATTGCCCTTTTGAGCAACAAAAGCGTAGTTTCCATACTTTCCTTCTACCGGCACCCATACCAATCTCCAGTCGGGTAAGTAATTCTTTAATGACCTGGTTATCTTATCTTTTGATGAACAGTAGGCGATCGATGATAACAGGATCGCAGGAATGTCGGCTGCATACGGATTTGTGTGATTTGTTTCGTTCGTTGAACTCATGAATAGTAGAATTTTAGTTAATAGAACGAGGAAATTAGTCAGAATAGCGGAGAATTCAAACTAAAAAAGATGTTGGCACAAAGGACCATTGCAGGAAGATGTAAAGCGCCTGCTGCAATAGGAGGTATTTAAAGAAAACTCCAAATGGCATTACATAAGTCGCGTAAGAGAACAAAACGGAATGAAGCGTAGCCGAACCCCTGTATGAGCCCAACCATCGGGTTCTTTTGCAAAGAACCCGTTAATGGTGTTTGCGAGTTGTGGGAGAGAAAGCACTGCTTTCGAAGACCAAGCGTTAGCGCAGGGAGTAGAGTAATGAAGTGTAGTTCTCAAGTGACGGATGTACAGCCTTGATTTTTTGTTTCTTTTTCATCAAGGAAAAAGAAAAGTAAACTAAGCCAAACGCAGTGGTACTTATTACTTCGGATCTTTAATACTAAACTCCCATTTAAACGACAGCTGCAGCACACAATTCCCATCGGCCGTACCGCTGATTTCTACCAGTCGACTGTCAAGGCCATCGGCCAGGTCGGCGGTAAAGAGTTCATCGTTGCTACGGTATTTCGGGTTGCCAGCTGTTTCGGTCTTGCCCTTGCAGCTGTTCAGCGTTAGTGATTTGATCTTGCGCCACGAAATACCATAAGCACCCGAGATGTATTCGCCGTTGGCGGTGTCAAGCGTCAGTGTACGTTCACTGCCACGTTTACCGCAGAAACCCGATGAGTTACCTCCGTAGAATACTTCGATGCCGCAAAACTCGTTTTTGTTGTCGGTATGCAGGATCACTTTTGTGATCGGTGCCGTATTGTTGGCAGGTGCACCAATCCGTTGCGGACCAACATCCTTCGGACCGAAAACCCCCACTGTGCGAATGCGTTTCACACCGGTCGGGCGCACCTTATCCGGATTCACGTATTGCCATTCTTCGCCGGCAAGTGAAAACTCATCGAGCGTTGCCGCGTATTGTTCACGGATTTGGTTACGGCGCTGTTCCACTGCAAAATCGGCACGTGCCTCGTGATCGGAAGAACCTGTCTCGCGGCCGTCTTCCAACAAAGTACGATAATCCCACACCTGTTTCCAGCCGTCAAACGTATCTTCCACCATCGATTCAAAAGCAATCTCGGTCCGATTCACAATTTTTTTAGTTACCCTGCTTTTAATACAAGCCATGCGGGCATCCATCGCGCTTTTACGACCTGTACTCAATGCTTCGGAATACACCGAAATCGTATCATCCAGTTCCTCTTTTGTTGTCCGGATCTGATCTGCGGTTGGTGTATGTTTGTAAAACTCGGCGTAATTGGTAAGCAACGTTTTGTGCAGCCCAACAATCACAGTACCGAAAACCACCACGTATGGCAACATGGCATATGATCCATCAAACAGCAATCCTTCCTCGCGCTGAATGGCCGAAATTTCGCCCAGAATACGCGTACCGCGGTCAGCCTCACTAGACCGATCAATCTTGCGAATCTCCTTGATCAGTGACTTCAGCACCGATTCCAATCGCAAAATGCGTTCTTCGGTAATCCGTTGATTGATCCGCAGCTCTACATAATCTTTCATCTGGTCCCAGAGATTCTGCATTTGATTCTGCGGTGTCCAGAAATGCCCTACCACCTTGCTGAGTCCGCCTCCCACTTCGGGAACCTGCGAGATCAATCCAAGTGCGATCGTACGCACATCTTCGTTCACTTCCACAAACGATTTACCGGGCACTCCTGATTTACCGGGAATCAACACTGGCCTGAACAATTGGTTATCGCCCCCGTGCAGGGAATGCTGCGTGAGCTGTCCACCCGCCGCAGTAGAAACCCTCAAAATATCAAAATACTTGCCGCTGTGCACCGCACGGATATAATAATAGCCTTCTTTTCCGTATACAAACTGAAACATAAAATTGGGTCCATCTCCGCGCTGGTAACGAATCACAGGCGTGCTTTCGTCCTGTAAGCTGGCGTGAACAGCCATAAAACGATGGTTAAACTCCGGCATGATGCGATACCAATATTCACCCTGCTCGAACCGAAACTCTTGTGAATGCCCCAACGTTTTGAGCGGATGTTGTTCAACCTGCGCCCATTGCGGTGAAGAAGGAATACTAAGCGCCAGTTGGCTGTGCTTAACGATGAGATTGTAGGAGTTTTCACTTTTCGGTTTAAAAGCCATAATTCGTTTGTTTAGTAGAGTGGATTGAACCAAACAAACCTAGATATCCTAACGGGAATACGACCGCGTAGAAATACGTATTGTGGGGGATGGGGGAAATACGGGGGGTCGTTTTTTGGAGTGAAAACACAAAAGCCTTCGGAATCGGAGCATCCTCAAAAAAAAAGACCAATTGGACAAATTATCTGGCTGAAAATTGCGAAAGGGTGAATTGTTCCCGATGATTGAAAGAGGTTTTTTCAAAGTAAAATTGAAAATAGTTATATTTCGAGTGAGAATGTTTTTTTACCTGTAACATAACTATTCACATCAATGAATAATAATACATTATTGACGAAAATTCTATATCCGAGCATCTCATTTCTTCTTTCTTCATTAGGTTACATTGGAGATATAATTTGGGAGGCCGGTCTAAACGGATTATACAAATCAATAGGCATTGATAATATTACAGGAAACACAACTTGGTTTTGTTTTGTCTGGTTCAGTTATTTGCGATTCAGTTATTTGCCGAAAAATGCGCCATTCTTAGTATCGGATTCTTTTTGGTTTCCGGAATTAAATCAAGAATATGAGTTCGTAAAGATAAAGGGGCAAGACTCTGTGTTCCTTTTTCAAAACTATGTTTATTATGAAACTGACATTGCTACTATTGAATTCTTAGGAGAATTAAATTTCAGAGATCTTAATTTAAGAAAAGTAAGGTTAAACAAGTTTCAGAGGGCTTGGTCCATGACTTCCTTCAAATTAAAGGATTGTCAATATTATCAAGTTGACTCAGATATTCCTTTGTTATTCCTGAAAAATGGAGTTCATTTCATCGAAATAAATGATGTATTTAGCTACTATAAAATACTGGAGACGAGAGGAGAGTCAGATTCAAGTAATTTTCTTTTATTAAACGAAAAGGAATTCGTAAAATGGTCTAAAGGAATTAGTTTTCAGAAAAGTAGTACTGTAAGGAATATCCCCGAAATCGAAAGCTACATAGAATTTGACTACCTCAAAGACGTATTCAATACAAAAGCTGTTGCTGGCTGGTTAAAAGGAAGGTATTTCCCTGATATTCACATTAAAGGAACTGTTGATCAAACACTTAACTTAAAAACAAATGACAACATTTCCCGAGCTTTTGAATTAGAAAAGCTTTATAAAATTCATATGGTAAACAAAGAATTAATCGGAATGATGATTCTGATGAACTCTACTGACATTTTTAAAGATATTGCAACTCAACTTATCGAAATAACCAAAGAATTAAAAGAATATTCCACAAAAGATATAACAGCTTTAAAGTTGAACAGGCCATACAGTGCCCTGACATTCGAATATCTTAAACGAATCAGACCACTTAAGATTGATATTCAACTTGAACTAGATCAAGACAATTATTCAAGTATAAAAAAAGATCTTTTACGATCTATGTTAAAGTTGATTGAACAAATAGAATACTTGAAGCTAACTCCATTATCATACAATAAGTCTGGAGTTATTATTTCTGGTGAAGCCTTCACAGGGAAAACCCATATTATATCAAGTTTAATAGATAATCGGTTCAATAAAGTTGAAAAATCGATCCTTAATCGCTGTGGTGAATCGTATGATCCAAATTGGTTCAATGTCCTTATAAGGACGTTGGAATGTTCTCCGGAAAATAAGGAGACCCTCTTTAAATCTATTAACAAAGCATGTGATAAGGTTGACATGAAGCTTGATCTTTTGGATCCTAACAGAAAGTTCATTCGCTCAAAAACAAAATTCGTGATTGCAACAGATGCTCTTGATGAAGCTATAAATACGGAACAATGGGAAGAATTAATTAAAAATTCTGTTGACCTTTTTCAAGAAAATGAATCTCTGTGTTTCATTTATACTACACGACCAACATTCCTAAATGACTTTCCATCACTTATACAAAACCCATCTATAGAGATCATAAATCTCGATAAATCAGAAATAGATTTAATTCAGATATATAATCTCTATAAAGAGAAATATCTTATAAAAAACATTGAAGGACAACAATGGCTACAGCAATTCTTTACGAATCCTTTACAAATAAGACTATTTTTTGAGGCTTTTGAGGGACAAGAGATTGATTTTGATAAACTTGATCTCTCATTACATTCACTTTATGATCATTATTTGAATGCCATTCAAAATAAACTAAAATCAAAAGATTATTCTAAAAAACTCTCATGGATTCAAAAAGGTTTTTTGATCCAATTCTTTACTGTTTTAGGAAATATTATGGTCAAAGAAAGTAGAAAATGGATTCTAGACACCGAAATAATTAGTGCTTTAAGTGATGATAGAATTACTATTTCTGAAGAAACCTTGAATTATTTTCTTATTCAATTAATGGAGTATGATTTACTTTTAAATGACAAAAACCATTTAGGAAACATCTTGAGATTTCAAGAAAACAGTTTAGTAGAATTGTCATTAGCAAAAAATTTCTTTTCCCTATTTGCAGATAATTTACCTGATACTATCCCTGAATATATGGCAGATAAAAGTGGAGTACTTGAAATGTTTGCTCAAAAAATGCTTAAACATAATGGGTATTTAATTTTCAAAGATTTCTGGCATGATCAAGCTTCAAGTTATATGAGGGAAGCGGTACTTTTAGGTGTTCTTAAGGGAGTTCCGAACGAGAGAATCAACTCTGATTTAAAAACATGGATTTTTTCTACATATGCATAATTTACCTAAAATATATACCTTATTACGAGAAGTAATCTTACCTATCTCGTTAAAACCAAATCATCCGCTAGGACCTATCGGTTTACACGAATATTTGATACGCTTTCCCACTCCCTATGAAAGAGATAAGATTTGGAGTGGCCCTGACTTTACAGAGGATAAATCTAGCAAACACGACAATGAATATAGCAATCAACATCAGCGACTTAAACTAATAAAGGACTTTCAATTACGAGATTCAGATTCTTATAATGATAAACCATTAATATATGCTTGGTTTCTAACTTCTTTTGACACCATATTCAGAATGAATGTCAAACAAGAACTAATAAAATGGGCTATTCTGAAAAAAATCAATGAGTTGTTGTCATTACTTGATTTGACTTTTAATACCAACGATCCACAGATGAAAGAAGATTTACTGCATGTTTTGCTGGATACGTGTAGAATACGACTTTTCTTTCATCCTTCAGAGTCCGAGATCGTAAGAAATTGGGTCATTCAAAATTGCTTTAATGAAGACTCGCCAAAATACACTTCAGTCTCTATAAGGAATAGCTGCATTTCCATTCTGAAAATATGTTCTTCGTATTGTAATATTGAGAATTATAATGCAATTACAACTCCACTTTATTCCCCATTAAATGAATTGATTGATCTTGATAGAGGGTGTCTGGAACAAAAGGGTTGGTATCCAATAGAGAATGATCTTCAATGGTACGTTGCTAAGTACGCTTATGATGATTTTCTTATTGGAACAGAAGAGCAAAATGAAGCTTTGAACCACTTCTTTTTACCCTATTCAAAAAAATACAATAAGGAAATAACCAACACGGCATTCGCTTACTCAGCTATAGTAGCAAAAATGAAAAAATGGGGATGGGTGTCTGAGGGGTCGTCAGTATACACACAAGCAACCCATGGGGGTAAAAGTGAGCTGCAAACAACTATTGAAAAATATGTTTGGTGTGGTGTACATGAACTCTATGGTTTCCTTGCTGACAGACTCCCTTTACTTATGGAACAAGAAAAAGTGCATGATTATCGAATCAAATTTAACTTCTCTGACACATCATTTATTATCTCTAATAGCTATCTAAAAGAATGTCCATATGTTCATGCAAACATTGTTAATACAAATTTCATCGAAACATTTCCAACACTTATTGACGATATCGACGAATTTGACCGAGAACTATCAAAAGAATGGACGTCACGTGAATGTAAAATCGATTGGGAAGCAATAATTTTCGCGAAACCAATTAAAAAAAATACTTATAATGATTCGCTTGAGATAAATAATGTAATTACCACATACGCCATGATTTCAGATCTCGATCTTACTGGTAATGGGCGGGCATGGATTTCAATCTCGGCATGCTCAATTGACAAAAATGACAAAGATGATTTCATTACCGAAGATTTTAAATTTCATGACTACGAAATTGAATCGGTTAGCGACATCGCAGCCTCTATAAAAGACTTACATAATGCCAATGTGCGAGACGTCTATTCTGATCAATTGTGCGAAGTTGATTATCATGAAATTAAGGTGACCGCAAAATCTAAAGAGATTAGATTGACCAAATTGAACCTTTCTTTCTCTAACTACAATATCAAAGAAGGCGACACCGAGTTTATTGTCCCGATAAAAGATATATTTTCTAAACGTAGTATCATAAGCGACGGTGAAACTTGTATTGATAATGAACTCCGCTGTCATGCTTTCTACAATCAGAATAGAGATAGCTTCTCTGTATTTCAAAAAACACTTCACATTGATAAAAAAACTTTCGAACAATATTTGTCGGATGATAAAGACGTTATCTGGTTTGCAAGTGTTTACAAAGAGGTAAACCCTCATATATTAACCTCTCGTATGGGTATATATGCTCGGCATAGGAAGATCTACATTGTATGGAATGACAATGGCACTTTTCGAAATAAAATGATACTTGAAAACAATTATGAATGATATTTGATTAATTAAATAGGGGTATCCCATCAATAATTAAAGATAATAAAACTGCCAAAACGTCTAAACGAAAAAAGCCTTCGGAAATCTCCAAAGGCTTTTCTACTTCGTTGGTACTCGGAGCGGGACTTGAACCCGCACGCCCAAATGAGCACAGGATTTTAAGTCCGGCGTGTCTACCAATTCCACCATCCGAGCATTTCTCATTACTAGAATAAAAAAAGGATTCATCCGCCGTGGCTGACAAATCCTTTGGTATTCGAGCGGGAGACGAGATTCGAACTCGCGACCCCAACCTTGGCAAGGTTGTGCTCTACCAACTGAGCTACTCTCGCTTATTTTTATTTCAAACGTTGCTTTCGCAACTACCGCAACACGTTTGTTACGGGGGACAAATGTAGAAAGTATTTTTTAAAATCAAAGCGCTATGACTGAAAAAATGCAGAAAATTTGCAGGTATTTTTTCGTCGGTCTTCCAAGTTGCTGATTTTGATCTGTTTTTGTTCTGGAATAGCCTTCCTTAATCCTCCCCTCTGACGGAGTCTGATACTCATCAGAGTCATCAGACCTCAATCCCCCTTCCCGACTCAGGCGGAGAGAAGCAAATTTTCATTCTTTAATACAAGCTTTCATTCGGCGGGCAACTCCAATTCAACATCAAACATTCAAAATTAAAAATTCTAACCTCCGGTTAGCTTCTTAATCTCATTCAACTTCATCAAAGCCTCCACCGGCGTCAATGTATTGATATCAATCGTTACCAATTCTTCGTGGATTTGCTCCAGAACCGGATCGTTGAGCTGGAAAAAGCTGAGTTGCATGTTGTCGGCTGAAATTTCGGAAGGAGCGCTTTTCTTGCGACCTTTCTTTTCGTTCACCGCTACTTCTGCCGAAGCGTGATTGAGTTCCAGTTGTTGCAGCATCAATTCGGCACGCTCGACTACTTGTTTGGGCATTCCGGCCAGTTTGGCTACGTGAATACCGAAACTGTGTTCGCTGCCACCACGCACCAGTTTGCGCAAAAAGATGATCTTCTGCCCCACTTCTTTCACCGAAACGTTGAAGTTGTGAATGCGCGGAAAGGCTTCTTCCATGTCGTTGAGCTCGTGGTAATGCGTTGCAAAAAGGGTTTTTCCTTTTGCCGTTGGGTGCTCGTGCAGGTATTCGGCAATGGCCCAGGCGATGGAAATACCGTCGTAAGTGCTGGTTCCGCGACCAATTTCATCGAGCAAGATCAAACTGCGGTCGGACAAGTTATTGAGGATGCTCGATGTTTCGTTCATCTCCACCATAAACGTCGATTCGCCCGACGAAATGTTATCCGACGCTCCAACGCGGGTAAATACTTTATCAATGATCCCGATCTCAGCAGCTACGGCCGGCACAAAACTGCCCATCTGAGCCAGTAGCACTATCAACGCTGTTTGACGCAACAACGCACTTTTCCCCGCCATGTTCGGACCGGTAATCATAATGATTTGTTGGGTTTCTTTGTCGAGGTACACATCGTTGGGAACGTACTGCTCTCCCGCTTTCAGCTGACCTTCAATCACCGGATGACGACCTTCGGTAATGCTCAGCGCAAAACCGTCGTTTACCACCGGTTGGGCATACTGATTGCGCGTTGCCACGTGGGCGAAACCACACAAACAATCCAGTTGTGCAATGAGGTGAGCATTTTGCTGAATGGGCGTTACAAACTGCGCCAGTTGCTGAATCAATTCGCCGTAAATGCGCGATTCGATCACCGCAATACGGTCTTCGGCTCCCAGAATTTTGGTTTCGTATTCTTTCAGTTCGGGGGTAATGTAGCGCTCGGCATTCACGAGTGTTTGCTTGCGGATCCATTCTTCCGGAACCTTGTCTTTATGCGTATTGCGCACTTCGAGGTAATACCCGAAGACGTTGTTGAACGAGATTTTAAGGCTTGGAATGCCTGTTCGCTCCGATTCGCGGTTTTGGATGGTTTCCAAGAAATCTTTCCCCGTACCGGAAATACCACGCAGTTCGTCAAGCTCAGCATTGATGCCGTTGGCAATCACCGGACCTTTCCCCAGCGCAATCGGTGCGTCTTCCAGAATAATGCGCTCTACCAACTCAATGAATTGTTCGCACGATTCCAAACGGTTGAACAACTGGTAGAGCAATCCTTTTTTATCGTTAACGCTGGCGGTGAGAAATTTCAGCGGATCGATGTGCTTTAAAATGCTCGCCAACACGCGTACTTCTTTTGGAGAAATACGCCCAACGGCTACTTTCGACACCAGACGTTCTAAATCGCCAATGGCGCTGAGTTCCTGATCGACTTCAAACAGCAATTGTGCGTTCGTTGATAATTCAGCAACTGCTCCCAAACGGTGATTGATTTGCTCGGGTTGTTTCAGCGGCATCACAATCCAGCGTTTCAGCAAACGGTCACCCATTGGGGTTTGCGTGGCGTTGATGACATCAAACAAGGTTTTACCACCTTCATTCAAGGGCGCTACCAACTCGAGGTTGCGAATGGTAAACCGATCCAGCCACACGTATTTTTCTTCCTCAATGCGCTGAATCTGGGTAATGTGCCCCAAACGGTCATGCTGCGTATCGTTGAGGTAATGCAAAATAGCCCCTGCGGCAATCACACCGTGTTTCAGATCGGCAATCCCGAATCCTTTCAGGGAATTGGTTTGAAACTGATTGGTGAGTCGTTCCTGCGCAAAGTCGGGCGTAAACACCCAATCTTCGAGGCGAAACGTATAATAACGCTGTCCGAAGGTTTCGTCGAACAACTTGTGTTTGTTTTTCTGAAAAACAATTTCACTTGGCTCAAAGCCCTGAATGAGTTTCCCGATGTAATCAAGCGAACCTTCGGCGGTAAAAAACTCACCGGTGGTAATGTCTAAAAACGCCACCCCGTGAATGTTTTGGTCGAAGTGAATGGCCGCCAGAAAATTGTTTTTATGACCGTTGAGTACCTTATCACTGAACGAAACACCAGGCGTTACCAATTCGGTGACTCCGCGTTTCACGATGGTTTTGGTCATTTTCGGATCTTCGAGCTGATCGCAAATAGCTACCCGATGACCGGCGCGAACCAATTTCGGCAAATATGCATCGAGGGAATGGTGCGGGAAACCAGCCAATTCGGTTTCGGAAGCAGAACCGGCACCACGCTTGGTGAGCACAATACCCAACACCCGCGAAGTCAACACCGCATCGGCACCGAAGGTTTCGTAGAAATCGCCCACGCGAAAAAGCAACAAGGCCTGCGGATGACGCGCTTTGATCTCGTTGTATTGTTTCATCAAGGGCGTTTCCGCGCCGGTTTTTTCCTTTTTAGCCAAAATCCTGAATTCGAATGAGCTCCAAATGTAACACCTTCACGCGGGTCTCAAAAGACGGTTGAGAAGTTTAGTTTTCAACAGTGGTTAACAAGTGGAAGCCAAAAAAAGTAGGTTTGTTCCGTTATGGAGCATCCACCTTCAGAAAACGTTGAAATGTGGTAACATTACCTTGTTGAACCACCATCACATACATTCCGCGATCGAGTTGAGAAACATCGATCACCGGAGTCAACGGAGCTGTTTGCCGGAAGACACATTTTCCGTGCAGATCATAGATTAGTAGATCGTCGGCTTTTGTGGAGTGTAGCATCAGCTGATCAGTCGCCGGATTGGGACAAACCAATTCCTGAGAAGCCTCGGTAATTTCATCTGTACCTCCAAAGAAACAATAAATTGTAATGATAAAAACAGCTGTATCGTTTGCGCAATTGGTATCACTCACCACATAATAATAAGTGTACATTCCTTGAATATTCAGTGAATCGATGGGCGGATCGAGAATTGAATCATTCGGTCTATAATACACTCCACCTAGATCAGCATCAGCAGAAAGTAAGGTGGAAAGATCGAAGGGATAACCCTGACAATATGTTTCGGAGGAATCGCTTCCAGCAGTAGGGCATTGAGCGTTGGCTATTCCGGGAAAAAGGAGCGTTAAAACGATTATTATTTTCACTAGTGAGTTCATGGCGTTTGTATTGATTCGATAAAAATACGGCAATCGGTGCAAATGCGAAGAATAGAAGATCATTCTTTGGGCCACCCTCCTCGATCCTCCCTCAAGGGGTAATTTACTATTAAAGAGCATAACCCTCTTAGAATTTGACGTACTGCATATTTTCCACCACGAATTAATCCGCCTGAGGCGGA
>Ga0302292_1001417_pt1 | contig 15423 bp, 21 predicted proteins | sample III_Fen_N2_1_FD_194553 | JGI IMG/M metagenome (GOLD analysis project Ga0302292, IMG submission 194553) | Peat permafrost microbial communities from Stordalen Mire near Abisko, Sweden - III_Fen_N2_1 | ecosystem: Environmental > Terrestrial > Soil > Wetlands > Permafrost | place: Sweden: Abisko...
ATTTATAATACTGGTTCAAACATAGCAATTAGGGCAAATGGTTCAAACTGGTTTAATGTAAGTACAACTGATGGTACAATTCAATTGGTTAAAGGAGCAGCCCCCAACACAATAGCCACAGGTGATGCAGGTGGTAATCTTAGTTGGAGTACAAGTCCTATGGTTGCATCAATGAAATTCACAACAGGAGCAACCGATGGCTACTTCTGGAAATGCACTAATGCGGATGGTTCAGCAGGATGGTATCCAATTGCAGCAAGTCAAGTTTATAAAGGTACTTGGGATGCAACAGCGAACACACCAACATTAGTAAATGGCACAGGAACGATTGGTTGGTATTATCGTGTAACAACCGCAGGAACTTCACTTGGAATTACCTTTGCAGTAGGCGATGATGTTAGCTACAACGGCACAACTTGGCAGCGAATACCTTCACAGGGATATACTTTGCAGACTGCTACGGCTTCTGTTTTAGGCGGTATCAAGATTGGTGCAGGAATAACCATGACAGGTGACGTTGCAAGCGTTTCAACTGCTTACGATGCAAGTGGAGCAGCTTCTACCGTTCAGAGCAATCTTAACACTCATGCAGCATTAACCACAACAGCACACGGATTAGGGGCATCGGCTTTTCATGCAGATAATTTCTTCGAAACTCCTTTGACATTTTCGACAGGATTGACCAGAAGCGGTAATACAATTACTAATAATATTACTCAATATACTGATGCTAATACTAGAGTTGCCGTATCATTTGTAGCTGGAAGTGGTGCATATAATTCATCTACAGGTGTATTTTCTATACCTACTAATACTAATCAGTTAACTAATGGTGCTGGTTTTATAACAGGATATATTGATACAAATACTACTTATACCTTTGCTACAGGAACTGCAAATGGGACATTTAATGTCACTCCTTCTGGAGGTGCTTTACAGGCTGTTTCTATTTATGGCTTAGGTAATAATGCTTATAATAGTACTGCTTTTTGGTATTCTGGAAGTCATCCAACAACAGTTTCTGGTTATGGCATAACTGACATATCCACTGCTTATGATCCAGTTGGATCTGCTGGTATTGTACAATATAATTTAGATACTCATACTGGCTTAACTACAACTGCCCATGGATTAGGTGCATCAGCGTTCCATCCTAATAATTATTTTTCTCTATTAGCTGGTAGTTCATCATTAACTACCGTTGGAACAATAACTTCTGGCGTGTGGCATGGTGGAGCCATTACTGATGGTTATATAGATTCATCAAGTTCATGGAATGCTAAAGTGTCATTTCCAGGGTTTGGTACAACACACACTACGGCAGCATATGGAGACCATGATCACTCAACATTATATGCTCCACTTAGTCATGATAAATTAGTTAGTGTTTCTGGTAATACTGGTGCTGGGAAATTAGCTAGTTGGCAATTTATAAATACTGACACGACAGGATTTACTGGAACTGTGTATTTAAATATGGATGTATATCCTACAGATGGCAATACAACAATCCCAGTTAGTTCTGGTGGAGTGTGGCATGATCTCATTCAGAAAGAGCAATCTCTTGGTAATCCTAGCGTAAATGGCTATGTACTGTCTTCTACAACTGCTGGCGTTAGAAGTTGGGTTGCCATGACTGGTGGTGGAGGTGGAACTACAACCAACTCTCTTACTTTTGCTACTAGTGGAGGTACTACTGGAACGTGGAATGGAAGTGCTGCCAAAACAATATCTTATGCATCAGTTGGTGCAGCTGCATTGGCTGGTAGTATAAGTCAATCATTTAGTGCTTCTTCCTTGACATTAGAGGGTGGAACTTATAACTGGTCAATAGCTCAGAGTTCTGGAGAATTGGTCTTTAGTCACTACTCTACAAGTATCATAATGAATTCAAGTGGCTTGACTGCTGCGAATTTTATATTAAATTCTGACAAAGTTCTTAAGAAAAATATAGAAAATATTGAACTTTCAAAAATTAATAAAATAAGGTTTGTTCAGTTTAATATGAAATCTGACCCTATTGAACGCAAGAGATATGGTGTGATTGCCCAAGAAGTTGAAGAGATTATGCCAGAATTAGTATATACTGATAATGATGGAATTAAATCTGTTGGATATATAGACTTGTTAATAGCTAAGATTGCAGATTTAGAATCAAGAATTATTAAAATGGAGAGTAATCATGGCAACTAGTGTTCCGAATACAGATACCTTTGGTTTGAGTGATGTTGTCGCTGTAGTGGGTGGTAATAATCTTATTACTGCATTTGCTAATTCTGTTGACAATTTTTTTGATGTTGCCTATAAAGGTAGTAAAAATGGATTGTTGTGTTTTCGTAACTATATTACTCTCACGACTATGGGAGATGCTTATGGAATAACAAACAGTACCGCTTCTCATAGTTGTGTGTGGAATGGATTAGGCTACACAATGACTAGAGGTGGAATTGTGTGTAAGACTTCTTCGGGAGCAACAACTTCTTCATATAGTCTAATAGCTGATGTACCTGGGGTAATTGGTCAACGATATATAACAGGTAGTGTTACCTGGGGAGGATTAACTGCAAATACAACCTATTATTCTAGGTGTTTTGTGATTACTAGTCAGGGAACATCTTATTCAAATGAAGTTGTATTTACTACACTTCCTTAATATATAATAAATATAAATAATAATACATGAGTAGTTTATTACAAAAAGCATTCTCTAGCGATGGAGAAATATCTATAAAAAGAATAGTTGGAGTATTTGGAATATTATTCTATATGAGTTGTATAGTGGGTACATTCCTTGGGGCACAATTAACTAGTGGACAACAAAGCTTATTGGAAAACTTACTATACGTATGTGGTGGCTTGCTTGGTGTTGGCGTTCTTGATGGTTTTGGTAGATCAAGAGGAGTTGGTCGTAGTTATAATTATATGGGAGATAATAGTTCCAATACTGTTATTGACAACCCAAAACAAATGGAAGAAAATAAATAAATATAGGAGATCTAATTATGAATGTTTACATGTTTATTGGAAAAATCTTAGTGGCAATTAATGACTTTAAATTAAGGTTGATTAATAAATGCTCTAATCCTTCGAAGTCTATCACAGTCGTAACTACTAGCGAGGCCGAGACTCCTCCAGAAAAACCAAGGACTGGTGGTGGCATAAATCCATAGCCATGTGGTGGGTTGTTAGGATTGTTAAATTCTGGCCCATTGTTACTAATCTAATAGTATTATTGGCATTATATATGTCAATTCTTAATATATCTATAAGTAAATTTACGTATCCAATATTTGGGCACTCATTACTTATAGATATTTGTTTTTTAATAATGTCATACAAAATGCACTTTTGTTTTTGGCATAAACTGTTGATTTATAACCTAATTGCTATAATATTAATTGAATGGATCGACGTAAATATATTCTCTTTTGAGTATATGATTTATATTAGAACATTATTAGCACTTAGTTGTTATTCTATCTTAACTTCAATAATTTTATATTTTAGATATGGATGGTTTAAAAAAAGCGTTAAAATTACTACTTAAGAAAGTAGAGGAGATGATTGATAATAATGAGTGTGATCATTTAACAGATTCTGATATTGAGACGGTATCTCAGTTATTGTTACAACCAAAAGCTATAGGTAGAGAAGAAGCAGCTAAGTATCTAGGAGTCAGTCTGAATGAGTTTCATAAACTTAGAAATGAAGGGATAATTAAAGAGCCACGTAAGCTTTCAGGGTTTAAAGAATTGTACTATTACACATCTGATTTAAAAAAGTCAAGAGCTATAATCAATTGCAAAGACGGTAGTATTGGTTAGTATATTTTGTATAAGGTATGTACTTTTGATGTACAAACTTTTAAAATATATATAAAATGGCTTTAACTTTAGACGGTGCCGTCCCTACCTTAGTGGGCGCAGGAAGTGGAATGGGCTCAGGTGTTGGCCTTGGAGCAGTTGGTGGTGGAGTTGCTGGGTTAATTCTCGGTAGTATGTTCGCCAATGGTGGTTTAGGTGGTTGGGGTGGACGTGGTGCAGGTGGTGCAGTAGCTACTGACGTTGTGTTACAACCAGCCTTTCAGTCTTTGCAGACTCAAATACAGACTCTGCAACAGCAAGTAGGTGCTAACGACCTCCGAAATGAAATGGAGTCGGTAGAGAACACATTTGCTACTATCTCTAGTGGTCAGACTTCGGCTAATGCTGCCAATTTTGCAAATCTGTCTCAGCAGATTGGTTCAGTACAGACAGCTCAAGCTGCAAATAACTTCACAACTCTTCAGTCAATAAATGACTTAGGACGTGACGTTACTGCTCAATCTAACCAAGCTCAATTACAACAGTTAAACAGTTTTAATAATCTGACTACTACTACACTGCAAGGATTTAATGGTTCTGCAATGCAAGTACAGAATTCTACTAATCAGATTATAGCTCAAGGAACTGCTAGTGCTGCTGCTGTTGCTGCTGGGTTCTGTGAAATAAGCAAGGAAATGGCTGCTTGTTGCTGCGAGATTAAGGGTGCTATTTCCGCCGATGGAAATGCAACTCGTGCTCTGATCAATGATCTTAACGTTCAAAATCTTAGAGACCAGTTGGCTGCTGCCAATGGCAAGGTGTCTAACAATGAGCAAAATCAGTACTTATTGAGTACTATCCTTACTCATCTTCATCCTACAACTGGAGTAGTTGTGTAATTTAATGGGGGTGTAAAAGCCCCCTTTAAAACTAAAAGTTATGGCAAGTCCAGTAACAATCGGAACATCTGCTGTTGTTGTTGTTCCAGTAAATAAAGATAGGGTGTCGATTAGATTCCAAAATACATCTGCGACTCAGACAATATATATCAAGAAGATCCCATTAGAAGGAGCTTTTTCTGTAGTGTCTGTAACCGATTACGATGTAAGAATGCTTCCAGATTCTTCCACTGGTGAAGGTGGAGAACCATTTGAAACAAGTTCCATTGCATCATTTATGGCAATATCAAGTGCTGCTGCTGGGACTATAGCAATTTATGAAACAGTTAAAGTTTAAATATCATGGATGAAGAATATTTCAAAATTAGTATATCAAAAGTAATTGAGATGGTTTTATCAGAAGAGCGTCATAAGATACGCAAGTTCTATATGGATACTCTTGGTAAGGCTACTTCAGATATGATGGATACATACGTGCCATCTAAGTCTGAAATACTGGATATGTTTTCACGTTAATAAGTTATTATTATGAATGAATTTAATGGTGCAGATCTCACCAGATCTGATGAAGTAGTAACGAAGAAAGTTTATCCACTTGTTGAGGAGATGACCTTTAGAGCCATAATAGCTAGTGAGCAAGATGGTTATAAACTTCTTCGTGCTATTCAGATTCTGGTTAACGAACTTGGTGGTGAACAAATAGTTTCTATAATGGATAAAATGGAGAGTAATCCATCATTAATGCAAAAAGCTAAAAGTTATTTACCTTACTTAAAATATATATAATGGGAAAATTTAAAGAATTAGCAATACAGGCGGATGGCGCCGCTATGACAGATACAATATGGATTAAGATAATTGAGATTTTAGATGATCACTTATCTGATTTAGAGATGGAAGATCCAACAGTTTACCATGAAATAATTAGTGATATATATGTAGCACTTAATGGGCCTTATTTCGACGAGTCAACATTACTAAAGGCTACTGCTAAATTACAGAATGAGGATGGTACAGTTGGCCCTAAATGGAGTGTTGCTGAGACAACTTCAGTAGCATCATCCTTAGGTATTATATTTGATAAGTTCAATGTATACGATTGGAACTACGCTATGAATACTATATATTCAGACTTCTCTACTGTGGTTGGTAGTGCTACCACTACTTATTTTGCATTGGCAAAAGCTTGGATTATGGATAAGGATGCCCCTGAAGGAAAGGCTTATCTGTACTATAAAATGTTATGTGGAGTGTAATAGTAATAATGTGAAGTTATTTTCATATCTTTGTGGCAAATAACTTCACATGAATTACATTACTTCTGAGAAAGGACTTGCTCTTATAAAACATTTTGAAGGTCTCAATGACGGTGATTTGACTGAGATTGGACTTCAACCTAAAAAAGACCCCTCGTCGATTTGGACAATTGGCTGGGGTAGAGCTATTTGCGACACTAATGGCAAATGGCTTACTGGTGATTCTGGATATAAAAGACTGCTAGAATTATATCCAAACCTAGAAACTATAACCATAGAAGAAGCAGATCAAATGCTTTCTGAAGATCTTGGCAGATTCGAAGACCAAGTAAATTCTCTAGATTTAAAAATAAATCAATATCAGTTTGATGCCATTGTATCATTCGTTTATAATTGTGGATTTGGAAACTTTCTGAATAGTACATTAATTAGACGAATTAAAAGTGGTATTGGTGATATTGAGGAAGCTTGGTCATGGTGGAATAAATCTGGTGGGGTAGTATTAAAAGGATTAATACTTAGAAGAGCTTGCGAAAGTCACCTTTTTTTAACAGGAGAATTAAAATTTACAACATGAATTATATTAAAATAGCCATAAGTTGGCTAAAATCAAATTACAAATTATCATTAATACTTTTGGCTTCAGTATCAATAGTATTATTTTTGTGGCTTAATCAGATAAAGATTAACAACTTAAGAAGTGAGAATAGTTTACAGAAGGTTGAGTTGAGTTCACTGAATGATTCTGTAAATGTGTATAAGGGTAAAAATGGTAATCTTACATTTAAATTAGAGTCAGTAGAAGTAGAATCATCTGATAGAAAGAAAGCCTTAGAACTTGCTCAGTTTGATATTAAAGATCTTAAAGCAAGAGATATTAAATGGAGAGATGTTAATTTTGCTTTAAATGCAAAGTTGGAGGCCATAACAAATGGAACTACAGATTTAAAAGATACGGTATGGTTGCCAAGTACCACAAATAAAGATAGTGTTAAAGCATTTAACTTTAATTGGCAGAATAATTTTCACTCAATTAAAGGTACTATAGTTGGTAAGAAAATGAATATAGATTATCTAAAATATAAAGTAGGATTTTCTATAATTAATACGCCAGTAAAAAATACAAATGTGGTATCAGTATATTTAACAGACCCAGATGCTATAATAACAACTAGTAATAGTATTACAGTAAAGCCAAAAACTAAATGGGGTGGATGGAAATACTTAGAGTTTGGTGCTGGCTTAGTAACAGGATATTTTATATTTAAATAGTATTAATCAAAATTAAAATTTATGAAGTTAGTAGAAAAAAACGTTGAGACTGTAGAGAAAGTAAAAGAAGTAGTAGAACAGAAATTGCCAGAGTTATGCGCAGTACCAAAAGAGTTTGTTATAGAGAAACTTAATGCTCTATATAAAGAAAACAAACAGTTATTTGATGAGTATAACACTTGGATCAATGTATTGAACTCTCAGGTTAATGTAACCAATCAGGAAGAAGTTGTTTAATTTAAACCTGAATAAAATTTAAAATAGCCATATACATCTTTTGACTCACCTCAGAAATGTATATGGTATATTTTTTTATAATTATAATGTATTAATTTTGTAGCAGAATTATGAAGGGAATGGAGATTTTTAACACGGATGATTTTTCAGAAGACTTTATGGAGTATGATGATTTAGAGGCCGTAGATGGACTAAAACCTGTAGATGATACAGATGTTCCAGTAGATAAGAAAAAGTCCGTTAAAACGGCTAAGAATGACCAAATAGAAGACGAGGATGACTCGACTGACGCAGACGTAGATAATAATGATGATTCGGATGATCTAGAAGTATTGCTCCCCTCTGGAAAGAGCCAAGATGCCACAGATGATAATAGTTCGAATTCTTCTACTCTCAGTCCTAAGTTTTTCTCTTCCTTAGTGCAAGCTCTGAAAGAGGGGGGTATTTTAGAAGATATTAAAGACGAAGATATTAAGTCGCAAGAAGACTTCTTCAAAGTATTAGAGGATGGTATTAAGCAGCGTGAGTTTGCAGATCTTACAGATGATCAGAAAGAGTATCTTGAATCATTGAGAGATGGAGTACCACATGAAGAAGTAGTAGCACATCAACGTAATATAGATGCATATAATTCTATTACCGAAGATGCTATTGAAGAGGAGTCAACAGATGGCGAAGATTTACGCAGGACAATTATAATGAATAATTATATTTCTAAGGGTATATCAGAACCTAAAGCTAAGAAGATGGCAGATAAGATCTTTAGTGCTGGAGAAGATGTTGATGAGGCTAAGGATGCTCTTAGCGAGCTAAAGACCGTGGAGAAGCAATCATTTGAACAACAGAAGCAATATCTGTCGGCACAAAAGAAAGCTCAAGAAAAAGCTGAGAAAGAATCTATTAGTAAGCTTAACCAAATAGCTAAAGATACTAAAGAGTTAATCCCAGGTTTAGTTATACCGCAGACTCTAAAGAATAATATTATTAAAGGTCTTACTAGTCCAGTTGCATTTACAGAAGACAAGCGACCTCTGGATATAATCTCAAAGTATCTACATGATAACCCAATTGAAGGTAGATTCAAATTAGCTTATATCCTGTCAGTTACAGAAGGCCTTAAAAAGATGACTGTTCTAGAGAATAAAAAAGTTAAGCGTGATGCTTGGAATAATCTTGCTGAGTCAATCAAATTTAAAGAAACAGCTAATGCTGGAGATGCAGTAGATTTAACTGGTAATGGCTTTGACTTTAGCAAATTCGAATTTTAAAAGAATAAATTTTATTAATATATGAAACTACAAAAATTTCAGATGTACGACGCAAAGTACTTCAAAGGTTTAATCTCTGCTGAGAATCACCTTGGAGCTATCTTTCAGCGTCAACCGCAAAAAATTGGCGGGAATATGGTGCAGTTGCTTGCTTACAATCGTGGTAAATCCTTAGAGGATACATTAGCTCAATTCCCCACCTTGGTGTTGGAGAGTGATGATGAATTCACATGGGAACTGATTGGTAGCTCTGCTCGTAATATTCAACTGGTAGAAGCCCGTATCGGAGCAACTACAATCGCATCAACTGATTTTAATATCGGTGCTGGTGGATCAAGTTTTAAACTTGTATTCGGTGAAGACTGGTTTGCTAATGGTGATGTCATCGTTGGTGAAAAGAATGAAGTCTACCCACTGCGTATCTTAGGTGAAGCTTCGTTTGAAGGAACTAATGCTGTATATACAGTAGAACTCATGGGAGTTAATCCTAATGGAATGCCTGGTGAAGAACTTGTCTCTGGAAAACGCTTCTCTAAAGAATTCTCTCCAGTAGAATCTGAAGGTTCACGTAAAGTTGGTGATCTGCATTTTGCTAGTCCTTTGGCTATGCGTAATGAGTTCTCTAAACTTCGTATCCAGCATAAAGTGTACGGAAGTATGCTTAAACGTAAATTGGTAACTCCAATCCCTGTAACTCCAGTTAATGGTGGTAAACCTCAGTTATTCCCAATGTGGATGCACTATGTGGATTATCAATTAGAAGCTGAATTCTCTGCTGACAAAAACCGTCTGCTTATGTTTGCTCGTAGCAACCGTGACGAATGGGGAAATTATCAGAATGTAGGTCAATCAGGTAACGTTATCAAACAGGGTGCTGGTATCCGTGAACAAATGGAAGTTAGTTATACTCACTTCTACTCTACTTTCAAATTGAAGGTTATTGAAGACGCTTTATATCAGTTGTCTGAAAGCAAACTTGGTATGGACAACCGTACCTTCGTAATGAAGACTGGCGAACGTGGTGCTGTACAGTTCCATAAAGCTTGTCAGGAAATTGCTAGTGGATGGAATTCATTTGGATACTTAGGTGGTAACGCAGCCAACCCTGCAATCATCCAGAAAGTAGCAAGTCCTCTTCATGATAATTCTCTTAGCTTTGGTTATCAGTTTACCGAATATAAAGCACCTAACGGTGTTACTATTAAGGTAGAAGTTGATCCAATGTATGACGACAAAGTTCGTAACAAACAATACAAAGATGGCGATCCTTCTAAGGGTGTAGCTGAATCTTACCGTTACGATATCTTCTTTGTAGGTAATCTTGATGGTGGCATGGGTGCTCCAAATATTCAGATCGTTAAGATCCGTGGATATGAAGGCGACTTCCGTGGTTATCAATCAGGCCCATTCGCAAACCCATTCACAGGAGCTGAAAATATTCAGTATGCTTCTACAGATGAGGATGCTGCAACTGTTCATAAGATGGCTACCCTTGGTGCTATCGTTAGAGATCCGTCTCGTTGTATATCAATTTTGCCATACGATTTGGCATCTTAATAAAAGATTACTAACTTTGCTGCGAGTTCGGGCTTCGGCCCCTCTCGCACTTAGTTTTTAAATCTTAAAAATGTTTTATGGAAGAGAAGAGTTTTTTACAGAACAAAAAAGTTCTAGTTAAGTTTGTAGGTAAGAAGGGTGGATTCAATAATGGTAAGGGTCATGTTCTAGAGGGTGGCAAAATGCAAGGCACATATACTAGATTTCCTGCACCAATGAATGCCTCTGGAAGTATTAAAGAATTTTTGACAAAAGATGAGATTGATTTTTTCTCCTTAAGACTAGGCGATAATCTATCTTCATCAAATAAAGATTATTGGGAGAATTTTGGTATCTCTCTAACCAAGGAAGATATGGTTTTAGATTTATCTGATCCATTACAAATGTTACAATTTAAGGCACTGCATAATTATCAAGCAAAGATTTGTACGAATCCAGCTGACTTGACAAAGAGGGGAACATACCAGTGGTGTCTATATAATACAGATGATGAAACGCTTACTAAGAAATCAATTCTTGACTCTCAGCAGAAGGCTTATATTAACTTCGGTGCAGTACAGCAGAACCGTGATATCTTATGTTACCTTTATAGGAATATTGAAGGTCGTATCATTAGCAAAGAAAGTCCGCTTAATGAAATCCAAGGTAAATTCCTGGATATCCTAAGTAACAAATACGTTAAGTTGAATCTTTTACTTGCAGATCAGTATTTAGATGAGAAAGTAATTATTAATACAGCATATGAGTTGGGTATCATTTCAGAGAAATCTGGCGAGTATACCGACATTAAGTCTGGAAAGAAACTGTGTAACGAAGGTAGAGCAACCGAACAGGTAGCTGCTGAGTTTTTATCACAACCAAAGAATCAAGACTTACGTTTAGAGTTAGAAGCTAGAATTAAAGTTGCTAAAGATTAAGTATGACTACTACAGATTTTAGTGTTGAATTTGACTTACTATACAATAACGCTCTAAGCAATAGTGCTCCAGAGATTAACCCTTACGAGAAGAGTTTATTTTTAACTCAAGCTCAAGAGGAGATAATCAAGGAGGCTTATGATGACAAAAAGAAGGGTACTTCATTTGAGTCATCTGAGGCCATTAGGAGACGTTTAGAGGAGCTTGCTGTAACACAGGTTGCAGTTTATCAGCCCACATTAAATAGTGCGTTAAATGACATTAAAATGTCTGTTAACTCAAAGTTCTTCGAGATTGAAAATAATGTTTGGTATTTATTATATGAGCGTTGTAATACCACGACTAAACAACTATATATAGTACCAACTGCCTTAGATCAATTTAGTATGTTAGAGGACAATCCTTTTAAGATGCCAAATAGAGATCGTGCATGGAGACTTGATGTTAAAAATACTATTAATGATATAAAGGTGGTAGAGATTATTTCAACACAACCATTAGCATCATATTTTTATAGATATTTAAAAGAACCAACACCAATTGTATTAACTGACCTAGATGTGTTATTTCCAGGAATGGATCTAACCATCAATGGTGTCAGTGCCGAAACAGGATGCATATTAAATAGTGAGGTTCATAGAATAATTCTTAAACGTGCAGTAGAGTTAGCAACTGCTGCATACAAAGAAAATAGCTTATCGAATAATATACAATTAAATAATAGAAACAATTAAAATTTTAGATTATGTCTGGATTTAGTACACCCGTAAGGGACTTATTTATTACTACCGCAGTAGCCTCTGAAACTACTGCTGCTACTTTCATCGCTTCAGCCTCTAATGGAGAAACCGCCGTTCTTAAAAAAGATGGTTCGGCTGCTGCTGCTAAAGGTGAAGCTGCTTACGTTATTGGGAAAGATTCCAATGGACGTATCAAAACATCTGACACATTGCTTCCAGGTCAAATTATCTCTGTAGTTAATACAGCCCCTGTAACTGTTGTCCCAGCTTATGCATCTTTTGATGTATCTGTAACTAATGTTGCCGCTGGTGATGTTTATGAAGGACTTGTTAGAATTCAGGAATTTGGATCTCGCTCTGTATTGGACGAATATCCTGCACCATTCAATTATGTGTTTGCAAGTGGCAACACTGTTGATGATGTAGCTGAAGGTCTTATTAAATCATTAAGCTTCGAATTCTCTAGGGTTGAAGGTAAACATGACAAGTATATTAATAATATCACTGGTTATGACAAAGTATTTACTACCGAAGCTGCTGTAATCGCAGGTAAGGCTACATTGACTAACGGTACTTTTATTTGGGTTATCCAGAATAACAAGGCTTATATCGTTGCCGATAAGACTGCTGCAACATTTGCTCTTATTGCTACTACCGAAAAAACCGATTGGGCTGTAGAACTTGCTGCTGGAACCGCTGAATCTTTGAATGCTAACCCATGGTTTCATTTTATTAAATTAGATGGAGCTACGCCTAAGATTTATATCATCGCTAAGGATCAACCTAGCACAGATAATAAAATGTCTGGGTATGATGTTAATTTTAAAGTTGGTTTGAGAATTCTGGACTCTGTTGATTTTAGTGAAAATTCAACTGTTACTGTAACTAATACTGGCAAGGTAAGTTCTCCTGGAGCTGGTAAGAAAGTTCGTGCTCTCGAAGTATTTGCTAAAGGTCATACTGGAGATTTCTATCGTGGTGTAGGTTATCCTAACAATTTCGATACCACTTATGATGCTGATAAATCTGTAAATTATTACATGATCACTGTTAAATTCAAACAGTCTATGCAAGATATTAATTCTCTATCTGGTGATCCAGCTCAGAAATGTCTGCAAATTGCTAGTTCTACTTCTGCTGCTGCTACTACTTTGTATAATGCATTAGTCGCACTTATCTAAGAGTTTAGTTTTACTCTCATATAATTATTACTCAAGGAGTCATCATTAATTTGGTGATTCCTTTTTTTATTGAATTATAATACCTATCTTTGCCACTAGTTTTTATTATTAACTAATATTTAATGCTTTATGGGTAGTAACAAAGAGATTGATAGGATTGTGGATGAGTTTTTAAGTAGAAAGTATCTATTAGAAATGGGTCGCAATAAACTAGCTAAGTACCTAAGGACTGATGTAGAAAATATTTTGATGGCTAAAAAAATAGTTAGAGATATGACCAACCCAATGGAGACTATCAAATTAAGAGAAGATAGGATTTCTATTAAGGAATTTAGAAGCAATAAAGGTTTATTTGTATCTAATAATATACTTGTTATAGGCGATACACACTTACCATATGAAAAAGAAGGTTACCTAGAATTTTGTATAGAGCAATATAAAAAATGGAATTGCGATACTGTAATACATATTGGTGATTTAATTGATTCTCATGCAACATCACATCATCCATCAGTACCAGAGGCTTACTCTGCTGGTGATGAACTACAGTATACTATTCATAAATTAAAGGCTTGGTATAAAGCATTTCCAAATATGAAGGTAGTTTTTGGGAATCATGACATCAGAAGTTGGAAAATAGCATCTGAGAATGGCATTGCATCTAAATGGATGAAGGGTTTTGCGGAAGTTCTTGAGGTTCCAGCTTGGGAATTCGAGGAATCATATGAAATCAATGGTGTTTTATTTACTCACGGCACTGGTACGTCAGGACAAAATGCAGCTCATATGAGAGCATTAAACTTAGGTCAGTCTGTAGTTATGGGTCATCTTCATACAGAGTCAAGTATAATCTATCACCAGATAGCCAATCAAACTATCTTTGGCATGATCGTAGGTTGTGGTGTAGATGAGAAATCTTATGGTATGAATTATGCTAAGAACTTTCCACGTAAATCAATTACAGCTTGTGGAATCATTTTGGGTGATCAGCCTATAATCTCAATAATGCGGTAATGGCAAAGAAACGTGGCTTCAGTTTAAATGAATGGATTCAACAAGGAAGTCACAGCAAGTACTTTTTAGGATACAGATTATATGTTTTAGAAGTTTATAATGATGAAGAAAGATTTATAAAGATAGGGCGAACTTTCACTTCAGTATCACAACGATACTCCGAGGAGGGAAGTTTACCCTATAGTTATGTAGTGCTAAAGGAAGTTGAAGATACCCCTTATAGAATCTTTAACTTAGAGACTAAACTTAAAAGACAATTCAAAGAATACAAAATCACTCCTAAGATTAAATTTTGTGGTAGTAGCGAGTGCTTCGACATAGAAATTACAAAATTCATAGAAGATATAAAATAACATGGCAACACTTAACGAGTTATATTACTCACTTAGAGAGAGTTATAAATTATATTCAGATGATGGCAATATTAGCAATGAGTATTTAATTTACAAAATACATATTGGTAGAAACCTATTACTGTCACAGAAATTCTCATCACGATCTTTTGTAATACCAAATAAAATTAGACAGCATTTTTATCTTGAGACCGAGTTGGTTGAAGGTAATGAATTTGTCAGTGGCTTATCCACTATATTAAGGACTAAAGATCCAATCCAGACTCCATTGGAACCATTCAATTTTAAATCTAATATGAGGGTTTCTACTGGTAGTTACACTGACTTAAACTTTACATTAGTTGGTCCAGATAGATTGCCATTTGTTGGTAAAAATAAGTGGCTACAAAATCATGTATACTATACTATTGGATCAGACTTTAGATTATATTTTGTATCTACCAATCCAAGAGTTAAGGCAATAGAGAATATTAAGCTTAGTATGGTTTGCGAGAATCCTGAGAAAGCTTGGGTATCTTCTGTGGATTACGACCCAGCAATTGAATTTGAATATACTGAATATCCAATGGAAGGTGATATGATTATACCATTAACTGACATGATACTCAAAAGCTTAACTATTAACTTACAATCACCAGAAGATAAAACTAATGACTCAGAGTCGAACTCATAAGATACATAGTGATTACGGTGCCAATGATTATTTTATTTATTACAAGAAGAATGGTGGCACATTAGACAGACACGTTTTTGGGGTGGTTTTAAAGGATTTAAACCTCGCAATTGCCGAAGAGATACTCAAGGGCTACTGTTTTAAAATGCCGTCTAGAATGGGCGTTTTAGTGGTTACCAAGAAGAAAGAGTTTGTGTCATTTAAAGATGGCAAGGCAGTAACCAATAGGCCAATAGATTTTCCAGCAACACTC
>Ga0302292_1001421_pt1 | contig 15384 bp, 10 predicted proteins | sample III_Fen_N2_1_FD_194553 | JGI IMG/M metagenome (GOLD analysis project Ga0302292, IMG submission 194553) | Peat permafrost microbial communities from Stordalen Mire near Abisko, Sweden - III_Fen_N2_1 | ecosystem: Environmental > Terrestrial > Soil > Wetlands > Permafrost | place: Sweden: Abisko...
ACTAATTCACCCAATCATCCGCACGGAATAAAAGTAAGGCTCGAAACGGGTGAAGTTGGACGAGTTCAGGAGATTTTAGACGAGGAATAATCTATGAAAATCATATCAACCAATATTGCAAAGCCTACTATTATCGAATGGCGAGGACAGAATGTTGAAACTGGTATTTATAAATATGCCGTTGAAAAGCCCATCTTTTTAGGTACAGATGATGTTATGAACGATCATGTTATCGATCGTCGGTATCATGGTGGATCTGATAAGGCATGTTATTTGTATTCGGCTGACCATTATCCTTTCTGGCAAAAAAGATACCCAAATCTAGATTGGAAATGGGGCATGTTTGGTGAGAATTTGACTGTCAGCGGATTAAATGAATCAGAAATCAGGATTGGTGACCGTTTTCAAATCGGCGATGCTGTTGTACAAGTAACGCAACCCCGTCAGCCGTGTTTTAAGCTTGGCGTGAGGTTTGGCGATCAATCTGTAGTTTCCGATTTTTGGAGTTTACCATATCCGGGTGTTTATGTTCGGGTTCTGTTTCCGGGCGAAGTTAAAACAGGTGATGAAATAGTACTGATTGAGAGTAATCTGGAAAGCCTTTCCGTAAGTCAGGTTTTTTCAATATTTCATAGTAATAAAGAGAATCTGGAATTGATACAGAAAGCAATTGCTGAGCCTTTTATAGCTGCATCTTGTCGTCGTGACATAGAAAATCTGCTAAACCAGAGTTAATTTTGAACTTGAGAATTTGAAAATTCAAGCGAGAATAAAAATAGACAAAACCAGTTTTTACAGGTTTATCTATGAGTTCTTTGTTGATGTTTTAAAATCTGATCACGTGTTCTACTCCTGAATTTCCCATCATTATTTCTGTTGATCGTTTTAGGTGTATTAATATTTATGAAATAAATAGCTGCACCAATAATGAAAGCGAATCCAAAATATCTCTCCGGACCCGAAAGAAATGAAAATATAAGAATTCCAACAAGAACAAGAACTGACCCAAATACGAATTGATAATTTTTAATGTTTTGATTTTCCATAATCATCCTCCTTCCTTCATTTGTCTGCCTGATCTTACGGACGGAAAAGCTGGAAGTTGCATTAATTTTCAGTAATAAAATAAAAGGCAAGGGTACATCATTAATTGTACTCTTGCCTTTTTATATTGCTTGTCTGACAGACTATTACAGTGGAATATTACCATGTTTCCGCGGCAAATTCGATTTCCGCTTATTGTGGGTCATATTCAACGCCTGAATGATTTTATATCGGGTATCTTGAGGTAAAATAATTTCATCGATATATCCGAGTGCTGCTGCACGGTATGGATTTGCAAATTTCTCGCGGTAATCCAGAACGGCATCAGCTTTTTCATCGTCAGAGAGCTTTCCACGGTAGAGAATATTTATAGCGCCATCTGGTCCCATTACAGCAATTTCAGCTGTAGGGTAGGCCATGTTAACATCGGCGCCAATGTGCTTGCTCGACATCACATCGTATGCACCACCATAGGCTTTGCGGGTTATCAACGTAATTTTGGGCACTGTTGCTTCAGCAAAAGCATACAGCAATTTGGCTCCATGTTTGATGATACCACCAAATTCCTGACCAGTTCCGGGTAAAAATCCGGGAACATCAACCAACGTTACTATAGGAATATTGAAAGCATCGCAGAAACGTACAAACCTGGCTGCTTTTGATGATGAATTGATGTCGAGGACTCCGGCCAGATGTGCTGGTTGATTGGCGACAATTCCAATCGATTTTCCGCCCATTCGTGCAAATCCAACTACAATGTTTGCGGCATAGTGTGGCTGCACCTCCAAAAAATGTTCGTCGTCAATAATCTTGTGAATAATATCCTTGATATCATATGGCTTGTTTGGATCAACCGGAACAACCTCATTTAAAGAAGCATCGGCGCGATCTTCAGGATCAGTACAAATTTTAGACGGAGGTTCTTCCATGTTATTTGATGGGAGAAAACTCATCAGCTCGCGAACCATCATGAGCGTGGTTTCTTCGTCACTTCCTGTGAAATGCGCAACGCCGCTTTTCGATGCGTGCGTTATTGCACCACCAAGTTCTTCTTTGGTCACATCTTCATGAGTAACCGTTTTTATTACTTCAGGGCCAGTAACAAACATATGACTGGTTTTCTCAACCATGAAAATAAAATCGGTCAGGGCAGGCGAATAGACCGCTCCTCCGGCGCAAGGTCCAAGAATTGCGCTTATCTGAGGAATTACCCCAGAGAAAAGAACGTTGTTGTAGAAAATATCGGCGTAACCGGCTAAACTTTCAACACCCTCCTGAATACGAGCGCCCCCTGAGTCGTTAAGTCCAATTAGTGGTGCACCCATTTTTACTGCCAAATCTTGTATTTTTAGAATTTTATCAGCATTTGTGCGGCTTAAAGTACCCCCAAAAACAGTAAAATCCTGAGCAAAAACATAAACCAATCGTCCTTCAATTTTCCCATAACCCGAAACCAGACCATCTCCCGGAATTTTTTGTTTGTCGATACCAAAATCTGTTGCCCTGTGGGTGACCATTTTGTCAATTTCGTTAAAAGTTCCCGGATCAAGAAGAATTTCGATTCGTTCGCGGGCAGTATTCTTGCCTGAACTGTGCTGTTTGTCAATCCGTTCAGCTCCTCCTCCAGATTCTGCCTGCTGATTTAGCAATTCAAACTGATCAAATTTGGCTTTTAAATCCATATATTCTGATTTTAAACGATTTCTATTAATATTTGATTGGCGTCAACCGTGCTTCCTTCGCTGACATAAATTTTGGAAATTGTTCCGTCTTTTGGCGATTTATACTCGCTTTCCATTTTCATTGCTGAAATGGTAATAAGCGTATCGCCCATCTTTACTTCGTCGCCGATTTTTACCTGAATCTTTACCACCTTTCCCGGCATGGGTGATATTATTGAGTTTTCCGACGCCAAAGGTGAGACGCCAGAGCGGTTTCTGCGATAACGTGATTCTGCATCAATTACTTCAATGTCATAAGTGTCATACAAGGTGTAGGCAGTGTAATGCTTCGGTTTTACTTGCGGAACCAATTCAATATTAAACGAACGACCACCGGCCAGAATTGAAAATATACCTTCATCATTATGCATCAAATCAACCTGATATATTTTGTCGTCAACTTTGATTTCCAGCTGGTTCTCAAACTGTTTTAATATTTCTACTGAAGCTATTCGTTTGTCGATTTTAATTTCTATTGACATAGTTTACGGGGGATTATAAACGTTCGAAATTCTTTTGATAGGTGTATTTTTTCCAACGGTTTTGGGCAGGGTACATCCCCTTCGAACTCTGGGCCATATTTAGCCTGTCGAGGTATTCAATGTAGGAAGCGATAATGATCATGTCTTCACAGTCGTCAGGACATTTTTCTTCCGATAGCAGTATGGCTTTATTTTTCTCAATGAAGTTGGTATCGTAATTTCCGCTTTTAAAATCTTCTGTATCCATTATCCGTTCCAGAAACTTAATTGAAGTTTTTACTCCGGTAATTTTGTATTCGTATAAGGCTCGTTTCATGCGCGCAATTGCTTCTTCCCTGTTCTTGGCCCAAACAATTAATTTCGAAATCATCGAATCGTAATAAATAGGGATTTCGTATCCTTCATAAACATAGCCATCGGTGCGCACTCCAAAACCCAAAGGTTCGGTAATGTTGTGAATTTTGCCTGGATTTGGCATGAAATTATTCTCCGAATCTTCAGCATATATACGACATTCTATAGCATGACCTGATTGTTGCAGATCTTCTTGTGTGAAGGATAATGGTTCCCCTTCAGCAATTAAAATCTGTTGCTTTACCAAATCAATTCCTGTCACGCGCTCAGTAATTGGATGCTCAACCTGAAGTCTGGTATTCATTTCCAGAAAGAAAAAATTGAGGTCATTGTCAACTAAAAATTCAATGGTTCCAGCTCCTTCATAATTCACTGTGCGGGCGGCTTCAACAGCATATTCGCCCATTTTTTTACGAAGCTCGTTAGTCATCAGTGGCGAAGGTGTTTCTTCAATCATTTTTTGGTGCCGACGCTGAACCGAACATTCTCGCTCAAACAAATGAACAAAGTTTCCATGTTGGTCGCCTAAAATCTGGAATTCAATATGGTGAGGTGATGAAATATACTTTTCAATATAAACTGAATCATTGCCAAAGGATGATTTGGCTTCGGAACGTGCCGATCTGACTAATGAAATGATGTCTTTTTCTTCGGTTATAAGGCGCATCCCTTTTCCACCACCACCAGCCGAAGCTTTAACCATTACGGGAAGTCCAATTTTCCTTATTGTTTCTAGAGCATCTTTTTCTGTTTTAACACTTTCTGTAGTTCCCGGAACAACCGGCACCCCAGCGGCAATCATGGTTAGCCGGGCCTGAATTTTATCGCCCATCTGATTAATAACTTCAGGCGAAGGTCCGATAAATTTGATGTCGTTCGCTGCACATTTCCGGGCAAATGCAGAATTTTCTGATAGGAAACCATACCCGGGATGAATTGCATCGGCTTTAACTTTTAAGGCAACTTCAATTATTTTGTCCGCATTTAAATAGCTCTCTGATGAGGATGAAGGTCCGATATGATAAGCCTCATCGGCATACCTAACGTGCAAGGAAGTGCGATCGGCATCAGAGAATACAGCCACGGTTGAAATACCCATTTCACGGCAGGTCCGCATAATTCGGATGGCTATTTCACCACGGTTAGCAATCAAGATTTTTGAGATTTTCTTCATTTTTGGTTTTTAATTCAATTCATTGAATTCAATCATTTTTAATACGCTAGCTTTAAAAACCCCAAAAAATAAGAATTGTTTGCATAAATGCTTTTTATTTTGCTCAAAAAAAATAAGTTAACATATATTAATATTGCCGTATTTATTATATTTGCCGATCTCAAATAATTGATATGCAATTACGATCAGCTTTTTATTGTATACTGTTCTTGTTTCTTTCGATTTTAGTTGTGGCTCAAACGCCCGAAAAATATAACCTTTCAGTCGATTCTACAGTTAATAGACTTGCTGGGATTAAAAGAGTATATGTTGCTACAAGGATTAGCAACAAACCTAAAATAGATGGTAAACTAAACGATGCCTGCTGGGAAAAAGGTGTTTGGGCTGGAGGATTTACTCAACAGGTTCCTAATCAGGGAAAATTACCTTCACAAAATACCGAGATTAAAATATTATACGACAACAATAACCTGTATGTAGCATTTAAGTGTTACGATAAAGGTCCGGGAAAAATAAGACCCATTTTGAGTCGTAGAGATGAAATGGCTGGGGACATTGCCGGTATAGCTCTCGATTCGTATCATGATAAACAGACTGCCTACGAATTTAACGTAGCTGCATCTGGGCAAAAAGTTGATTTGGTTCATTTGGGAGCCTATAATTGGGATTCAAACTGGGATGCTGTTTGGGACGGCAAAGCAAATGTCTCCGATTCAATCTGGACCTCGGAAATGCAAATTCCATTTAGTCAAATTCACTTTGCTCCAGGGAAAGAGCAGATTTGGGGAATGCATATCTGGCGTTGGATTGATCGATACAATGAAGAAGACCAATGGAAGCTAATTCCAATCGATGCGCCAGCAATGGTTTATCTTTTTGGTGAATTAAGAGGCATTGAAGGTGTTAAACCCAAAACAAACTACGAGTTTTTACCTTACCTGAATACCCGTTTTAGTCCAAATACTGATCAGAAAAATAAAATGATTTATGGGGCTGGGTTAAATGGAAAAATTGGTCTGAATTCTGGGTTCACGCTCGATTATGCATTTATTCCCGACTTTGGTCAAATTGAGGCCGATCCATCGGTTTTAAACCTAACTACGTATGAAGTCTTTAACGAAGAGAAACGACCTTTTTTCCTGGAAGGAAATACCATTCTTGATTATAGTATGAATGAAGATATGTTGTTTTACAGTCGAAGGATTGGACATGCACCTAGCTATTACCCCGATCTTGAAGATAATCAAACCATTTCAATTTCGGATAATACCCCAATTTTAAGTGCGTTGAAATTGACAGGAAAAACCAAGAATGGATTATCGGTTGGTGTAGTTCAAAGTTTAACGGCAAAAGAAAACGCAACCATTTACACCGGTGATTCAAAATCAAAAATGACAGTCGAACCATTAACCAATTTTATGGTTGGACGAATTAAGCAAGATTTTAACAAAGGGAATACAGTTTTAGGAGGAATGGTAACCTCAACATACCGGAATATTGAGGATGATTACTTAAACTTCCTATCTAAATCAGCTTTGGCCGGCGGAATTGACTTTCAACACAACTGGAAGAAGCGTAAATACTTTGTCGACTTCAAAGGATTTTTCAGCGATATACAAGGCGATAAACAAGCTATCTCGAATTTGCAACTTTCTCCGGTACATTACTTCCAGCGAGCGAGTGCCGATTATTTGGAATATGATCCGGATAGGACCAGCCTTTCTGGTTGGGGTGGATTACTCAAAGGCGGAAAGCGAAGCGGAAAATTTAGGGCAACCGGATCGTTAAACTGGCGTTCTCCAGGTGTTGATTTTAATGATGTTGGTTATCTGTATCAGGCTGATATTATTGAAGAGCTCGTTAACCTGAAATATACAGTTAGTAAACCCAAAGGAATTGTCAGGAGTTACTTTGTTGAGTTTGAACAGGAACACGATTGGAGTTATGGCTTCGAAAATACACTTGACCGTTTAAAATTGCATGGTTACGTACAGCTAAATAACCTTTGGAGTGCTCATTTGAATTTGAAAAGATATTACAATATCAACGATACCCGTGAGTTAAGAGGAGGTCCGAATTTGTATAAAAGCAATTACAATGATGTAGAATTGTTTATACAAACAAACTCAGTGAAGGATTTTTGGGCTGGGTTTGGTCCGAGATTAAAATTTTACTCCGATAAAATTTCCAGTACTTCCTACTTTACGCTCAATTTGAAATGGCAGATTAGCGATCGTTTTAATATCAGCTCCAATACAATATTTGATCATTCTATTGACAATCATCAATTTGTAAAACAAGCAACAGATTTGACTGGAAAAACCCAATATCTGGTTGGTACAATCGATCGCAAAACCCTTTCTTCTACTATTCGTTTTGAATATTATATTTCTCCTGAGATTTCACTTCAGTACTATGGAAATCCTTATGCTTCAACGGGTACCTACGCAAATTTCAGGGAAGTAGCAGATGCATCAAATAAATCATTAGACAAACGATATATCAGTCTAGAAAATTCCACTTTGACGAATAATCGTTATACCCTTAAAAAGAATGGCATTTCAACTTACAACATATTAAATCCTGATTTCAATTTTCAGGAGTTTCGGTCAAATCTGGTGGGAAGATGGGAATTTAGACCAGGCTCAACATTGTATTTGGTTTGGACGAACACCCGTTCCAATTATTCCGACAAATTAGGCCAATCGATCTGGAATAGCTTTGGAAACATCACGAATGTGAAGTCTGAAAATGTATTCATGCTTAAATTTAGCTACTGGTTTTCTTTATAATTCCTTTTCTTTGTCCTGAATTTCTGAAATCAAAATTGTGAGATTTATTGATTATATTCCTGTGTACAGGAAAAATCTGACTTTAGCTGTTCCTGTTATCTTTTCGCAGATTGGTCAGGTTACTGTAAATCTGGTTGATAATATTATGGTGGGTCATCTCGGAACTACTGAGTTGGCAGCGGCTTCGTTCACCATTAATATTTTTCATGTTGGAATGCTCTTCGGACTTGGTATAACCCTTGGAATAACGCCTTTAGTTGGACAGTCAATCAATTCGCGAAATCCGAATAATGCCGGAAGCTGGCTTCGCAATGGTGTATTGGTCAATTTTATTGCCTCGTTACTTTTATGTGCTGCAATGGCATCAGTTGTTTTTTTTATGCATCGAATGGGACAACGAGAAGACGTTGTTCAAAAGGCGATACCATTTTACCTGCTTCATGTGGCTTCATTGATCCCGCTGATGCTGTTCTTTTCCTTTAAACAGTTTTTCGAAGGAATAGGGAATACCCGGATTGCCATGGTCATTACCATTATTATCAATCTGGTAAATATAGTGCTCAACTACCTGCTGATATACGGCAAATTCGGATTTTCTGCTTTGGGCCTGAATGGTTCCGGATATGCATCGTTGATTTCACGATTAATCATGCCGGTTATTTTTATTCTGGTGATGGTTAAACGACCGAAGTTTCGGATTTATTTAACTGAAGCAATTCATTCCAGTTTCGAGAAGTTGAAGATTAAACGGATCGTTTCTATTGGAATGTCAATCGGTATGCAAATGGTTATTGAAATTCTTGCATTTAGTTTGGGCGCAATTATGCTCGGCTGGATATCGAAAGAGTCTCTGGCAGGCCATCAGATTGCCATTAGCATGGCCGCAATGACCTATATGATCTCATTTGGACTGGCTTCAGGAACAACCATTCGGGTCAGTCATGCATTTGGCGAACGAGATAAGACAGAAATTAAACACGCAGTATATGCTTCATTGCACATAGTTATTGCTTTCATGTCAATAATGGGAATACTTTTTGTATTACTTCGGAATCAGTTTCCATTGCTATTTACCTCCGATCCGGCCGTAATTAAAGTTGCAGCCAGCTTGTTAGTTGTTGGTGCTTTTTTTCAGGTCTTCGACGGAATTCAGGTTGTTTTGCTTGGTGCACTGCGTGGAATAGCAGATGTCCGAATTCCGATGTTTATGGCTTTTTTCTCATACATAGTGGTGAGTCTGCCAATAAGCTATTTGCTTGCTTTTACATTTAATTTTGGTTCCTCAGGAGTCTGGATCGGTTTCGTATTTGGACTTTCTACAGCCGCAGTTTTATTTGGGTTGAGGCTGAGGAATCGGTTACATAACTTTGAATAACAACTTCATTTTATAAATGATAAAAAGGCAGCTCATTTAGAGCTGCCTTTTTTGTTATTGCTTAATCAATAATCACTAAATAGATACCATTTTATTTAGGATGATAATTGACCGATAAGAAATTAATTATTTAGTTTTCCTGCTGCAATCCATGCTTTAATAATTGCTTGTTCAGCTGCAGTTACACCCATTTTGGAATACATTCCTGGGTTATCAATCTGACTATTACTTAATTTTGAAACCGTAGTGTAATTTGTAATGCTTATACCGGCGCTTGGGCTTGTTGCTCCATGACAAGGCATACATTTACTTTGGAGGATTGGCAAAACCTGACTTGCGAATGAAATTACCGCAACTGCCGGAGCAGTTGTAAAACTCCAGGTATAGTTGCTCGCAATTGCGTTTCCAGCTGCATCTTTAGCTCCAGTAGTAATGGTACCAGTATAAACCATATTGGCAGTCAAAGCACTTGAAGGTGTAAATGTAGCTGTTGTTCCTGAATAAGCAACAGTTCCGGCGATAGCTGTCGATCCCTGCATCAAAGTGAAAGTTGTTGTGTTAATTGTCGATGCTGTCATGGCTTCACTGAAAGTTGCCGACGGATGAATGCTTGTTGCTACTGCTGTTGCATTATTTGCAGGAACAGCCGAAAGCACAGTTGGTGGAGTAACGTCAGTTACAACTGTAGCAGCTGTTGTAAAACTCCAGGTATAGTTATTTGCGATTGCATTTCCAGCAGCATCTTTAGCTCCGGTTGTGATGGTTCCGGTATAGACTGTATTAGCTGCCAAAGCACTTGAAGGTGTAAATGTTGCAGTTGTTCCTGAATAAGCAACAGTTCCAGCAACAGTGGTCGATCCCTGTTTCAGCATGAAAGTTGTTGTATTAATCGTTGAAGCTGTCATTGCTTCGCTGAAAGTTGCCGACGGGTGAATGGTTGTTGCCACGCTTGTTGCATTATTAGCTGGAACAACCGAAAGCACTGTTGGCGGAGTAACATCAGTTACAACTCCCTCACCTGTAGTAAAACTCCATACATAATTGCTTGCAATTGCATTTCCTGCTGCATCTTTAGCTCCGGTTGTGATGGTTCCGGAGTAAACGGTATTGGCCAATAGATTGGCAGCTGGTGTAAATGTTGCAGTTGTTCCTGAATAAGCCACTGTACCTGCAATCGCAGTAGTTCCTTGTTTCAGGGTAAAGTTTGTTGCATTAATCGTTGTTGCATTCATGGCTTCACTGAAAGTAGCTGTAACCTTACTGTTTAATGCAATTGCTGTAGCATTATTCGCCGGAACAACCGAAAGTACGGTTGGCGCAGTTACATCAACACCACCTCCTGTTGTTGTGAAGCTCCATGTATAAGTGCTTGCCGATTGATGGTCATCTTCACCATCTTCATTCTCATCGCCGCTACTTTTAGTTCCAAAAACAACTTTCCCGGTATATACCATATTTGCTGTTAAAACATTAGCAGGAGTAAATGTTGCTATTTTCCCTGAATAGGATAATGCACCCGCCACTTGTGTTGTACCTTGCCATAAGCTAATTGTCACTAATTTAGTCGTTGCCGACGTCATTTCCTGATTAAATGTCACGGTAGGCTTGATATTAACGGCAACTTCGGTAGCACTCTTGAGAGGGGTTACCGAAACAACAGCAAACGAATTATTTCCTCTGTGCTTACCAGTTCTAAATGTCCAGGAATGTTCACCGGATTCATTGCCTGATGGCTTTGATGATTTAATCGTTGCAGTATAATCCGTTTCTGGCTTCAGGTCTGCAGTCGGTGTGAAATTAATAGTTGGACCTGATGTTGTTACCGATCCGGAAACTGGGATAGTTCCTTCCTTTAATACTAAGGTAGACGCCGATATGTCTGATGCGCTTGCAGTACTTTTAAATGTAACTGCAATCACTGGGTTAATAACAACAGTGTCTGCCTGATTGGCCGGAAATGTTTCAGCAATTGAAGCATTTAGAATTGGATTTGCAACAGTCTGATCCTTTAATCCTTCCTTCGCACAACCATTTATAAAAACAGCTAATAAAATAATTGGAATAGCTGTACCGAAAATTCTGAAATAAACCTTGTTTTTTCTCATTTTTGGATTTTCTCTCTCTCTCTTTGCTCTCATGTTTGTTTCTTTAAATTATGAAAAAACTACCTTTTGGTACTCTTGGTACTTGATACGATACAAAACCCTGGTTTGTTGAAGTTTATTGTAATAATAGTATCACTATCAGATATATTTTAGTTTTATTAACATCTAATTTAGCATATGAAATATTGATTTGTGTGTTTAGAATATTGAATATTAGTCGCTTAAATGAGAAATATTAGGAGTAATTTATTGAAGATTAAATCAAGCGAATAGGGGTATTTTACTCCAAAAACCAAAAACATAAGGCTTATTTTGTTCGACATGCAAATAATTTTGAAAAAATCAGAATTAACTGGCCTGTTTAAAATTGATTTCTGAATGGATTTGGAAAAAAATCCAGCACTGTATTAAGTTACAGCATCTATATTCTTGAGTCTGGTTCAAGTGTTCAGAAGCTAGTTGGCGAAGGGATAGCAGATAAGGAAGTAACAGTTACTGGTCTAAAATATTCAACGACCTATTATTGGTATGTAGTAGCCAATTACGAAGGAAACAAAGTTGCATTCAGTCCAACCTGGTCTTTAAAACTGCTGCCACAAATTAAGAAGCTTTTTCATTCGCAATAATTCTCAATTGCACATTAAACGAGAAAGGGAGCAAATTGCTCCCTTTCCTTATTTTGTCTCGATTTATATTATTCTTTAAAATCCCAGTAATTTACTTCTGCTTCGCCTTCTTTTGTTGATTCCTGAAGCCAGTAGGCAGGTGTTACCCGTTTGCCTGACAGGCTCTTTAAATCGCGTTTATACACATCAATAACCGGATTAAACAGCATGTCCGTCACGCCAATTTTAAAGGTGGTTGCATCTGCCTCAGCAGCTACTTTCACTGTGTATTTGTTGATTTCGAGTAGTTTTTTCAGGAATTCTGTTCGTTCAGGAGTAACTCCTTTTTCAATTACCGAACAACGAACTCCGTCGATTTCTTCTACGATATGTTTTCCTTTATTAAGAGCCATTTTTAAGGTCGTATTAGTTTAAAAACAATTTACTGATGGTCCGGATATATTCGAAGATTCCGCTGGCAAATCCAATTACAAATACACCTGAGATACACATCACTAATGCAATTCGCATGGCATTTGAACTCCGAAATTCAGGAATAGGTTGTTCGTTTTTTTCTATAAATATGGCTTTTATTACCAGTAAATAATAATATAGTGAGATGGTTGCATTTAATACAGCGATCAAAACCAGAATATAATAACCGTTTCCTGCCGCTGCTGTAAACAGGAAGAATTTTCCAAAGAAACCAGCAATTGGTGGAATTCCAGCCAAAGAGAATAACGAAATGGTCATCAGCAGACCAAGTTTTGGATTTGTTTTGTACAATCCATTGTATCCTGAAATCGTTTCAACTCCAGATGCATTGTGAATTGCAGCTACAACGCCGAATGCTCCAAGGTTGGTGAACACATAAACAAGTACGAAATATACAATTGCAGTCATTCCAAGTTCACCTGCTCCCAGAATACCCAACAGGATAAAACCGGCTTGTGCAATTGATGAAAAGGCCAAAAATCGTTTGATATTGTTCTGACGCATGGCAAACAGATTACCAATTGTCATTGTAGCTACAGCCAGCGTGTATATCATAGGTTTCCAGAGTTCCATAATATTTTTAAAAACGGTGAACAGAACGATGGTGAAGATAAATGCTGCAGCACCTTTTGAAACTACCGAAAGGTATGAAGTCACATTAATTGGAGCACCTTCGTAAACGTCGGCTGTCCAGAAATGGAAAGGCACCAGCGATATTTTGAAACCCATACCGCTCACAAAGAATACGAATCCAAGTGCAATAAGCGCGTTTGGTTGAACTTTGGTTGCGATATCAGCAAAATAGATCGATCCGGTTGCACCGTAAATCATCGAAAGTCCAAACAATAGAATTCCTGAAGATAGGGCAGAGGACAGGATCAATTTAATACCTGCTTCGGCTGACTTACTTTTTAATTTGTCGAAGGCGGCTAACCCGGCAATCGGGATAGTAGCAGTTTCGAGTCCAATGTAAAAGATCAGAAAGTCGCCGGCTGAAATCATGAAGTTCATACCGATAAGTGTTGCCAGTGTCAGGATAAAATATTCAGTGATTTTGTCAGCGTTTTCCGGTTTCCGTAACCATCCTTCGGCCTGAAGAAAGACAATCAACACAGCCAGATTAAGAACGTTTTTCATGAAAACGGTCAGTTGGCTCGATTGGAATGATCCTCCAAATAAATTGCCGGTTTGTCCGGGAATAAAACCAATGATGGTTATCAAAGCGAAAAGTACCAATGTGAAATTGATGATTTTCGATTTGTTTTTTTCGCTGGTAAAGATTTCAGCAACCAGAATCGCGAGTGCTGCTAATGTGAGCAGCAATTCGTGGCGCATGAGTATAAATTGTCCGAGATCCATATTTTTCGGTATTATTTTATTGATTCAATTTAAAAAGGAATGACCACTGCCAAACGTGCAACAATCGGTTTTAAACTTGCGACGATGGTATCAGACAGCCAAAGTGGTGCAATACCAATGGCTGCAACAGCCAACACAAGTGTAACTGTACTCAGTTTCTCGTACCATTTGGCATCTTCCAAATGGGCATGATGCTGATCTTTCAAAGGACCAAGAAGCAACATTCCAACGACTTTCAGAATATATACTGCAGTAATAACGATCGAAGAAGCAACGATTATCGTAACAACGCGATGAAACATATCCTGATGCTGGAATGATCCGACAAAAACAGTCATTTCAGCTACGAAACCACTTAATCCGGGTAATCCTAATGAAGCAAAACCTGCAATCATATATACTACAGCAAGAAATGGAATTACTTTCATTAAACCACCCATTTCCCGAATGTCACGGGTGTGGGTACGACCATAAATCATACCAATCAAGGCGAAGAAAAGGGCTGTCATCAAACCGTGTGAAATCATTTGAAGGATTGCTCCGTCCATCGCTGTTTGATTCATCATCAGCAAGGCAAAAATTACCAATCCGCAATGGCTTACTGAAGAGTAAGCATTGATGAATTTCAGGTCGTTTTGCCAGATTGCACTGAACGCTCCGTAAACCACACTGATCGTTGTCAGGATAATGAAAATCCAGGCCATTTCTTGTGCAGCTTGTGGCATCAGGAACATGGCAACGCGGAAACATCCGTAACCTCCAAGTTTCATCAATACTCCGGCATGAAGCATCGAAACTGCGGTTGGTGCCGAAGCATGACCGTCAGGTGACCAGGTATGGAACGGAAACAAAGCTCCAAGTATTCCGAATCCAACAAATGCGAAAGGAAAGAAGAAGCGTTGTGCCGCAACCGGAATATTTATTTTGGAGATTTCAATAATATTAAAAGTAAGCGGGCCTCCATTAGGCGCCGAATTGTAATAAAGACCTAAAATACCAACCATAATTAAAGCAGAACCTGCCATCAACATCAAAGTCAGTTTCATGGCCGATTTTTCTTTTGGACCTGTTCCCCAGAGACCAATAAGCAGGTACATTGGGATCAGCGCCAATTCGTAAAAGAGGAACATGGTAAACAGGTCGAGTGAAATAAAGAACCCGTAAACTGCAGTGACGAGCAATATGAGCGATACAAAAAACTCCTTTGTCAGGAATTGAAGTTCCCAGGAAGCAAAAATACCTGCAAAAATCACAATTGAAGTAAGACCAATCATGGCTACAGCAATTCCATCGACACCGAAAGCAAAATGAATGTTCAGGCTAGGGTACCACATGAAATCAGAAGTAAATAGCATCTCGTGCATCATCCCGGTTTTTCGTGCAGCAAGGTAAGCAAGCACCAGATAAACGGTTGCTATAAGTTCTATACCCATTCCGATTGCCGAAGCGAGCCGGGCACCTTTATAATCCTTGGTAAAAAGGACTCCGATCATGGTGAGAACCGGGATTAAGACCAATAAAGTTAGAATATTCACCTTTGTATATTTTAAATTTTTGTTTCTTATCTGAAATTCAATTCTCTACGCCAAAAAATAGATCATCGAAAGCGCTAATGCCAATGTACCGGCAACAAATGCAAATGCATAATGCTGCAATTGTCCTGATTGCATCCCCCTGATTTGATAGGATACTTTTTCAGTGGTTGTGCCGATCCCAACCATAAATGCATCGATGATGTGACGGTCGAACCAGGCAATTGGTCTCGATATATAGTTGAAGATGATCTTCCGGGTGACAAACAAATAGATCTCGTCGAAATAGAATTTATTATAAGTCGCAGTATATAAAATACCCCAACTCTTGGCCAATTTCGCCGGA